>Ga0068855_100001795_pt1 | contig 26834 bp, 26 predicted proteins | sample KBSCornC52_FD_66592 | JGI IMG/M metagenome (GOLD analysis project Ga0068855, IMG submission 66592) | Corn rhizosphere microbial communities from Kellogg Biological Station, Michigan, USA - KBS Corn C5-2 | ecosystem: Host-associated > Plants > Roots > Rhizosphere > Soil ... | reverse complement strand
GACGATGGCCAGCATCGAACGACTGATCGCGAGCACCGCCCAGGGCGACCTGCTCGTCGGCCTGCTGTGGCGCGCGCCGACCGCGCGCCAAGGCCGCGGTCGAGCGCTGATCGAGGCCCGTGCGCTCACCAGCGACGCCACCCATTGGGCGCAGGCGCAAGTCGGGCCGAACGTTCGCTACGGCCTCTTCCAGCCCCGCGCGTCGGAAGAGGGCGTGCGCCTGCCCAAAGGGACGCTGGCCGCCGCGGCCTGCTTCTCGCGGCTGGTGGGCCAGCGTGCACCGAATGCCGCGCTCGTGCTCAGCGTCCCCGCCGCCGCGCAGCGCAAGGAGGACAAGTACTTCGTCGCCTGCCTCGAGGATGGCGTGCCGGTGATCGACGTCCTCTGCAACGAGATTGACGCGCGCAACGCGCTCGGTGGCGAGGATCGGCCGATCTGGAGCGACAACCCGGTGGCCTATCCGAACTGCGAGTCGGCTGATCTGGCGTGGTTGGCTTCCGGCGGCGACCGGTACGCGCGGCTGCAGCCGATGCCGATCAATCCCCGGCCACTGGTTGGTGCGGGCCTGGTGATATCGGCTTCGTTGGCCGGGTGGCTGCTCGTGCAGCACCTGCATCGCGTCGACGCCGAGCGCAAGGCGGCGGCGGCGGCCCGCGCCGCCGATCCGGTGCCGCGCTATCTGGCCGCGCTGGCCGGCCAGCAGGGGGCGATGGCCACCGAGCGCGCGGCGTTCGTCGCGGCGGCGCACGAGATCTTCGGCTACGGCACCTGGATCCCGGGCTGGAACCTCGCGTCCGCCGAGTGCAGCGCCCGCACCCAGGCCTGCACGCGCGACTGGGTGCGCCGCGGCGGCACCTTCGAGGACCTGCGCCGCGCGCTTCCCGATGACGCGCTGGAGATGCTCGTGCCGCAAGGCAGTACGGTGCCTGCCCTCGATGTCGCGCGCACGCGTCGGCCTTTCAAGGTCGTGCGCCATTCGTTGATCGCACCGGGCCGACCGCTGCGGTCGCTTGCATCGGCGTTCTCGGACGTGGGGCCATTGCTGCAGCGCTGGCGCACCGCCGATGTCGTCCTCGAGCTCAAGCGTCCCGCGCTGTGGCCGCGTGTCGCGGACGTGCCGTCGGCCTTCGATCTTCCGACCGCCGTGCTGGCGGGCGACGTCGACCTGCACAACGTCCCGGGGCCATTCATCGTCGAAGCCCTCGGCACCGCGCCGGCATTCGTGAGCTGGGAATCCCTGCGGGTCGATCTCGGCGAGGGGTCGGATGCGCGCGGCCTGCTCAAGTTCTCGGCCACAGGAGTGTTCTATGTCGCGGCACGCTAACCGTTGTTTCCGGGCCCGTCACGGCGGTGTCGTCGGCTGCCTGCTGGCAATGTTCGCGCCGCTGGCGGCGGCACAGACCATCGCCGACTACAGCCATGCGCAGCGGCTGGCGCTCGAGGGCGCGATGGCGCAGGCAGCCGCTCGATCGGCGGGGCTGGCCGCACCAGCACCTGGGGTGCCTGCATCAGCGGCCGTGCCGGTCGCCGCCGCCCCGGTGCACGCCGTCCTGGCGCCGCCGATGCCTGACCTGCAGGTGAGTGGCGTCTTCGCCTCGAAGGCGGGCGTGGTCGCCGAAGTGGTCGTCAACGGCACGCCGTACCTGCTCGAGTCCGGCGAGCGCGTGCCGGGCACCGCCTGGGAAGTGCGCCAGGTGGCTGTCGAACGGGTGGTGCTGGCCCGTCACGGGGGTGAAGCCGTCCACGAAGGCGGCGGTGGACTCCGCGTCTTCGCGCTGCCGGCGGCGCGCTGAGCCCATCCATGGGAATCCTCCAGATGTGGCGGCGTCGTGAGCAGACCGAGTCGGCGGCCTCGTCGATCGTGGCCCCCGTGCGTGGCGGTACGCCCGTGTCGGCCGAGCCGGGGCCGCTCGCGAACGCCGAGTCGACCCCGCGGTTGGCGAGCGTGGCGGGATCGTCCTCCGCGCGTGCGCCACTCGCCCGCCTTGAACGGCGGCTGGCTGAAGCCGGAACCTCGTGTGCGGGTGCACGCGTCACGCCCGCACACGCGGACGAGCCCGCGCGGCGGCCCGCTCCCGCGGGAGAGCCAGCACGCGCAGGTGCGCACGAACAGGCGTTCCGCGACACCACCGTGCGCACCGACGTCCTGGTGCACTTCCACCAGTTGCCGTCCTACCAGGCCCTGCTCACGGTCGGACCGGAGGCCGTCTACCAACTGCCCGGCGTGCTGCACGAAAGGCTGGTGGCGCTCGATTGCGGGGCGCGGCAGGCCTGCCTCGTCCGTGCGACGATGCCGGCCGCCGACAAGCTGGCCCTCGACAGCACGGTCAAGGCCGTCAAGGGCGCGCTGCGGGCGCGCGGCTACGGCCTGAGCGGCGAGCTGGTGGCCGAGCCGCACCTGCTCAAGGAAATCCTGCGCAATGCCGGCGCGTCGGGCAAGGCCGGGGCCCGGGGCGGGCCGATGCAGCTGTTCGAGCGCTGGGTGGCACTGGCCGTGACCGCCGGCGCCACCGACCTGCACGTCGAGGTGCGCGGCAACCTGGGCATGGTGCGCATCCGGGTCGATGGCCGCGTGGAGCCACTCCCGGACGGCCAGGGCGGACGCTACAGCCGCAAGGAGATCGTCGACGCGATTGCGGCCGGCTACAACAGCACCCGCAAGGGCAACAATGTCTCGCAATACGCGGCAGATCAATTCGTCGACTGCATGATCGATCTCGACTTGCCCGGGACAGCGGGCCAGTTGCGCTACCAGAACGTCAAGGGACGGCTTGGTCCGAAGACGGTCGTTCGCATCCTGCGCACCGGCGACGACAACCGGATCCGCTTCGACGCCGCCGGCTATGCGCCCAGCCACCAGCGCCTGCTGCGCCTGGCCGGGCGCGCAGGCAAGGGCATCGTGCTGTTGTCGGGGGTCACGAGCTCGGGCAAGTCCACCAGCCTGAAGAGCTTCATCGAGACGCTGCCGGGCCTGGCGCACAAGGCGATCTACACGGTGGAGGATCCGATCGAGTACGAGATCGCCGGAGCGCACCAGATCGAGGTGCTGCGCGACATCGCCAACGACGACGAGACGCGGCGCCGCTACGCCGAGGTCATGCGCGCGTTGATGCGATCCGATCCCGACGGGGTCATGCTGGGCGAGATCCGCGACAAGCTCACTGCACTGTTCGCGTTGCAGATCGCCGAGACCGGGCACCTCGCGATGGGTACGGTGCACGCGCACCTGATCTCCAACATCATTCCTCGCCTGACCAACGACCAGATCGGCGTCAGCCGCCAGGCGCTCACGGGTCCCAACATCCTCAACCTGCTCGTCTACCAGGCGCTGGTGCCCAAGTTGTGCCGTTGCTGCGCGCTGCCGACGTCGGCGGCCGTGCGCGTCGATCCCGATGCGCGCGAGATCGAGGACGTCCTGCGGCGCCGCTTCGGGCTGGCCACCGCGGGCCTGAAATGGACCCGGCCTGACGGTTGCGCCGCCTGCCAGGGGCGCGGGACCTTCGGCAAGACGATCGTCGCGGAGATGCTCCAGCCGGACCGCACCTGGCTGCGCCACGTGCGCAACAACGATGACGACGCCGCGCTGCAGCACTTCCGTTCCGCCAGCAACCGCCAGTTCGAAAGCCCCGACATGACCGGAAAGACCGTCTTCGAGCACGCGCTCCACAAGGCGCTGCAAGGCGAGATCGACGTGCGAAATTGCGAGGAGTTTGACGGCTTCGAGCGCTTCGAGATCCTGCCGAGGGCGGGCGCATGACCGGATGGCGCGCATGGATCGACTGGGTGGCGCTGTCGGACTTCCGGCGGGCGCGCGCCGAGTTCTATCGCGACTTCGCCGAGATGTACCAGCGCAACGAGGCCATGGTGAGTTTCCTGGAGGGCGAGATTGCCAATGCCAGCCTCACGCGCCAGCGCAGCCGGGCGCGCGCCCTGCGCCTCGTGTTGCACCGGCACCAGGACGGCGATCACGCCAGCCGTGTCTCGCACCTGCTCGAGGGCGTCGTGCCGCGTTCCGACGGCCTGCTGCTGGCGGCGGTCGACCGTGCCGCCGACAAGCCGCAGGCCTTGCGGGCCCTGGCAGAAGCCATCGACAAGCAGCAGCAGATGCTGCGCGTCATGCTCTCCCATGCCGCGCTGCCTGCGGTGACGATTCCGATCTGCTTCGCGCTCATCGCGTTGCTCGGCAAGGTGATCCTGGTGATCGATGACGCGACGCCGCCCTATGCGCAGGAAGCCCTGTGGGACGGCATGAACGGCTGGGCCCGCACGATCGCGCACTTCGCACAGGCCTGGGGCGCACAGCTGGTGGTGGCGCTCGGCGCGGCACTCGCTGCCGTCCTGTGGTCGCTGCCACGCTGGCGCGGCGCGGCACGGCTGCGCGTGGAGGGCTGGCCCATCTACGGGCTCTACCGCGATTTCCAGGCCGGCATGCTCTTCAGCTCGATGGCAATGATGCTGCGCACGGGCGAAACCCTGCAGGGCAGCATCGACGACGTCACGCAGCGCGCGTCGCCGTGGATGCGGTGGCACCTGGGGCGCGTGGTCGATGCGCTCGAGGAGAACCCGACGGGGACGCTCGATGCGTTTCGTCGCGGACTCCTGTCGGCACACTTGCTCTCGCGGGCCGCCACGCTCAACCGATCCAGCACGTCGTTCTCGGAAGTACTGATCCAGCTCGGAACGACAGAAGGTGAACGGGTGCTGACCCGCGTGAAAAAGGCAGCCGTAATCGCCAATTTCGCGCTGGTCGGGTTGTTCGCCTCGGTGGCAACCTTCATGGGTGTCGCATCGATGACCGTGCCCGGCACGTTCGCATCACTGATGGAGCCGTCCAACCTGATGGCGCTGCGCGCCGTGTACGACGCGAAGCACCCGACGCATTGAACGGGCGCGCCCATGCGGCCGCCGCTGCCCTCCCTGCAGTCGCCCAAGGACCTGCGGCGCGGGCACTTTCCGGGCGACTCGTCGTCCATGCCAACACCTCGAGAGGAGATCCGAAGATGTTCCAGCACACACACCGTCCCCGGCCTGCATTTCGTCCGCGCTGCCGCCAGCATGGCAATGCGCTCGTGTTCACCATGCTGGGCCTGGTGATCGGCGGCATCGTGCTCGCGCTGGGCATCGGTTACTACCAGAACGCGCAGACCAACGCGCAGGTGCAGGGCACGATCAGCGAGATCAGCGCCATCATCGGCGGAGCGCAGCAGAACTACGGCCAATACGGCTATGCGGGGCTCACCACGGCGGTGGCGGTCGGTTCGCGCGTCATCCCCGATACCCGGGCCGACACGGGCGGCGCCACGGCCACGAACAGCTATTCGGGCGCCATCACGCTGGTCGACAATTCCGCCACCACGCCCAGTACCGCCAAGCTGACGTATGCCAACGTGCCGGCGTCGCAATGCACCCAGCTGGTCAACGGTGCGCAGAGCCTGGCGCGCCGCGTCACGATCGGCACGACGGACGTCAAGCCGCTGGACGGCGCCATCGACGTCGCGCGCGTCAACACGCAGTGCACATCGGCGGCCAACGTGGCGATCGATTTCGTCTTCGGTCGAACCTGAGCCATGACGTCGCGTCGCTCGTGCCGCATCGGCAGCACGCGCCTGGGCCAGCGCGGCAATGCGCTCGTGTTCGCGCTGCTGGGGTTGCTCGTCTCCGCGCTCGGGGCGGTCGGCGTGATCCAGGGCAAGCGCTTGCAGGCCCGGCAGGCCGCGGGCAACGGGGAGGCCACCATTCTCGAGAAGCTGCGCGACGCCACCAACGACGCCATCTTCGACAGCCTGGGAGCGATCCGCAATGGCGTCGCATTCGGCCGGAACGGCGTCACGATCAGCCCGGTCGCCGTGGGCGGCGAACTCGCCTGGAAGCCCACGGTCGCCGAACTGGCCGCGATGGGGTACCTGCCGCCCGGATGGGCCGCGTCCACGTCGAGCCTCAACGCCGCGCCCTATGTCATCACCTTCCATCGCGCGCCGGCGGGCTGCGTTCCGGCGGCCTGCGGCGTCGAAGGCATCGTGGTGCTCGACGGCCCGATTCGCGCCGGGTCGGTGGAAAGCGATGGTGCCGTGATCGGTCCCATCCTGACCCGCATCGGCGCGGATTCGGGCGTCTCGCTGCCGATGGATCGCGTCCACATCCAGGGCTTCGGCAACACCTGGCAGGTCGACAACCCGGTGGCGGGCCAACCGCCGGGCGTCGTCGCGGTGCGGGTGGGCACCACCTCCTCGCGCTTCGGACAATTCATCCGCATCGGCGACACGCGCGATCCAAACCTGCAGGGAAACCTCAGCGTGGCTGGCAACACGCTGTTCGGCGACGGCACGACGCGCAGCGAGTTCCGCTCGGCACTGCAGGTGGACGGGCAGCCGGTGCAATTGCGCGATGGCAGCGGCACGGACTGCGTCTCGCTGCGGCCGGATGGCGAAGTCGACATCCTGTGCAACGGCGTCCTGTCGGCGGCCACGGGACTCTTCAAGAATGCGTCAGGGCAAGTCTCCACGCTCGCGGGCACGGGGCTCGTGACGAACGGCAATGTGTCCGCGGACGGCGGCCTCGCGACGCCCGCGATGACGGTGTCCGGGTCGGACGATCCGAATGCGCTCGTGGTCAAGGCCGGTGACCTGTTCGTGCGCAATCCGGCCGGCACGGCCTTGCTGCGGGTCGCGTCCAACGGCGATGTCATCGCGGGGAACGACCTGGTCGCCGCTGGCGCTGTCCGCGCCCAGCGACTGACGCTGTCGGGCGCCGTCAATGAAGGCGATGCCTGTGCCCTCGGCGAAGTGGCGATGATGAATGGTGGCGGCCTGGCCACCTGCCAGGGTGGCGGCTTTCGCGCGACCTCGCGTTATGCCAGCCTGGGCTCGTCCTGCGCCGCGACGGGCCTGCTCGCCGTCGATTCGACATCGGGTGATGCGCTCGTCTGCCGCGGGGGCTACTATGCCAGCCAGTCGGGGCTGACGTCGTCGCGCGTGTACATGGCCGGCTTCGCCGTGCGGCACGGCGACTTCGTCGCTGCATCCGTCGCCTTGCCCAACGGCTGCCCCGCGACCGCCAGTCCCGTCGCGCCGCAAGCGACCATTTTCCTGCTGCCCCAGACCGATTCGGAGACGGTTGGCAACCCGATTCTGAACCGCAATGCAACCTGGACCGGACAAGGCTGGGCGATCTCGCTGACCGATGGCACCGGGGCCCCGACGACCAGCAACGTCGTGGCGGAGGTCTACTGCCTGTATCCGTGAGCAGCGAGCAGGCGACGCGAGTCCGCGACGATCCTCCGCGCCGCCAGCCTTGGCCGTCAGGCAGAAGGGCTTCATGCCGGCGACGGACCCCGCGTCACCGCCCGGACGAAGTCGGCTTTCGCCTGGGTATAGGCCTCGCGATCGGCGTGGTGCTCGGCGGCCAGCCTGGCCTTCAGGTCTCCATAGCGCCGCGCGAGCAGCGGGCCTGATCGCAGCGCGTCGCGGAACGCCAGCCAGTCGCACCTGGGGCTGCCGCCATGCGCAACGAGGTGCAGGTGATGCGTGCGGTGGCCGTTCCTCCAACGCATCAACCACCGTCGATCGATGGCGTGGCATTGAACTCCCTTGATGTCGCGTAGCCTTGTTCGCAGAGGCGATCGACCAGCGCGTCGACGCCGTCCAGCGACGCCAGACCAGCCAGGATGTCGATGATGGGCTTGGCAGCAAGCCCAGGCGCCGCGGTACTGCCGAGGTGCTCGATGAACGGACACCCCCGGACGACAGCCAGCGGCCGGCCGCGCTCCCGTTCGAGTGCTCCGGCCCAAGCCGGAACGGCTCGTCAGCTCGCGTCCGGCATTCGGGAGGCGTGATCCGATCGCCGCACGGTGACCGGCAGCGCTCGAGCCCATGACGATTGCGGCCGTGGGATCGTGCTCACATGTCGCGCGGCCGGGCTCAGCGTCCGATGACCGCCGTGCCGGCCGCCGCCAGCTTGCGCTTCAAGGTCGGAATGTCCGACGTCTCGCGCATGGCCTCGACGGGCTCGATCTCGCCGCGCCGCACCAGCTCGACGAGGCGGTTGTTCATCGGCACCCACTCGCTGGCGCCGAGACGGTTGTCCTCGCGGATGGCGCTCTCCAGGCCGATCCAGTCGCCGCGCTCGATGTATTGCGTGACCTTGCCGGTGTTGAAAAGCACGTCGGCCGCCATGAGGTAGCGCTTGCCGTCCTTCGAAGGCACCAGCGCCTGGCGGATGACGGCGATCAGGTTGCCGGCCAGTACGGAGCGCATGACGTCCGCGCTGGTGCCCGTGTAGGACAGGATCTTGCGCATCGTGCCAGTGACGGACTTGCCATGCGTCGTGGCAATCATCAATGAGCCGGACTCGCCGCCCTGGATCGCCTGCTCGGCAGTCTCGGCGTCGCGGATCTCGGAGGTGAGCAGCACGTCGGGGCTCATGCGCAGGGCCTCGCGCATGCCGTCTGCGAAGCTCAGCACGTCGTAGCCGACCTCGCGCTGGGTGACGATGGACTTGCGCGGCGCGATCTTCTTCTCGACAGGATCCTCGATGGTCAGGATGTGCCCCGAGTGCTGCGCGTTGTGCCAGTCGAGGATGGACATGGCCGTCTCGCTCTTGCCCGAGCCGGTGGGGCCCGTGATGATGATGAAGCCGCTGGTCGCCTCGGTGAGCGTCGAGACGAGGTTGTGGGGAAGGCTCAGGCTGGTCAGCGGCGTGATGTCGGGCGGCGTGATGCGCATGACCAGGGCCAGTTCGCCGGTTCCGTGCATGAACAGGCTGTAGCGAAGCGAGTGGCCGCCGCGGCCATCGAGCCGGATGTTGACCGAGCGCTGGCGTGCCAGCACGGGCTTGATGCGGGTGTCCCAGTACTGTTGCACCGTCTGGTGCTGGCCGCGATCGTCGCGGTGCTGGCGCGCCTGTCCGTCCACGTAGCCCGCCAGGTAGGTCACGATGTGCTCGCGCGTGACGACGAACGGCGGGATCGCGGTGAACAACTGGTGCAGCGGCAAGGTACCGCGCGCGGACTTCGCGCGGATCACCTGGCCTTCGTGGATCATGATGTCGGTCATGGAGGGCGCGAACATCAGCGCGTGCTTCACCGCAGCGCCGATGCCGTGCTGCTTGTCGGAGGGCAATTGCAGCGGCGGGTGCAAGGTCGGGATGTCGGTCATGGCGGGGTCTGGTGTGGAAGCGTTCAGCGTGAGGTGGGGCGGTAGGCGAGCGCCTGGCAGGCCGCGAGATCCACGCCGATGGCGGGGCTTGGCGCGGGCTGCGGCGCGGGTGCGGAGGCCGCCGGTTGAGGACCTGGCACGATCGCCATGGGCCAGGCGGAAGGCGCGGAGGGCGTCACGGCCTTCTTGGTGTGCCACTCGCTCGCCGGAGGGGGCGGCTGCCCCGACGCGACGGTGGTGCCCGGCGGAAACGGCAGGGGGCCGGCGGGCAAGGCGCTCCAGCGCATCAGGATCGATGCGATCTGGTTGGCATACCAGGCCGCGCGTCCAGGCGTGGCCGAGTGGTAGGTGCCCACGGCCTGCCAGCTGTTGCCGTGGTGTTCGACCTGCCGGCGATAGTGCCAAGCCGCGACTTCGGCGCTGGTGCAGCCGTCGGCCAGGGCGGCGCGGTCGACGCCATGGCGGCCGAGCTCGGACAGGTGGACGCTGTTGATCTGGAACGCCCCGACGTCGATGCTGCCGTTCGCGTTGTGCCCGAGGGCCTGCGGCTGCAGCCGGCTCTCATGCCAGCCGATCGCGCGCAGCACCATGGCATTGACCTGGTGGCGTGCCGCCGCGTCGTCGATGCAGTCTGCGCGGGCGGCCGGCGCAAGCGTACACGCCAGCGCGAAGGCGAGCGCGGCGGCGTGCGAGCGGGGGCGGAAGCGGGATGGCGTCGACATGATGCGGGGCAGGGCCACCGTAGGGACATGACGACGGATTCTGGTCGGCGCGGCGAATTCCGCCCGGCGCCAAGTGCCCGATTTCGGGCTGTTCTGCGCGCGGCAGCCACGCCGCCGGGCGCCTGGGCTCTTCAGCGCTTCAGCGGCGCTGTCCCAGCGCGCGGGCGGGCAGCAACAGGAGGGCGCTCAGGAGCGCGAACACCGCGCCGACGCTGATGCCGACCAGGCGGAACGGCAGCGACAACAGCCAGACGATGGGGTACAGCACCAGCGCCAGCAGGGCCAGCGGCCAGCAGAAGACGAACAGCAGGCACCAGAGCAGGAACGTGAACATGGCGGTCTCTCGGGAATCGAGGCCGAGGCCTCGGATGACCTGACGATGCGCCGCCAGGCCGCCCAACTCAAGCCCGCCACGACGAATCGCCTGGATCGCGCGACAGGCTGCACCCTCGGCCGACGTGCGATGGCATCAGCGCAGGCACGCCCGGCGAGCCGCACGGCGCCAGCCCGCGGCAGCATGCCCGCAGGCGGAGCAGAATGCGCCATCCCCATCGAATTGCACGCCGCCATGAGCCTTCCGACTGTCGCCGAACTCAACCGCATGGGCGTCGATTGCCTGCCCGGACACCTGGGCGTGGCCATCACGCATGTGGACGCCGGTGAACTGCGCGCCGAGATGGCGGTGTCCATGAAGCTCATGGCGCCCAACGGCTACCTGCACGCGGGCAGCGTCGTGACACTGGCCGACACGTCCTGTGGCTATGCCTGCATCGCCAACCTGCCGGCCGGCGCGACGGGCTTCACCACGATCGAGCTGAAGTCCAACTTCCTGGGTACGGCGCGCGAAGGCACGCTCGACTGCATCGCCAGCGCGCAGCACCGCGGCCGCACGACGCAGGTGTGGGATGCCGTGGTGACGCATCGCGAGACGGGCAGGACGATCGCCCTGTTCCGTTGCACCCAGATGATCCTGTGGCCGCAATCGGCCTGAGGAAGCGACCATGAGCAAGCACGACACGACCGCGCGACGCCTCGTGGAGATCCGCGCCTATCGTCTCAAGGCCGGCACCCGCGCCGATTTCCACGTCGCCGCGAGCGAACGCGCGCTGCCCATGGTGCGCGCATACGGCATGGACGTGGTGGCCCACGGCCCGGTGCCCAACGATGCGAACGGCTACTTCCTGGTGCGCTCGTTCGCCAGCCTGGCGGAACTGACCGCCCAGGAAACCGAGTTCTACGGTTCGGCGGCCTGGCGCGAAGGCCCGCGCGAGGCGTTGGTGTCGCGCATCGAGACCTACGTGGACACCCTGCTGTGGCTGAGCCCGGCCGCGATCGACGACTTGCGCGCCGGCAACGTGGCTCCCGCCCTGGTGGCCTGATTCGGGGCGGCTACGCCGCGGCGTGGCGCGCAGGGAGGTGGGCGCGCAGGCCCGCGCGGACATCACGCGGCGCGCGTTCCCCCAGGGGCGCGCGACGTTCAGCCCGCCGTCTTGTCCTCGGCGGACGCCGGCGTCTGAGGCTCGGCGGGCGCCTGGCCATCGTGCGAGCCGGCAGGGGCGCCAGCCGCCCGCTTCAATGCCTTGTCTTCCTTCTTGTGCTTTTTTTCGAGTTCGCGCTGGCGCTTCTCGTACGCGTAATTCGGTTTCGCCATGGAGTCCTTTCGGTGATGGGAGCTACCATACCCGAAAGGAGGGCTCTGACAAGCGGGTCGGGGTCAAAGCGGGCGGCGCGCGCGTCAAATCGCCCTGATACTGGAGCGTTCGGCAGGCGCCGAGGCCCTTTCCGTGGCGCCCGGGCGACGGGATGTGTCAGGTCGCGTCCGGCGGCGCGCCTTGGTCGCACTTGCGGCAGGCGAGCAGGCGGCCCCGCATGGCGTCGCGTCCTTCGGGTGTCTGCGTCCAGGGGCGGTTCTGCCACGGCGGATCGTGACGCACGTGCTGGAAGTGGCCACACGCGAGTTCGGCCACCCAGTGGCCCTCGTCGTCGAGGTGGTAGCCGACGATGGCCTGGTCCATGCGGTCGGGCGCTCAGGCCTCGCGTGGCGCCTGCGAGATCGACAGCGTGTTGCCGTCCGGATCGTGGAACCAGGCGACGCGCGATCCGTCCGGTGTCGTCCAGACGCCGTCGGCATCCTGTGGCAGCCCCGGGAAGCGCACCATCGCGACGCCGTTGGCGGCGAGTGCGCGTGCCTGGATCGCGACGTCGTCCACTTCCCAGCCGAGCGCCGTGTAGGGATGCGGCGCGACGGCCTCCACGCGCTGCACGCGCAGCCGGGTGCCCTGGGCATCGAACACGAGGGCATAGCCGCTGTCCTCGATCAGCGCCAGCCCCAGCTGCTGCTCGTAGAACGCACGCGCCCGGCCGGCATCGGCGGTGGCGATGAAGCAGACGGGGCGGGCGCGGCTCAGCATCGGATGCTCCGGTGAGGCAAGCGGGCGTCGGTGGGCGGCGCTGCGCTCGTCAGCCCTTGGCCGCCGACGCCGCCAGCGCTTGCAGCGGCGCGGCCGGCGACTCGCAGCCCAGCGTCTGGCCGACCCCCTTGAGGAATGCGCGTCGCACCGAACCGGCGGCGATCGCGGCGGCGACCTCCTTGGAGTGGCGCTCCGCGCCGTCGAGCTTGCGCACCCAGCCGCGGAACGGGATCACGCTCTCGGCGGCGCCGCGCAGGGCGTCGTTGGCGGCATCGCCCACCATGTTGGTGCCGCGCTCCAGCAGGCCGGGGTTGGCCGCGGTGGGCGGGGTGTCGAGGTCGGCGCCGAGCGCATCGTTCAGTGCGCGCACCTCGTTGGCCAGTGCGGGGCAGTCGCGCTGCGAGGGCAGGGCGTAGGGCGCCTTGACGGCGGCTTGCAGCACGGCAGGGATCTTCTCCCGGACCAGGTTGAGGTCGGCCAGGGGGGCCTCGACGGCCTTTTGCAGTTGCACCCCTTCCCGTGCCGCACCCTTGGCGGTGTCCGGGCCGGATGCGCAGCCGGCGAGCGAGATCGCCAGCACGCTGGCAGCGAGGGATGCGATGGAAGAGGTGTTCATCGTGGCGAGCGTATCAGTGTTCTGGCGACGGCCGCGCAACTTGCGTGGGCGCGGGCCGGTTCCGCGGGATCGCACGTTCCGGGAGCAGGCGATCCAGCGCGCTCCCGCCCACCACCCCGAAGGCGTAGGCCACCAGGTTCTGCCACGAGAACACATGGCCCAGCAGCAGGTGGCCGATCGTCGTGTAGCGGAACTCGACCAGCCATGGGGCCTGCCACAGCTTCGCGCACTCGACGGCCACGCTCGTGGCCAGCGCCAGCAGCGCGACGGCGCGGGTGCGCGCACGAGGCCGCAGTGCACGCCAGCCGAAGAACACCATCAGTGCCCACAGGGCGTCGCCGGGATACTTTCCCCACGCGGCGGGCAGGGCCGCGGGCCAGTGGCGCGAAGCGAGGCCCAGCGCGATGGTGGTCGCCATCGCGGCGAGGGCGGCGACGCGGCGCCGGGCATCGCTGGCTTCGGGCATGTCGGGGGCGAGGTTCATCGTCCGGGGCGTTTCCATTCATAGCGCAGGTCGCCCAGTTGCATCACCGGCTCGAAGCCGCGCTCGACGATGTCGAAGCCATGGCGCTCGTAGAAGCGCTGCGCGTTCGTGTTGGTGACGAAGGTGTAGAGCCAGAGCTTGCCGCCCGAGTTCGCTTTCGCGAGCTCGAGCAGGCGACTGCCAATGCCCCGGCCCAGGTGGGCGACGTCGACGTACAACTGCATCACGGCCTCCGGCGTGAAGGCGCCGAAGCCGACGAGTTCGCCATGGCGCAGGGCCAGGTGCACCGTGGTTTCCGTCAGCACGTTGTCGTCGAAATGGCGCAGGTGATCCGCCAGCGGATGCGGCACCGGCACGCCGACGCCGTGCGCGAAGCTGGCGCGCCAGAGCGCGACCAAGCGTTCCCGGAACGGCGGTTGATAGGACGTTATCTCGATGGAGCCTGTCATGGGGGCGACGTGCGCGAAAAGGCGCATTTTCCGGTGTTTGGCGCGGCTGGACGTTCGTCTTGTCCGATCACTCGCAACAGCGCTTGCATCCGGCGCTTTGCCGGCCTAGACTGTATCGAAACACAGTACTGACGGCGGGCCTCTTTCCCCTGCCTCCGGTCCACACCACGCCCGGCCTGCCGGACGTACGCGGTTGCCGGTGCAACCATCCGCCCGTGCCGCGCACGGGCCCAGACGATCGTCGCCTGCTTCGTCCGTCATCCGACGCCGATCCGCCGGCCTTCCATCTCCCCGCTTGCTCCCTCCCGTCCAGGTTCGTCCGGCCGGGCCGTCACCGTCTCTCGCCATGGCCTCGCTTCCCGCCTACGCCGAACTGCACTGTCGCAGCAACTTCAGCTTCCTCACCGGCGCCTCGGCACCCGAGGAACTGGTGGAACGCGCCGCCGCCTTGCGCTATGCGGCCCTGGCGATCACCGACGAGTGCTCGCTGTCGGGCGTGGTGCACGCCTACGAGCAGGCGTGCGAACGCGGCCTGCCGCTGATCATCGGCGCGGAGATGCGGCTCGAGGCCAGCGTCGGGGGCGTGCCGATGCGGCTGGTGCTGCTGGCCACCACGCGGCGCGGCTACGGCAACCTGTCGCAATGGATCACGGTCGCGCGCCGGCGTGCCGAGAAGGGCCGCTATGACGCCCGCACCAGCGACGTGGAAGGCCGCACGCCCACGTTGCCGCAGCTGGCGGGCCTGCCCGATTGCCTGGCCTTGCTGCTGCCCACGCCGGGCCCCGTCCCATCGGGCGTCGCGGGGCCGGGGGCTGCGGGCGGCGACGTATCCGGACGCGCGGCCACGGGCGCGGGCGAGGCCGGTGCGGCCCCGGTGGACGCGCGCCTGTCCGGGCTGGGCGTCATCGCCGCGGCGCAGGCGAGTGCCGCGGCCGCACTCGCCTCCAGCACGCCTGGAGCGGGGCGCCCGCGCGGACGCGAGGTGCGCGAATCGCGCGACGGGCCCGGTGGCGATGGCCCGGTCGAGCCACCGGCGCCGGCGCGCCTGGCCACCGCCACGGCGTCCCGGCGCCCCGCCAAGCCGGTGACGCCGCCGCGGCCGTCGATGGCCTTGTCGTTCGAGTCCCTGTTTGCGCAGGCGCAATGGCTCAAGACCTGGTTCGGCGCTGACCGCGCCTGGCTGGCGCTGCCCTTGCTGATGCAGGGCGACGACGACGAGGTGCGCGAACGGGTCAAGGCGGTGGCCGCCGCCACCGGCCTGCGCATCACCGCGGTGGGTGACGTGCTGATGGCCACGCGCGCCGCCAAGCCGCTGCAGGACATGCTCACCGCCACGCGCCTGCAGCGCACGGTGTCCGACTGCGGCCACGCGCTGTCGCCCAACGCGGAGGCCCACCTGCGCTCGCGTGCCCGCCTGCAGGCGCTCTACGAGTCCGAGTGGCTGGCCGAGTCGGTGGGCATCGCGGGCCGTTGCAAGTTCTCGCTCGGCGAGCTGAAGTACGAGTATCCGCAGGAGATCGTCCCGGCCGGACAAACGCCCACCAGCTGGCTGCGCACGCTCGCCGAGGCGGGTGCCGCCAAGCGCTTTCCAGCCGGCATTCCGGCCAAGGTGGTCGGCCTTCTCGAACACGAACTCGGGCTGATCGCGCGGCTCAAGTACGAGGCGTACTTTCTCACGGTGGCCGACATCGTCGCCTGGGCACGAGCGCGCGGCATCCTGTGCCAGGGACGCGGCAGCGCGGCCAATTCGGCGGTGTGCTACTGCCTGGGGGTGACCGAGGTCGATCCCGACCAGGGCGAGGTGCTGTTCGAGCGCTTCATCAGTGAAGAGCGCGGCGAGCCGCCCGACATCGACCTCGATTTCGAGCACCAGCGGCGCGAAGAGGTCATCCAGTACCTCTACAAGAAGTACGGCCGGCATCGCGCGGCGCTGACCGGCGTCATCATCCGCTATCGCACCAAGTCCGCCGTGCGCGACGTCGGGCGCGCGCTGGGCGTCGACCTCGACCGCATCGATGCCGTCACCCGTTCGTTGCACCACGTGGGCGGTTCCGCGGCGCCCGCCGGTGCCGCGGAGCGGCTTGCGCTGTCGTTGAAAGAGCACGGCTTCGACCCCGAGTCGCGGCTGGGCTTGCAGTGGATCTCGCTGAGCCTGCAACTGCGCAACCAGCCGCGCCACCTCAGCCAGCACCCCGGCGGCTTCGTCATCGCCAAGGACGACGTGGCGCTGCTCGTGCCGGTGGAGAACGCCGCGATGGACAAGCGCACCGTCATCCAGTGGGACAAGGACGACCTGGACGTGCTCAAGCTGCTGAAGGTCGACATCCTCGCGCTCGGCATGCTCAGTGCGCTGCGGCGCAGCTTGCTGTTCGTCGACGCCAAGATGCGCCAGTTGCAGCCGGGGCCGCCGCCGCCCGAGTGGCATCTGCAGGCCAGGCGCCAGGAACAGCAGGAGAACCTGCGCCGCACCGAGGTCGCGCCGGTCGGCCATGCGGGCAACAGCGCCACGCGGATCGCGACGAACGCCAAGGCCTTCTCGAGCGCGGGCGCGGCCGCCGCAATGGGCATCGTCGCCGACCACGCGGGTCTGGCCAGCGACGCCAGCCTGGCCGACATCCCTGGCGAGGACAAGGCGGTCTACGACATGCTGTCCACGGGCGACTCCGTCGGGGTGTTCCAGGTCGAGAGCCGCGCCCAGATGAGCATGCTTCCGCGACTGCGGCCCCAGACGTTCTACGACCTGGTGGTGGAGGTGGCCATCGTGCGACCGGGCCCGATCCAGGGGGGCATGGTGCATCCGTACCTGAAACGGCGCGAGCAGAAGGAGCCCGTCACCTATCCCAGCGAGGAGGCGAAGGCGGCGCTGTCACGCACGCTGGGTGTGCCCATCTTCCAGGAGCAGGTGATGCAGCTGGCCATCCTCGCGGCCGAGTTCACGCCCGGCGAGGCCGACCAGTTGCGGCGCGCGATGGCGGCCTGGAAGCGCAAGGGAGGCCTCGGGCCGTTCAAGGAGAAGCTGATCAGCCGCATGGTGGCGCGCAAGTACACGGCCGAATACGCCGAGGCCATCTTCAAGCAGATCGAGGGCTTCGGGGAGTACGGCTTTCCAGAGAGCCACGCCGCCAGCTTCGCGAAGCTGGTCTACGTCAGCGCCTGGATCAAGCGCCACCACCCCGACGCCTTCCTGGCCGCGCTGCTCAACAGCCTGCCCATGGGCTTCTATGCCGCGCCCCAGCTCGTGCGGGACGCGCGCGCGCACGGCGTGGTGGTGCGGCCGGTGGACGTCACCATCAGCGACTGGGACTCCACGCTGGAGCCGCTGGCGCCGCACGAGGTGGTGCCGGCCTGCGCCGAACGCGCCATTCCCGGCGACCAGTGCGCGGTGCGCCTGGGGCTGAACCGGATCAGCGGGCTGGCCGAGGACGAAGGCTTGCGCATCATGGCCGCGCGGTCCAAGGCGTCGTTCGCCAACGTGGAAGACCTGGCGCGCCGTGCCGAGCTCGATGCGCACGCCATGCATGGCCTGGCCGCGGCAGACGCCCTGTCCGGGCTGGCCGGCCATCGGCGCGACGCCATCTGGGCGGTGACGGGCGTGGACACCCGCGCCACGCCCTTGCTGAAGTCCACGCGCACCACCGAGGACGCGGTGCCGGCATTCGAGGCGCTCGGCGCCGGCGACGCGGTGTTGGCCGACTACCGCGCCCTCGGGCTGTCGCTCAAGGGCCATCCGATGGCGCTGCTGCGCCCGGCGCTGGCGCCGTTCAAGGTGCAGCAGGCCGCGCTGCTCAATGCCGACTACCGGCCAGGCCAGCTGGCGCGCGCCAGCGGCCTGGTCACGCACCGGCAGCAACCGGGCACCGCCAAGGGCGTCGTGTTCGTCACGCTGGAGGACGAGACCGGCACCGTCAACGTGATCGTCTGGCCTGCCGTGGCGGCGGCCCAGCGCAAGCCGCTGCTGGCGGCGTCGCTGCTGACGGTCTACGGCGTGTGGCAACGCGAAGGCGAGGTGCGCCACCTGGTGGCCAAGACGCTGGTGGATCACACGCCGATGCTGCAGGGCCTGGTCACGCGCAGCCGGGATTTCCATTGAGGCGCGTACCAAGACGCCCGCTGATCGATTCGAGACGCCGCCTCACTGCCGTGGCCCAATCCATGGGGCCAACGGACGCTGTGCAAGCGACTCAAAGCGGGCCCGCGCCTTGGCAGGCAAGGCTCTGGAGCGGACGTCCGGCTCACCGCAATGTCGGGTGAATCGTTGGCCACTCGTTGATCGTCAAGGTTGCAACCCAGCGGCGCCAGCCATGACGCCACGGGAAGCCGTGCGGCACGCCCGATCCTCCCCAGTTTGGTGTCGCACCCCCGCGACGCCCCGCGGCAATCCCCCGCGTCGCGCCGCGGCGCGATGCGGATAATCGACGCCGGCCCCTCATGCGGCGAGCCCGAGTCGGACGACGACTCGACCGTCGCATCCGGCCCGCCGTCCGCTTCGGCCACCGCCCCCGGATCCTTCGCGCTAACATCCCCCGAGGACTCCCGCTCGAAATGAATCCATTGCCTGACCGCCTTGCCCCGACGCTTCCGGTGCGCCCGTCGCGCCTCTCGAATCGATCGGCGTCGGGCAGGGCGCCTGCGTCCACCCGGCGTGTCGACGCTCCTTGCACCATGGCCTCGGCCGTGCTGTGCCTGGTACTGGTCCTGGGCAGTGCGGCTGTTCGGGCCGGCACGGCCGAGGGCTACGAGGCGGGGCGGCGTGGCGACTACGCCACCGCCTTGCGCGAGTTCCAGCCGGCCGCCGAGAAGGGCGATCGCGACGCCCAGCTGGCCCTGGCCGACATGTACCTGCGCGGGTATGGCGTTGCGGCTGATCCGGCCATCGCCGCCCGCTGGTTCCGCGAGGCCGGCGAGCAGGGCGAGCCGCGCGCGCAGACCAACCTGGGCTTCCTCTACGAGCAGGGCAAGGGCGTCGCGCGCGACTTCGAGGAGGCCGCGAAGTGGTACCGCAAGGCGGCCGACCAGGGCGAGCCCACGGCGCAGAGCAACCTGTCGTACATGGCGCTGATCGGGCGCGGCGTGCCGCAGGACGACATGCAGGCCGCGCATTGGGCCACGCTCGCGGCCAGGCAGGGCCTGGCCGTGGCGCAGTACCGCTTGGGCGTCTTCTACACGAATGGCCAGGGTGTCGAGCGCGACGACGCCCAGGCGCTGCGCTGGTACCAGGCCGCAGCCGACCAGGGCGACGCGCGCGCCCAGAGCGCGCTCGGCTGGGTCTACAGCGAGGGTCGCGGCGTGCCGCGCGATCCGGCCACCTCGCTGCGCTGGCTGCAGCAGTCGGCCGCGCAGGGCGACCCGACGGCGGAGCACAACCTGGGCATGGCGCTGCTCAACGGCCGCGGCACGCCGCGCGACCCGGCGGGCGCCGAACGCTGGATCCGCAAGTCCGCGGAGGCCGGCTACGCCCCCGCGCAGGTCAGCATCGGCCTGATGTACGCCGCGGGCGACGCGGTGGTGGCCGACGAAAGGCAGGCCGTCGAGTGGTACCAGAAGGCCGCGGCGCAAGGCAACGCGTCGGGGCAGAACAACCTGGGCTGGATGCTCACCAACGGCCTGGGCATCGCGCGCGACGACGCCGCCGCCACGCGCCAGTTCCGGCTCGCGGCTCGCAAGGGCAACGCGTTCGCGATGGACAACCTCGGCTGGATGGCCGAAGAAGGACGCGGCCAGGCCGCCGACCCCGCCGAGGCGCAGCGCTGGTACCGCCTGGCCGAAGCGCGCGGCAATGCCCCGGCGCGCAACCACCTCGCGCTGCTGTACGCGCGTGGCAAGGGCGTCACGCGCGACGACGCGGCCGCGCTCGGCGGCTTCCGCGCGGCCGCGGCGCAGGGCCTGGCGCCCGCTCGGCACAACCTGGGCTACATGGTGGCCAACGGCCTGGGCGGCGTGCCGCGGCCCGACCTGGCCGCCGGCGTCGCGCTGCAAAGCCTGGCGCGCCTGGCCTCGCCGCCCAGCCCCGAGGAACTGCCCACGCTCGACCCGTCACGGCTCACGGCCGCCGAGCGCGCGCGCAGCGACCAGCTGCTGGCCGCGTTCAAGGGCGCGCCCAATCTGCTGGCGATGCTCGATTCCATCGCCGGCCCGCCCAGCGTGACCTCGCTCGGCCCGGCCACCGGCACGCCCGGCAGCACGGGCAACGGCATGGATGGGCACAGCATGTCGCCGCCGTCCGCGACGCAGCGCTGACGCTTGCTGGCGCCGACCCGCGCAAGCTGACGCGTCCGGCGCTTGACGATCGTCCTGCCGCCGCGCCGCGAAACGCGGCCTGCGGCCCGGGCCGGGTCCGCCCGGAAGAGGCCAGCGCGGGATTGGCCCGATTGCCGCCCCGCGATGCGCTCGATCACCATCGGGGCATGCCTCTGGTCGCGTTCACGTCGCAGCTGCAGCGCTTCACCGAGACGCCGGAGATCCGGACGGCCGCGGCCACGCTGCGCGACGCGCTGGGCGCGGCGTTCGAGGCCAACCCGAGGCTGCGCCACTACGTGCTCGACGAACAGGGGCATCTGCGGCAGCACGTCGTCGTCTACATCAGCGGACGTCGCGTGGTCGACCGCGAGGCGCTGGCCGACCCGCTGGCGCCGGACGACAAGGTCTACGTGCTGCAGGCGCTCACCGGCGGCTGAGCACCCATCCTGGAGGGAGGACGACATGGTGGATCGCGCATGGGTGGCGTCCCGCAAGGGCTTGATCGAGCTGCGCCGGCGCGCGGGCGGCTGGTCGGTGGCGCGCACGAGCTTCGTGGGCGACCCGGTGAGCATGGTGCTGCCGCCCGACGCGTCGGGCCGCATGGTCGCGGCGCTGAACCTGGGCCACTTCGGGGTCAAGCTGCACGCGTCCGACGACGCCGGCGCGACCTGGCGCGAGGTGGCGGCTCCGGCGTTCGGCCCGCAGCCCGAAGGCGCGACCGGGCCGGCATGGAAGGTCGTCATGGTCTGGGCGATGGAGCGCCAGGGCGGCACGCTGTACGCCGGCACCTTGCCGGGCGCGCTGTTCAGGTCGATCGACGGCGCGCAGAGCTGGCAGCTCGACGAGGTGCTGTGGAACCAGCCCGGCCGCCCGGCGTGGAGCGGCGGCGGCTACGACACGCCCGGCATCCATTCGATCAGTCCGGTCGGCGACGACACGGTGCTGGTCGGCGTGAGCTGCGCAGGCGCCTGGATCACGCGCGACGGCGGCGCCCACTGGGGCCAGACGGCGCACGGCATGCGCGCCGACTACATGCCGCCGGAACAGGCCTTCGACCCCGACGTGCAGGATCCGCACGCGATCGCGCGCTGCGCGGCGCTGCCGGACGTGCTCTGGTGCCAGCACCACAACGGCATCTTCCGCTCCACCAACGGCGGCGTCCGCTGGGACGAACTGCACGCGCCGCTGTCGTCGTTCGGCTTCGCCGTGGCGGCGCATCCGGCCGATCCACTCACAGCGTGGTTCGTGCCGGCCGTCAAGGACCAGTGCCGCGTGCCGGTCGATCGGGCCCTGGCGGTCAACCGCACGCGCGATGGCGGCGCCACGTTCGAGACCTTGCGCGCGGGACTGCCGCAGCACGATTGCTACGACCTCGTCTATCGCCACGGCCTGGCCATCGCCGACGACGGCACGACCCTGATGATGGGCAGCACCACCGGCGGCGTCTGGGCCAGCGACGACGCCGGTGACCACTGGACGGCCCTGCCGGCGCGGTTGCCGCCGGTGTACGCGCTGCGGTTCGGCTGACCGCGCGCCGTCGAAGGATTGGCGCGCGACGACGCGTCGTCCGGGTGAGACCTGACGATCGAGGTCAGGCACCGGCGTCGCGGTTCCGACGTCGCAGGGTGCCGAGGCCGGAGCCAGACCCCTCCCGGAGGCGGCTCGGCGCCATCGCCGTCCGCATGCCCGCGAGCGCGCGCCGCGAGCCCGCAGCTCGCAAGCCCGCACGCGAGCCCGCCCGCGTCTCCATCGCTACACTGCCGCCCATGCTCCTGCTGCTGTCTCCTGCCAAGTCCCTCGACTACGAATCCCCGCTGCCCGAACCGGTGCTTGCCGCCCGCGCTGCGCTCAAGCCTGCGGCCACCGCCCCGCAGTACGCGGCGCAGGCGGCCCGGTTGATCTCGGTGCTGCGCACGAAGACGGTGGACGACGTCGCGGCGCTGATGCACCTGTCGGAGGACCTGGCCAAGCTCAACGTCAAGCGCTACAAGGCGTGGTCGACGCGCGCCACCGAACGCAACAGCCGCCCCGCGATGTGGGCCTTCAATGGGGACGTCTACGACGGCCTGCGCGCGTCGACGCTGAGCGACGACGAGGTCGCGTGGGCGCAGAAGCACGTGCTGATGCTCAGCGGCCTGTATGGCGTGCTGCGTCCACTGGATCGCCTGCAGCCCTACCGCCTCGAGATGGGCACCGGCCTGGCCACCGAGCGCGGCAACTCGCTGTACGCCTGGTGGGGCGACACCGTCGCCGCGCACATCAACAAGCTGCAGGCCCGGGAGCGCGAGCCGCTGGTGATCAACCTCGCCTCGCAGGAGTACTTCAAGGTCACGCAGGCGAAGGTGGGACGCGCGAAGGTGCTCAAGGCGCGCGTGGTCGAGTGCGTCTTCGAGGACTGGAAGGACGGCGAGTACAAGATCATCAGCTTCTTTGCCAAGCGCGCCCGCGGCATGATGGCCCGCCACGCGATCGAGAAGCGGGCCGAATCGGCGGACGCCCTGCTGGATTTCGGCAGCGACGGCTACCGGTTCGCGGAACGGGCCTCGGACGTCGACCGCCTCGTCTTCCGGCGCCGCCAGGCCTGACGGAACGCACGGCGGGCGCGGCGCCGGCACGGTTTGCCGCGGGTTTCACCGGAAGTTGCACCTGCGCATGGCCAAACCGAGGGATTCCCGCGCGACTCGACCGTGGCGCGCTGTCAAAATGCGCAGAATACGTATCCGAGGCGCCGCGCACCCCCCGGGCGCGGCCCCGGCCCCTCTCATCGACCGCACGTCGGAGTCGACCTCATGCAAACGCAATCGAGCACGCAGAACACCGGTGGCAAGCGCCAGCAGTACATCTCGGTGGAACTTCGCCAATGGATCGTCCAGCAGGCCCAGGCCGGCGTCGCGCCGGAGACGGTGCTCGAGGCGATGAAATCCAGCGGCTGGGACGAGGACGTCGCCATCCAGGCGCTCGAGGAGACGCTGCGCAGCCACCTGAACCAGCAGGTCGCCACCCAGCAGGCCCAGCAGGCCGCCGCGCCGCAGGGCCATGAACCCCAGCCCGTGCCGGTGCCCGACGCCCGCATCCGCGACCAGCCCAGCAAGCTGCGCGTCCTCGATCGCGACGTCACCGTGCTGTCGGTCATGAAGCTGCCGCGCGTGATCGTGCTGGGTGGCTTCCTGTCGGACGCCGAGTGCGACCAGATCGTCGCGTTGGCCAAGCCGCGCATGGCACGCTCCGAGACGGTGGACAACCTGACCGGCGGCAGCGAGGTCAACGTCGCGCGCACCAGCCGCGGCATGTTCTTCGAGCGCGGCGAGACGGGCGTGATCGACAAGGTGGAAAAGCGCATCGCGGCGCTGCTCGACTGGCCGGTGCAGAACGGCGAGGGCCTGCAGGTGCTGCACTACCAGCCGGGCGCCGAGTACAAGCCCCACTACGACTACTTCGACCCGGTGCACCCGGGCTCCGCCCCCATCCTCAAGCGCGGCGGCCAGCGCGTGGGCACGGTGCTGATGTACCTGAACACGCCCAAGAAGGGCGGCGGCACCACCTTCCCCGACGTCGGCTTCGAAGTGGCGCCCATCAAGGGCAACGCCGTCTTCTTCAGCTACGACCGCGCCCACGTCAACACCAAGAGCCTGCACGGCGGCGCGCCGGTGATCGAGGGCGAGAAGTGGGTGGCGACGAAGTGGCTGCGGGAGCGCGAGTTCGTCTGAGCCTGAACGAAGCACTGGCTGCTTGCGGCCAGGAGCGGGATGCCTTTTTGGCGCGTTCATCGGGTCGAAACCGTCACGGGTCATCTGCCTCCCGCCTGGATCGCCATGGTGCTGCCGATGCACCCCGAGTTCGACGGCGTCCATGAAGGGCTGCGTGCGCACGAGAGCGCGACCCAGCTCATGGCTCGCATTGGCCGGGTGACCAGCCAATGCGCCGCGTGTCATGGTGTCTACAGGATCCAGCTTGAGGATTGAACGCCCGCATGCGGCGGCGGATTCAACCGGTCGATGCAACCCACAGGCATTCGACCGATCGGAGCTTTCTTGACCCAGTCCCTTGCTCAACGGATATCCGCAGCGGCACATCGCGACTTGCCGCATGCCAACCCCTTGTCACCCATGCAGCTCGATGGGCTCGTGCGGGCGATCGCCAAGGAGCGGCCGCGCAGCGTGCTCGATGTCGGTTGCGGCTGGGGGCAGCATCGCGTTCGCACTGGCCCAACTTTGCGAGACGTCCATTCTGGCAGTCGACATCAACGCAGAGTTCCTGGCCAGGGCTGCCTCACTCGCAGCTGATCGCACTTTGCTCGGCCAGGTCGAGTTTCGGGCGGTGGCCGCCGACGAACTGGCCGACGAGCGCCACGACGCGATCGTGTGCGTCGGAGCGTCGCAAGCCTTCGGTACGCCGCTTGAGGCACTTGCGCGTTGCTCCGCGATGATGAATCCGGACGGCACGCTGTTGTTCGCAGACATGGTGTGGACTGCCGAGCCGACGCAGGAATTTGTTGAATTCCTTGGCACCGAGCGCTCGACGTTCTGGCTGCAATCGGATGCCGACGCTGCATTCGCCACGGCAGGCCTGCGGATCCGCCAGCAGGAGGTGACGTCGGCGTCATCTTGGCAGGCCTATGAGGACGCCATTCACCGTGGACGCCTGCGCTTCGCCGATACGCTCGACGCCGCGGAGGCTGACGAAGTTCCCTCTCGCGCTGCCAAATGGTCGGCCGCGTGGGAGCGTTGGGGCAAGCATTGCCTGGGATTCGTGGGCTACATCGCGGGCCAGCGTTGACTGCGACCATCCCGATGTCGGTTCGATGTCCGCCATGGGGTCGTCAACCGCCCCTGGCCCCCGACCAATTCAAGCCGTCTCCACCCGATCCCGCCCATTGGCCTTGGCCGCATACAAGGCGCGGTCCGCGCGTTGGAACAAGGTGTCGCGGGTGTCCTCCGGCTGCCAGGCGGTGACGCCGAAGCTGGCTGTCAGCGCGCGCATCGGGCCCTCGAAGGGCTGCGCGATCTGCTCGCGCGCGCGTTCCGCGAGCGTGCGGGCGCCGGCGAGGTCGGTGTCGTCCAGCAGCACGCAGAACTCCTCGCCGCCGTAGCGGTAGGCGCGGTCGGGCTCGCGCAGGGCGCTGGACAGGCGCTGCGCAAACGCCGTGAGCGCGGCGTCGCCGACGGCGTGGCCGTGGGTGTCGTTGATGAACTTGAAGCGGTCGACGTCCACCATCACGATGGCGAACGGGCGCGCGCTGCGGCGCGCGGCGGACAGCGCGTGCGCGATCTCCTCGTCGAGCGCGCGCCGGTTCGGCAGCCGCGTCAGGTCGTCGGTGCGGGCCTGCAGGCGCGTCTCGGCCTCGGCGCGCGTCTTGCACATCAGCACGAAGCCCAGGTTGGTGACGACGAGGTAGACGAAGCCGAACACGTAGATCGGCACCTGCCACAGGTCGCCGTGGCCCAGGCTCAGGCGCGTCTCCCCGATCAGCAGGAGGGCGAGCGCACGCGCCGGCAGCACCAGGCCCATGCAGGCGTAGAACACGGCGACGACGCGCTGCACGCGGTCGGTGCCCGCGCGCGGATGGCGCCACAGCGTGAACGCGTTGAGCCACTCGTAGCCGGCGTAGGCGAAGCCGTTGAAGATCGCGGCCCAGGCGACGTGCTCGCCGGTGACCGCGCCGGCCACCGTGACCGCCGCGACCATCGCGGCCAGCAGCCGCACGTCATAGCCGACGCCCGCGAAGCGGCGGATGCCGGTGAAGAACAGCGCCACGCCGGCGGCACCGGCCAGGTTGGCCACGAGCCCCGTCGCCCGCGCGACCGGCCCGGTGGCCGGGATCGCGAGCACGAGGTAGGCGATCGCCTGACTCGTGATCGCCAGGCGCCACAGCCACATCCCGTTGCCGCGGTCGGCGGGGGTGCGCGACACCCACAGCATCGCGGCCATGGCGGCGAGCAGGCAGGTCTGGGCGAGGAAGAGGGTGTGCAGGTCCAAGCGCGCGGCTTCGTGAAACCAGGTGAGGGCGCCGCCGTGCGGCAAGCTTTGGATTCTCTGTCGAGCAGGACGCGGTGCGCGACCGCCGCGCGTGCAGCAATCCACGAAGCGTCCCGCTTCGGCGCCGCCGCCATGCAAAAGGCCCGCGGCTTGCGCACGCGGGCCTTCGAACTCCGGAGCGGGCGCCTCAGCGCTTGGCCGGGCCCTTGCCGCCGGACGGCGAGGTCAGCGCGGCGCGCTGGCCGCCGCCTTGCGGACGGCCACCGCCGCCGGCAGGACGACCGCCGCCGCCGTTACCATGGCCCTGGCCGCCGCCATGGCTGCTGGCCGGACGCGCGCCACCGTGGCCCGTGTGGGCGCCGCCGTGCGCCGGCTTGGCGCCCGCGTGCGAGCCCGACGAGCCTTGCGGACGCGGCTGTGCCGGACGCCCGGCCGGCGCGCCGCCGGGACGGCCCTGGCCGCGGTTGCGGTCGCCGCCGCCGTTGCCGTGGTTGTTGCCGCCGCGGTCGCCATGGCCGCCGCGGGCGTGATGGCCACCGCCACCGCCGCCGTCGCGTCGACCGCCGCCGGGCGCGCCGCGCACGCCGATGGTGGTGCGACCCAGCACGATGGGCTCGGCGCGTTCGCCCGGATCGGGTTCGAAGCCGGGGACGATCTCCTTGGGGATCTGGCGCTTGATCAGCTTCTCGATCTCGCGCAGGAAGATGTCCTCGTCCACGCACACCAGCGACACCGCGCGGCCCTGCGCGCCCGCGCGGCCCGTGCGGCCGATGCGGTGCACGTAGTC
>Ga0068855_100001794_pt1 | contig 26839 bp, 21 predicted proteins | sample KBSCornC52_FD_66592 | JGI IMG/M metagenome (GOLD analysis project Ga0068855, IMG submission 66592) | Corn rhizosphere microbial communities from Kellogg Biological Station, Michigan, USA - KBS Corn C5-2 | ecosystem: Host-associated > Plants > Roots > Rhizosphere > Soil ... | reverse complement strand
AAGCTTCTACAGGAGTTAAATCATGCCCATGAGCATTTTAGCAAATTTGTATTCCATTATAGTGAAATTTTGGAAATTTTCCTTTTTCCCTTCCATTTTTTACGCAAGGGGCTGTGTTGCGTCTAAAATTTGGAAAAATAAAGTGCGCTTGATTGTTAAGGGGTGGTGAGGTCAAGGGGCTTACACGTGAAGCACCTTGTCATCACAGCCAAAACGCTGCCCAATGGCAAGGTGTTTCATGTTGGAGGCTTTTGGAGTAAAATGCTACTCCACCGTCACCGATTTTGCCAAATTCCTCGGTTGATCAACATCAGTGCCCTTTAATACTGCAACATGGTAAGCCAAAAGTTGTAATGGGATCGTATATAACACGGGGGATAAGACTTTTTCGCAAGGAGAAAGGTAGATAACTTGTGTATTTTCTGCTGGCTCAATATGTGTTTCTTTTTCAGTGAAAATGATTACTTGTGCGCCACGCGCTTGGATTTCTTGAATATTAGATTTTAATTTATCAATTAACTCATCGTTTGGTGCTAAAACTATCACAGGCATGTCTTTGTCTAATAATGCTAGCGGCCCATGTTTTAATTCACCCGCAGGATATCCTTCAGCGTGAATATAAGAAATTTCTTTTAATTTTAGCGCCCCTTCCAGTGCTATTGGATAATGTGTGTTACGGCCAATGAATAATGCATGTTGTTTATGTTCAAATTTTTTGGCTAATTGAATAATATGTGAATTTAGTTGTAAAATCTGTTCAATTTTTGTGGGAAGCTTTTTTAAAGCGTTAACAAAACTTGTAGAATCACTTGTTAACGAGGCTTTATTTTTGTATCGAGATAAAACCACTGTTAATAAAAGTAAACAAATTAATTGACTCGTGAATGCTTTGGTCGAAGCAACGCCAATTTCAGGGCCGGCATGCATTAGTAAAGATAAATCAGCATGACGAATTAAACTGCTTTCTGGCACATTACAAATGGTCAACGTTGCAAGATAACCCAATGATTTAGCCAGTTTTTGAGAGGATAATGTATCGGCTGTTTCGCCTGATTGGGATAACGTTACAAATAATGTATTTGGTTCAATGGAATGTTTGCGATAACGTAATTCACTGGCCACTTCAACATGACACGGAATGCCAGCAATTTCTTCCATCCAATATCTTGCTACCATTCCTGCATGATAACTTGTCCCGCACGCTGATATTTGAACTCTTTCAATTTGAGAAAAAATTTTATTGGCGTCGTATCCGAATATATTATCAACAATAGTTTCTCTTGAGATTCTTCCCTCTAAGACATTACTGATGGCTTCAGGCTGCTCAAAAATTTCTTTTAACATGTAATGTCGATAGTGTCCGCGTTCGCTTGATCCATGAGTAATATCACTAGTTTTAATTTCTCTATGAACAGGATGATTATTTTTGTCGTAGAGTGATATTTTATTTTTTTCAATACAAGTAGTATCGCCGTCTTCTAAATAAATAAACCGTTGGGCGACTGGCATTAATGCGAGTGTATCTGAACCTAAAAAATTCTCGCCAATACCTAAACCAATCACCAATGGCGAACCCTGGCGAACAGCATAGAGTTTGTCTGGGTTGTTTGTATCGATCACTAAAAGTGCAAAAGCACCTTCCAAGCGTTTGACTGCTTGCTGAAATACTTGAGTAAAATTAATTTTTTGTGAATGTGTTTTTAAGAGATGATGTAATAAATGTGCGACGATTTCAGTGTCGGTATCGGATATAAATTGATATCCTGCTGCAATTAGTTCTTTTCTTAAAATTTCGTGATTTTCAATAATACCATTATGTACAACAGCGATGTGATTGTCAGAAGAGGATAATGGGTGAGCATTTTTTTCAATGGGTTTTCCATGCGTTGCCCAACGTGTATGAGCAATGCCTGTTTTACCTGACAGTGGATTTTTTTCAATGATTTCAACTAATTCATTAACTTTTCCAACTGCGCGTTGTTTTTCAAGCTGTCCTTTTTGATTGATAACTGCAATGCCAGCAGAATCATAGCCTCGATATTCGAGTCTTTTGAGTCCTTCTAATAAAACTGCAACGACATCACGTTCAGCAACCGCGCCGACAATTCCGCACATAAAAATTCCCCCGTAATGAGCAGCGAGTCAAAATTATTGTGACATTTTACATGATATTAAATAGTTGATCATCATAAATGTTTACTCTATGATTCACATCGATAAACATTGAACAAGAGGGAAAATACAATGATCGAAGACAAACATCCAGTAAAAAAAAAGAAAAATGACAGTAATACATCAACTGCCGCCACTATCACAACAACAACAACCACCACCACAACCATCACAACCACAACAACAGCATCATCATATTCATCGTTATCATCCAATACGCAAAATTACCAAGAGTTAATACAAAAATTTACACTTGAAATGGCGATATTAGTTGCTGATCCTAAATTACAACATAAAGACTTAACATTGGTTGAGGTAATAAGCATTGTTTTAAAAAACTGCATTGCAATGGAAGAAGATGAAGATAAAGATTTAAAAGAACAAGTTTTATCTAAATGCCATCAGTTTTTTATTAGTATAATTCAATTATATGATTCAAGTGATATGGCAAATGGTTTTGAACTTAACCAAGTTTTTTCTAGCGTTGTTAACTTTTATAAACAATATCCTCAATATATTGAAAGTGTTGCCGGTAATATAAATACCCTTTTAAGGTGGATAATTAACCTCAGCAACTTACAAGAGTTTTACGAAAACAACATGAATAATTTTAAAAAAATGATAAATATTTTAATTCAAAGAATAATAAACACAATATACGCTTTATGTGCAGAAAAAGATAAGAAACAGTTTTATCCAAGTTTGATAGCCTATCAAAAAATTCTTTCTAATTTTATAGATATCTATAAATTCCGTGTGCATAATGTAACACAAGTGTGTATTGAATTGATTGGAGTTATTGAAAAAGAAAAAGAAGCATTGGATTTACATATTCAAATGTATAATAAACTAAGTGCTCCTAAAAATAAAAAAGATAAATCTGATAAAACAGCCATTGCTTGGCGAAATTCCTTAGAAACATGCATCAATGACTTTCATGGTTTTAATAGTTGTGATATTGATACCAAACTTTCAATTTTATATAGGGTTGAAGATGAATGTAAAATAGATAATTCAATTGATAATCTATTATTAGATTTATACTTACATTTAATATATTATTTTTTAACACCAATAATTGAATATCCTGAAAATGCAAGAAATATAATTTTGGGAAAAATAGCTGGTTTGAAATCTCTTCAGATACCTTCGAAAGACCTAAAATCATTTGATGCTAAAATTACAAATCTTATTGATGAATTAGTCAAAAAAAACGTTATTCAACCACCCACGTTACATGAAAACACAAACACATTAGCGATGTTTAATGAATTAGTTGGCGCTTCTGCAATACATATTAAAAACACCGAAATTTATGATGATCATACATATGACATTCGTTATCAGGTCAGATTGGTTAATGAAATACTCAAAGACGTTCAAGAATTACAAATAGAAAATAATGAAAATATCGAGTTTGACGGATTTCTTAAAATCATTCTGGAGATTCACGCGGCGCTTGATCATACAAAGTATTCAGCAATCAATACCTCTTTTTTGCAAAAAAGTATTTTAGAACGATTAATTAAATCTATAAACCAACAAATAAATTTTGTGTGTGTCTGCTTATTTGATTTTGGCGTTAATATTTTTATTAATTATTTAAAACTAATATTTGAGGTAATTAAAACAGAAAAAATTCAAGAAAACTATGAAAGCCTTAATACAGAAGCTTCAAATAAAATAAAATCATTCAATGCGGTGATTGTAGATTTAAAAATAATTATGGGTTTTTATGAGCGAGTTAACCATGAAATAAAAATCATTGAGTTGTTACAATCTGCGGTTCGGTGTGCACACATCATATGGAATAATAATATAGAATTCGGTATTATTTTGCACTTAAAAATACTGCAAACAATCTCAGAAGAAAAATATCAATCTGATCCTAAATATAAAGGATTTATGCAACGATATTGTGTCGAAATTAATAAAACCATACTGGAAATATATAATATTAAAAAAGTAAATGATAGTGACACAATAGATTACGTCCTTTCACTCGTTTCGCACATTGTTTTTACTAACCCAAGAGCATTTGAAACGCTTACGGTTTATGACAAACAATTCTTAATAGCGACGCTAAATAAATATGCGAAAGATGATGAGATGAACGTTCTCGTATTTAAGGTTGTGCAATTTTTTCAATTTTATATTAATATACTTAATGATTTTAACAATCTTAAAAGTTTAGATGACAATAACAAAAACAATTTAATTAATCAAATAGTTGCTAGTTTAAGCATTCATATTAAAAATAATGACATTATTGCTCAATACCTTTGCTATCCAGATATAAAAGGAAATCTATTATATTTAATGACGGAACTCCTTAAATCAAAAGGTTTTCCAATGATAGATTTTTATTTATTGGAATTTTTTGATATCGAATCTATGAAAAAAATATTTCAAGATATTGAGTTATCAAATGATAAAATGATGGAAAATATATTTAATCGTGTTGCGAATTTTTATTTAAAAAATCCACATCTAATTTTATGTACTACAGGTAAGTTAGACGATGTGTTGGATTGGGTGTTTCAACTTTATCAATCAAATTATATTAATCCAAAAAATCCAATAGTCGTAAAATTTATACAAATGCTTTTGAAGCAATTATCAAGCACCATGTTTTACATTTTAGACTATAATAAAATCAATGATTTTTACAAAAACATAACAGATTATCACTCTACGCTTAAAAAACTAAGCCAAAAATACCATTTACAGAGTGCCGCATCTAAAACTTTGTTTGGTACGGGTTTTATTAATGATTTAAAAGATCAAACAGTTTTTATCGACTCCTTGGTTATGTCTTGTCAATCAATAGTAAAGCCAACTAATGGTAATACTACACAATACGATTTAGAAGAAGGATGGTTGATAGCATTAGATGCTTCTCTGCGGGTTCCCAATCTTAAATATTATGAACACTGTGCGCCAACAATTAAATTTAACCTTGTAAATAAAATAAACCATATTTGTGTTAACCATAGCACAAAATTCTTATTTTTAGAATTATACACAAACCTGGTATATTATTATTATGTTCCAATTATTGAGCATAGAGTGACATTAAGAAGTGAAATTCTATTAAAGTTTGAACATTTTAAAAAGTTAATTATTCATCCATCTCAAATGGTAAATATAGATAAAAGAATCATTGATTTTATACAGGCTTTATTGGATAAAAATATAATTAAAGCATTTAGAAAAATAGATAGCGAAGAACCTATAAAACTACTTGAAAGAATATTTAATGAAAATATTAACCCTCAGGTGGTTTCTCAAGGTTCAAAAACTAACATTAAACCCAACACAGATGAATTTTCTGCAATAAGAAAAGATGCTGAATTAAAAAATAAAATTACCAATAACAAAAAAGTTATAAATAGTTCCTATGCGTCTATTGTAGCAAATGCAGCCCGATATAAAATAAAACTTAGCAATAATTATTCCGGATTAAATGATTTAATTAATCAATTATCCAATATATTAGGTGAATTGAAAAAACAACAAGCTAACAAACGCAATGATGGTCATATTCAAAAATTAATAGAAGGTATAGTATCATTGATTATAACTTGCAAGGAAACACTATTGCTTGAAAACATTGAAGTGATTCCAGTGGCTGATACTATATTAAAAAAGTACTCTAGCCAAAAAGATAATAAAGTAGGAAAAGAAAAAGAAGAGGAGGAAGAGGAAGTTGAAGAAGATAGTGAATATACTCAGAATCTAACTTTACTGAAGTCTTCATTGCAGAACATGATAAACACCCTTAATGATGTTTCTGTTAAAAGAAATTCAAATCCTTTTATATTTCTTGATATTCTCAATGAGTATTTAGATAAATGCGAAAAACTTTCAAATGAGTGCATAGAAGACTCAGAGGTAAAAAAAATATTAAAAAAATTACGTGGAAAAGTCATTGCTTTATTAAATGAGAAGTACGAAATAAAACATTGTTTTTCAAAATTTTATACGCATCAAGGAGATGAAAAATCTGATATTTCTAACACATTAGAAAAATTAAATTTATTAAATGAAAAAAAAGATCTGGTAAAAAAAATACTTGGCACTGAAGCGGCTGGTTTAATCAATACAGCTAGAACAATCCTTGTGAATCTTCAAAAATTAGAGCAGATGATGTCTCTCAATCGGGCAGGCGATATTCCTATAATTACTGAATTGGCTCGAAGTATTTGCTCTATCAAGTTTTCAGATTATGAGTACAACCCAGACATTTTGGGTTTTTTTATACAAAAAGTTTATTTTGTGATGAATGCATCTAAGAATCATTTGTCGGATGAAAATAAAAAAAGCCTTTCAACAGTATATAATAATTTAAAAAAGTCTTATCATGACTATTGCAAATCTAATGTTGTACTAAAAGAAAATCAAGGACAGCGTGGTATTTTATTAATACAATATATTGTTTTGTATGACCTTAATTTTTATTTTACATGCTCAGATGAAATAAAACTCTACATAACTAAGTTAAGCGAAGAGTTAAAATTAAAAAATAATTCAAAATCGCATCATCATTTCAATTTTATCATTTACACATTAGAGTTTATATTATTATTTGATGATTGCTCGCAAGAAAAGAAACATGCGTTAGCTAATGAAGTTTTAAAAAAATTTAATGATGTAAAATCTGAAGGCAATCATAAATATAAATATAGTTTTTTATGTAACGACAATACTATGATTTATTTAGAAAGACATTTATCAAAAAAATTGGGTGTGAGTTATTCACCCGATACAGATGCAGGAAATTTTAAAGAATTGCTGGAAAGCATTAGACCTTTTAATAAAGTTTCCAGTAATCCAAGTTTAGGTGAAGTAAAAAGTGCGCATTTTACAAATATCACCGCTGAGGTAAAAACAGAAATTTCAACTAACAATGTTATTAATATGTCGAATACGGTGTAAGCCTCACTCCTTCGGCTTTTTCCAGTGCTCTAATGTGACTTGTTTGGCACGGCTCAATGTTAATTTATTTTTGGGTGCTTTTTTAGTGATGGTTGAGCCCGCACCGATGAATGCACCTGATTCAATTTCAATTGGGGCAATTAATTGAGAATCTGATCCCACAAAAACATTATCTCCAATGATAGTTTTGTGTTTATTAATGCCATCATAATTACAGGTAATGACACCGGCCCCTATATTTACTTTTTCGCCCATTTTTGTATCGCCGATATAACTCAAGTGTGGAATTTTACTGTATTGATGTATGTTAGAATTTTTAATTTCGGTAAAATTCCCCACAGAAACATTTTCAAATAATTGCGTTCCTGGACGAATTCTTGCAAAAGGCCCAATTTTGCAATGTGATTTAATCACTGCGTCTTCAATCACGCAATAAGGTTTAATTTCAACCATTTCACCTATAGATACATTTTTCAATACACAATTCGCACCAATCTTACTGCCGGCACCAATGTCAACTTTTCCTTCGAATATTACATTTGGGCCAACTGTTACACCTGAAAGCCGAAACTGTTTGGAAAGGTTTTTTTGGTGAAGACATTCGAGTTGATGGAGTTGTTCTAAATCATTCACACCGCTTATTTCAATATTATCTTTAACGATAATATCTGTGACACCTGTTTTAGTAGTTATGATATCCGTTAAATAATATTCACCTTGTGAATTATGGGGTGTAATTTTTTTTAAGGAATTTTTAAGATACTGTAATGTGGAAATGTAAATACCGGTATTTATTTCATTAATCAACTTTTCTTTTGCATTTGCTTCTTTTTCTTCAATAATTTTAACAATCGTGTTTTTATGCCGAATAATTCTTCCTAACCCTTTTGGATCATCCAAAATGGCTGTCAGCATGCCTAAATCAATTTTTTTGTTCGCGCTAAATTTTTTTATTAGTTGAAGTAAAGTCTCATGAGAAATCAGTGGAACATCACCGTATAGAATTAATATTTGTTGTTGTGAATTTTTAATCAATGGCAACACTTGCATGACTGCATGCGCGGTGCCCAGTTGTTTTTTTTGGTAAATGAAATTTAGTTTTTTATCATGAACAAAATAATTTTTTACTGTATCGCTTTTATGGCCTGTTACAATATAAATATTATTGGGCATTAATTTTTTTGCCGTGTCGATGACATGTTGTAATAGAGGTTTGCCGCTTAATTCATGCATGATTTTGGGAAGAGGTGATTTCATACGTGTGCCTTTGCCGGCCGCAAGAATGATGATGTCGAGGTTTCTCTTCATATTAACTCTCCTGTTATCAATGTAACTTTCACGCTCTACACTCTAAGCTTCTTTCTCAAATCCTTAATCGTTTTTAATTGTGCTAATGCCTGTGCTAATTCAGATTCAGCTAATGAATAATCAAAATCAGATTGTTGTTTTGATTTTAATAACTGTTCTGCTCTTTCTTTGGAAGCTAGGGCGGAGGCTTCATCAAGCTCTGTACCTCTCATGGCTGTTTCAGCCAAAATAGAAACCGTGTGGGGTTGAACTTCCAATATGCCGCCAGAAACATAGATAAATTCTTCTTCACTATCAGGTTTGTTTTCTTTTTTAATTCTGACATGGCCGGGTTTTAATTTGGTTAATAAAGGTGAATGGCCATAAACGATTCCAATTTCTCCTAAGACGCCGGTGACGATCACCATTTCTGCTTTGCCAGAATAAATCTGAATTTCAGCACTGACGATATCAACTTGTAATAACATACTCATCTTTTAAACCTATATAAATCGTAATTTAATTCTATACATACCTTGCTTAAAAAAAATTCAAATAAAATTACAACGACTTAGACTTCGCAATCGCTTCATCAATGCTTCCCACCATATAAAATGCTTGTTCAGGAAGATGATCGTATTCGCCATTTAATAATGCTTTAAATCCTCGAATTGTTTCTTTAAGCGGAACATATTTACCCGGTGATCCTGTAAAAACTTCTGCAACGAAAAAGGGTTGTGAGAAAAATCGAGCAATTTTTCGCGCACGATTGACGATGAGTTTATCTTCTTCAGATAATTCATCCATTCCTAAAATAGCAATAATGTCTTTTAATTCTTTGTAACGTTGTAATACACCTTGGACACCTCGGGCAACGTCGTAGTGTTCTTGTCCAACAATTAAAGGATCCAATTGCCTTGAGGTGGAATCTAAGGGATCAATGGCAGGGTAGATGCCTAATTCTGCGATTTGTCGTGACAATACAACCGTTGCATCTAAATGGGCGAATGTTGTTGCAGGGGAAGGATCGGTTAAATCATCTGCTGGAACATACACGGCTTGTACAGAAGTAATAGAACCTGTTTTTGTGGAGGTGATTCTTTCTTGTAACGCACCCATTTCAGCCGCTAATGTAGGTTGGTATCCTACAGCAGATGGCATTCGGCCTAACAATGCAGAAACTTCTGTGCCTGCCAAGGTATATCGGTAAATATTATCGATGAATAATAAAACATCCCTGCCTTCATCACGGAATTGCTCTGCAATGGTTAATCCTGTGAGTGCGACGCGTAATCGATTTCCAGGTGGTTCATTCATCTGTCCATAAACTAATGAAACTTTGTCTAGAACGTTGGACTCTTTCATTTCATGATAGAAATCATTTCCTTCACGCGTACGTTCTCCAACACCTGCAAATACAGAATATCCACTGTGTTCAACAGCAATATTACGTATGAGTTCCATCATGTTGACTGTTTTTCCAACACCTGCACCGCCAAAGAGTCCTACTTTACCGCCTTTTGCAAAAGGACAAATTAAATCGATAACTTTAATACCGGTTTCTAATAGTTCTCCACGCGCTGCTTGTTCTGCATAACTTGGAGCAAGTCTATGAATAGGCATGGTAAATTCTGCAGCAATGTCACCAGCTTCATCGATGGGCTCTCCAAGGACGTTCATGATGCGGCCTAATGTAGGTTTGCCTACAGGGACTCTGATTGCGTCACCCGTATTTTTGACCTGCATGCCTCTATGAAGACCATCAGTTGATCCCATAGCAATTGTTCTCACGATTCCATCACCTAATTGTTGTTGGACTTCAAAAATTAGATTTCCGTCGACTAATTTTAAAGCATCGTAAACCTTTGGAATGTGATCGCGTCCAAATTCCACGTCAACGACAGCGCCAATGATTTGTACGATAACACCGTAATTTGCATGTTCTATGCTTTTGTTTGTACTCTTGATCATTAAATAAATCCTCACTGTAAAATCAACTGGGAAAATCAGAGTCGCGGCCATCCGCAAAACTTCAATATTCCCTTGAGTTATAATTCAATACCTTTTTATGTTTGTTGTTACTCACATCTTATGTTTTTGTTTACCACCTGCGAACGCTTGGCTTAAGTGCGCACGGTTTGTATTCTATGTTCTATTCAATCGCAGAAGCGCCCGCGACTATTTCCGCTAACTCTTGTGTAATTGCTGCTTGTCTTGCTTTGTTATAGGCTAGTTGAAGTGTATCAATCAATTCACCTGCATTTTCTGAAGCGTTTCTCATTGCGACCATTCTTGCCGCTTGTTCACAAGCGATATTTTCAATCACGCCTTGATAGATTTGTGATTCGATATAACGTGTTAATAATAAATCTAACAATTCTTTGGAATCAGGTTCATAAATATAATCCCAATAGGCACCAATTTCTTTATCTTCTGATGGAACCATGGGCAATAGTTGTAAATGTCTTGGTTTTTGCACCATGCTATTCACAAATTCATTGTGTATAAGATACAAAGCGTCCAATTTTTTTTCTATATAACCATCCAACATGATTTTTACGGATCCGACAAGATCAGTCACACTGGGAGTGTCTCCAAGATGTGAAGTATGCGCCCAAATATCACCGCCTGTTCGTTTGAAAAAGTTTTCTGCTTTGCTTCCAATCAGACACAATGAAATGTTTGCGCTTTTTTCACGCCATTCTTTCATGGTGTTCACTGAAGATCGTAAAACATTCATGTTTAAACCACCGCATAATCCTCTATCGGATGTGACGATGATGAGTCCAACATGGTTGATAGGTCTTTCAAATAAAAAGGGATGTTTATATTCAGGATGTGAGCGCGCCAAGTGGCTAATCACTTGACGGATCCTTGTAGCGTATGGACGTGCATGAAACATGCGTTCTTGCGCTTTTCGCATTTTACTGGCTGCAACCATTTGCATTGCGCCTGTAATTTTTTGTGTATTTTTAATACTTCTAATTTGACCGCGTATTTCTTTCACAAAAGCCATGAGCAATTACCAAGTTTGAGTCGATTTAAATTGATTAATAATTTCTTTAAATTTTTCAGCGAGTTGTTCGTTAAATTCGGGTTTTTGATTAATTTCTTCAAACACTTTCTCATAATTAGATTTAAAGCATGCGTGTAATTCGCGTTCAAATGAAACAATTTTCTTTAATTCAATATCATCCGTGTAACCAAATTCGACAGCGAATAAACTGATAGCCATTTCAGCTGTTGTTAATGGAGTATATTGTTTTTGTTTCATGATTTCTGTGAATCGTTGGCCTTTGTTTAATTGTTTGCGTGTGATCTCATCTAAATCAGAAGCAAATTGAGAAAATGCAGCAAGTTCTCGATATTGAGCTAAAGATAATCGAACGCCGCCGCCTAATTTTTTCATGATCTTAGTTTGTGCAGCTCCGCCTACCCTAGAAACGGAAAGACCTGTATTTACTGCCGGCCTGATGCCCGCATTAAATAAATCTGTTTCCAAGAAGATTTGTCCATCTGTAATGGAAATTACGTTTGTTGGAATAAAAGCAGAAACGTCACCCGCTTGTGTTTCAATGATGGGTAACGCAGTTAAAGAGCCCGTTTTATTTTTCACGGCTCCCCGGGTATTTTTTTCAACATATTGTGCATTAACGCGGGCTGCTCTTTCGAGTAATCGGGAGTGCAGGTAAAACACGTCACCAGGATAAGCTTCTCGGCCTGGCGGTCTTCTTAACAATAAGGAAATTTGTCGATATGCCCATGCGTGTTTGGTTAAATCATCATAGATGATTAATGCATCTTCGCCTTTATCTCTGAAGTATTCTCCCATTGCACAGCCAGCATAAGGCGCAATAAATTGTAATGAGGCTGAATCAGATGCGCCTGCATCTACAACAATAGTATGATCTAATGCACCATGTTCTTCCAATTTTCGTACAACTTGTGCAATAGAAGACTTTTTCTGTCCTATAGCAACATAGATACATTTAATGCCAGTATTTTTTTGATTGATAATGGTGTCAATGACGACAGCTGTTTTACCTGTTTGTCTGTCACCAATAATTAATTCTCGTTGTCCTCTTCCGATAGGAACCATAGTATCAATTGATTTAATACCCGTTTGTAAAGGTTCACTGACGGATTGTCGATGAATGACGCCTGGTGCTACTTTTTCGATGGGTGAAAACCCTTGTGGTTGAATTGAACCTTTTCCATCAATTGGACGGCCTAAAGCATCAACAACACGGCCTAACAAACTTTCGCCTACAGGTGTTTCCAAGATACGGCCTGTACATTTTGCAATCATTCCTTCCGCAAGAGAGGTATAATCACCTAAAACAACTGCACCCACGGAATCTCTTTCCAAGTTAAGTGCAACGCCATAAATTTGACCTGGAAATTCTATCATTTCACCTTGCATGATTTTATCCAAGCCATGGAGCCTGATGACGCCATCGCTTACAGAAACAATGCGGCCTTCCGTACGTACTTCTGTTTGAGGGTTAAAGGCGCGAATACGTTCTTGAATTAATTCACTAATTTCTGAAGGATTTAATAATGCCATAACTTAGTTCCCGTATTAAAAAATATTTCACTTTTACTCATTCATTAAACTTTGTTTTAATTTTTCAAGATGATTTTTTACTGAATAATCTGCAACCCAGTCGCCGGCTGTTATGATCATGCCGCCGATTAGAGAAGAATTTTCTTTATAGGCGAGTGTGACATCACGCCCCAAGCGTTTTTTCAAATGATCATGTAACTTAGATTGTATTTGAGATGAGAGGGGATGCGCGGATTCTACAGAGACATTAATAGTTTTTTCGATTTGTGCGCGGCTTTCTTCATACAACATTGCAATATAAGGCAGTAATAATAATCGATTATATTGAGCTAATAACAAAATGAGATTTTCAACTTGTGTATTCCAACATTTTTCCTTTTGTAAGACTGAAAAAAATATTTCACATTTTTGTTGACGTGTATAGGATGGATTTTTGCATGTGTCTTTAAGATCTTGATCGCTTGCTAACAGAGAAAGCAGCTTAAGCGTATCAGACCAAAAGGATAAAGTATTATCTTTGATGGCCAATTCAAAAATAGCTTTAGCGTATGGTCTTGCAAAAGTTTTTTGGCCGTTCATAAATATCTCAACCCTTAAATTTCGTCTAATAATTGATGAAATAAATGTTCGTTCGATTTAGGATCGATTTTTTGTTGTATAATTTTTTCAGCGCCTTTTATCACAATCTGTGCAATATCATCTCGTAAAGCTAATTTTGCAGATAATGTTTCTTGTGCAATTTCTGCTTGTGCAAGCTCAATTAATTTTTCACCTTCTTCACGAGCACGTTCTTTTGCTTCATCAATAATACGCGCGGCTCTGCGATTTGCTTGTTCTAAAATATCAGCCGCTTGTATTTTGGCATCTTTGAGTACTTCTAGTGATTTATGTTGAGCAAGTTCAAGTTCATGAACGCCTCTTTCTGCCGCAGAGAGTCCATCTGCAATACGCGATTGGCGATCTTGTATGGCCTTGATAATGGGAGGCCAAACAAATTTCATGGTAAAACCTACCAATACAATAAAGGTAATTAATTGACCTAAAAGCGTTGCATTAATTTCCATAACTTTTATTTACCACCTACACCCGCGAGTGTTAAAACTACTTTTAGAAATGGATTATCTGCAAATATGAGATAAAGCCCCATTACGATAGAAATTGCGGCAAATGCGTCCACCAACCCCGCCATTAAAAACATTCGAAGCATTAACATTGGGCTTAAATCGGGTTGACGTGCAACACCTTCTAAGAATTTTCCGCCTAATACACCGAAACCAACGGCTGTACCCAATGACGCTAATCCAATTAATAATGCTGCGGCAACGGCTGTAAGGCCTTGTACATTGGCGGCGATTTGTGCGATTTGTTGTGTGGTTTGTGCTACATCCATCTTTCGTTCCCCTTAACGTTAACTAAATAATAATAATAAACTAAATAACTTACTCTTACGCAGAAATAATTAGGAATCACATATTTTGGATGAATGCGGTCGAAAATGCGAAAACGAGTCCGCATCCTGCGATCGTAAAAGACATTCCTGCCTTTTACGGTTTTCGCCTTTTTTCGTCCGCATTCATACGTTACTCATTACGCGCAAAATAATGAGTTAATTAATGCGATTCATGTGCCATTGTCAAATAGATAATGGTTAACATCATAAATATAAATGCTTGAATGAGTATAATAAGAATATGGAATATTGACCAAATTGACCCTGGTAAAAATTGTATGCCCCAGGGTAATAGGGCAATAAGAATAAATATTAATTCACCCGCAAAAAGATTGCCGAAAAGTCGAAGTGATAACGACACCGGCCTTACAATTTCTTCAATGAATCTGAAGATAACATTTAATGGCATTAATACAATGCGTAACCACAAATATTCTGATGTAAAAGGTTTTGTACAAATTTCTTTGGCTAATCCAATCACGCCTTTCATCTTAAAATTGTAGTAAATGATTAATACAAATACCGCAAGAGACATGCCAAAGGTTGCGCTGGGATCCGCTGTTGGAACTGCACGAAATTGCGGCATGCCTAATAAATGTGCAAATGTTGGGATCAAATCAATGGGCAGTAAGTCAATAAAATTCATTAAAAAAACCCAAACGAATATGGTTAATGCCAAAGGTGCAATTAATTCGTTTTTCCCATGAAAAGATTCTTTAACGGTTTTATCAACAAACTCTATGATGATTTCAATAAATGCTTGTAATTTCCCGGGTACTTTTTCGGATGAAATTTGTTTTGCAATTTTCCAAAATACCCACAAAAAAATAATGCCTGTGAAAAGAGACATCAGCAAAGTATCAACATTGAGCGTCCAAAAACCGCCATTACCCCATTTTAGGGTATGAAGATTCAGCCCCAAATGGGTAAGATGGTGTTGTACATATTCTGCTGCTGTCAAGGTGGTATCGACCATTTCACTCTACTAAAAAAACAAAATATAAAACATTGAAAAGCAAAAAAACAATTGTGTGCAAAAATAACCTGCAAATAAACCGCCCCAATTTGCAGTAAAAAACCTAACCACACTGAAAAATAATATTGAGACCAACACAAGCTTTATGATTTCGTTTATATAGAATCGCGCTATAAATTTTTTGGGTGTTGTCTCTATCTGATGAAACAGTTTTACTGCAAAATATCCTTGGGGAACAAGCCAGACCAGCCCGCCCATAAGTACTGAAATCCCTATTACCCGGGAAAATATCACTGTTGCCATAAAACTTGTTATAGCCAAGGCCATGCTTGAGACAGTAATGCTTAAATAAGCTTTTCGACGAACAAAAGGCAAAATGATTGCTGACATTTTTTGCCCCCGACTAAAACTATTCTGTTGTATTTACCCTGATTTTGCCGGGATTATAGATAAATCAAGAGGGGAGTGCAATAAAAAATCAAAATATTTTCATATCCTCTTTAAAAATTAATATTTTCTTAAGGTAAGGCAAGTATACTGACCAAAATTAAATGAAATTCGCAGAATTGACAGGGAAATGAAATTATGTTACTGTCAATATTGTGAGTTTCTTAGCTTGTATTTGAATATTAATTTTGGAGAATTTTATGAACGAACCAGTGAAACGGTTATCAGATAAAGACGTAGAAGAACTTGTAAGAGATCACTACCCCGAGTTTAAAGGCGTTGAAGCTTCCTCAATGAGAGCATTACTTCTTAAGACATATAATCCCTCAGAAAAAGTTGATTTTGGTAAAGAAACCGTAGAGCGTCAATTAAAAAATCCAAACTCTACATTAACTAAAATTTTCTATGCATGTTTGGTATATATCATTATCGAAGAAGCAACTAAACAACATAATCTCCATATACAAAACACAAATGCAGCTAAAGAATCGTTAAACAATTTGCCTGCTAATGTGGCGAAAGATAAAGCTGAATTGGTTAATTCAGCGAAAGAAAGTCTTGAGCATGCTGATGGTATCCTCATTTCTAATGCGGAACTCATTGAAAGAATGAATGCCCAAGTTGAACTGATTAAGAAGAACAATAAATTATTGGAAACATGTCTTGTAGCTCGACAAAAGATATTCGAAGAGAGAACTGCTGCTAAAGCTGAAACAACTAAACAAGTGAATGAAGTTATCCAAGAAATTGCACCCAACTTAAGTTTATCGGGTGTTGTGCTTCATAGAATTAATTCATCTTTTACGCAAATTGCAAAGAAACATGCTGGTAATGCTTCTTATGAATTTGAAAAAGAGTTTGATGACTCCGAAAACAGAATTCTTAAACAATACGCTAATCAACAGTATAGAGCCGGGAATGTTACTCGTGATCAACATAAAGAATTCGTTCAAAAAATTCCTGAATTAAAACCCATGTTACGAGTGGGTGCAGAAAGAGTTCACAATGCAAATATGTATCTTAATTCAGTGATGAAAACAATCGCTGATGCAATGAGAGATGTTGAAGCTTCGCATGTTTCGATAAACGCGATGGCTGGAACCAACAGAGTGCATAATAGCATCTTGAGTGACATTAATTCCCAATATAGCCGTACACTCGTATTGCTATCGCCTCTGAAAACTACACCAAGCTTACCAGAAATGAGAACTGGAAGATCTATCGAAGATGATGAACAAGTGCGTCCATCAGTCCGACGTGGATTGGGTGGTACTAGATCTTAATAGCTAGAAATCTAAGTCTTTAGTTTTAAAAAGCGGGTAAACTCTCAAGTTTCCCGCTTTTTTTATACCCAAATGGCAACGATCGCCATTAATGATAATCCAAGCAATGTAAAAAATAATTCTCCTAACTTGGAATGTTCATGTGCATGATGTAGTTTGTGTAAAGTCGCAAGATATAAAAACGTTCCTGCTGCAAATGCGTTAAATATCCCTGACCATAAGCTGCTGTTTTTTCCAATAAGGTGATGACTAAGCGCACCTAAAACAACACCAAGCGGGCTCATCAGTGAAAACAACAAAAACAAAATAAAAATAGTATTTAAGGATAATGATCCTTTATGTAGTTGTAATCCAACAGCAAATCCTTCAGAACTTTTATGAACAGCAATCGCAATAAATATAATGACAATGTTTGCCGTTTGTTGATTAACACCCAAAGCAATCCCTTCGCTTAAAGCGTGAATTGAAATGAGAACAGTAAGTAATAAAGGAACCAAATTTAATGATTTTTGTTTTTTTTGTTCATCAAAATAATATGTAAGGGTTTCCAAGAATAAAAGCACACAAAATCCAAGGGCACAAATTAAGTTTCCGAAAGGATATTGAAGATTGGGATAGACAAGTTTTAGTGCAGATTGTGCATCCGGCAACATGTGAAATAATGCTGCACCTAAAAATACACCACCTGCAAAACTTTCAGCTAAATAAATTAAAGAATAATGCGAATGTTTTTGAACATCACACGAATTTCCAATAGGGGTAAGTGTTGATTTTCTGTTCAGATGATATGCTGTGAGTCCACCCGTGATGCTAATTATCCAGATGAGTATTGCCAATATAAGTTGTAACTGGAAGACCGGCATTCAATGACTCCATTGTTTAAAGGTTTCTAAAGACTAAGGTATGATACTGTAACATGAGTTTTGTTCATAGCAAGGGTATTCACACACACGATAATCATACTTAGAAAAATCAATGATTTTCAGAGATTAGAAGTTGTCATCATCCTGAAAAATTTCTCGAGGATTGTCATCCCGGAAAATTTTTCTCTGCTGCCATAAAAAAGTAAATATAGCTCACAGAAAAATTTATCCAGGACCCAGAAGCAACATTGAAAATATCTTTAATAATATTTTCCTGGTTCCCAAATAAATTTTCGGTAAAGCACCGTATTTTAAATAAGCTTATCCTGCGAAAATTTTTTGGATGACAGGCGCAAAGGATTGCTCAACTCTTGATTTATTTAAGTGCGATTGCCATGTAGTATTCACGCTAACCAAGCCTTCAGAATATTTTCAAGTTGTGCTGGAATCACAGGTTTTCCAATGACAGTATTTATTCCATGTTTTTTACATCGCAAAATGCACTCATCTGAATTATTGGCCGTTAATATGACAATAGGTTTTTCTGGAGATTTTTTTCGTATTTTTTCTGCTACTGTAATGCCATCAATATCGGGTAAGTTTAGGTCGAGCAATACTAAATTGACAAAATGTTTGTCAAATAGGTTTAATGCTTGTTTTCCATTTGATGCGACTATCACATGGCAGTTTAAATCTTGTAACATTTCTTCAATAACTGCTTGGTTAATTAAATTGTCTTCTACCAATAACACATTTCGCGTAGACGATTTTTTATTGGGTTTTGGAGTGGCAGGTTTTTCTATTTTAGTATTGATAGGTTCTTTTAAAAGCAATGGAAGGGTAACGTGAAAAGTTGATCCTTTTCCAACAACACTGTCCAATTCAATTTTCCCCTGAAATTTATTGACTAATTGTCTAACGATTGCGAGCCCAAGGCCTGTTCCTTGTTGTTGTTCGTTTGATGAATGCGTAGATTTAAGTTGTTCAAACTTGTTAAAAATAAACTCATGTTTATCTTTAGGTATGCCGGGGCCGGTATCTGAAATTGAAATTTTGATTTTCGCTTCATTTTTATTTCGTGATAAGCATTCAACAGTCACTTTTACAGATCCTTTTCGTGTAAATTTGACGCCATTGCCAATTAAATTAAAAAGAATTTGATTAATTCTCTTTTTGTCCGCATAAAAATTTTTGGGAATAGAATTCGGATAATTTATAATGATCTTGATATTTTTTTTGAGCGCATTGGGTGTTAATATTTCGGTGGTTGAGTGAATGGATTCTTCTAGATTAAATTGAGCAGGGAACAGATCAAACTGGCCTTTTCTTAATTTGGCATAATCTAAAATATCATTAATATAGGCTAGTAAAAGCTCACCTGATAAACGCAAGTTATCAAGTGAATGTTGCGATTCTCCAATAGTGTTTCCTGGTCGTTTTAATAAATTATGCAGAATTCCTAACATACCGGTTAATGGTGTTCGTAGTTCGTGAGTCATAAATTCCATGAACTCTGATTTAGCTTTATTTGCCTGTTCGGCCTCGTCTTTGGCTATTTTAAGCGCTGCTTCCATGTTTTTTCGCTCAGTAATATCAAACGAAATGCCTAAAATACCTGAAATTTCGCCTTTTTTATTTCGAAGAGGTGTTTTTTGTGAAAGAAAAATTCCTTTTCCGTATGACATTTCAGCGGATTCTTCAAACGTTTTTGTGATCCCAGAATGCATTACCTCATAATTTGCTTGATTTAATTGATAAGCTTCATTTTTCCAGGGCATTTCAAAGTTGGTTTTACCTACAATATCATGTCTTGAAGGAAGGTTGGCGTGTTGTGCTTGGTTATCATTACATCCCAAAAATACGTTATTTCGATCTAACCAGTAAATATGCCCAGGCGTTTTGGCAATAATTTCATCAAGCTGGAGTAAGGTATTTTGCATTTCATCTATTTTGCTTACAAGCGTTGCGATTTCAATGTCTTTATGTTCCAATAGTTTAAGTAATTTTTTAATGTCTATATGATCCATTGTTAGGAACCTCCTATTCGTTAAGATAATGGTTCTAAGTTGCTTACAATATAATAAGTATTATGATATTATACTATTCACTCTATAAAATAATATTATTTTACAATCAAAACCATAGTATACAGTTAATTTAATTAATCTGTCCTTTACAAACCGAAGAAATAGAGAGGTTGTTCAAATGCAATTGAAAAAAGAAACCATTCCTGATAAGAGTAGATATGCCAGGTTCGATGGTAAAGCACTCCAGGGTAGTGAAAATGAGAAGAGAAGAAATACTCAAACTCAAAAATGCCTATCGCTTATTAGTGTGCGTGGAAACAATGAATGTAATGGTGACTATTTAGCTATGCATATGGAAAGCAGTAAAGAGCAGTTTGCTTTTACTACTTTTTTAATCGTAGATGATCCTCAACGGTTTAATCTTGTTGCAGCAAAACAAATTGATACTGCTAAAAACCTTATAAAACATAACGAAACTCCAGATCAATCTCAGATTGTTGTAGAGCAAAATGCAGAGGGTGAATTAAAAAACGCAAGAATATTAGGAGATGAATGGTGGAATAAAAATGAACAATATATTTTAAGCTTTTTGCCAGAGAGTGAAAGTTCACAATTCAAACATTTAGTAGACGTAAATGAAAAAATCTCATTGTTTAATAGTTTAGCCGTAAATTACGGCTTAAATATTGAGTTTATAAGATGGAAAGATTGGATTAATCAATCTTCACTTAAAGATGAAAAGGAATTTAACTCCCATCTTGATGCATTTAAAACCGTCCCTGCCCTTCAAGAAAATTTAAAGTTAAGCGCCGATCAGTTTGTTTCTAAACGAGTAGGCGCCAGAGAAAAATCGTTAAAACAACAAAATGAGAACACAAAAGAAGTTAAATCTGATTGTGTTGAAACTGTAAAAGAAAGAAATTGCTTAGAACTCGAAAAAAAAATATATTTTGATAATTCCTCTAATTTCTTATCTGAAGAGTCAACAGGTGTAATGGTTGCAGGCGTTGAAAAAGATTACGATTTTTTAGCTTATGCCGGTAAACAACTGTCAGTTTTTAATGCCAGTCATAAACATTTTGTTGTTGATAAAAAACAGAACAAACTAAACTGGCTAAGCGTTAGTTTTCAATATAAGAAGGTGGATAAGGAAAAAGAACATAAGCTTAATAAAAGTGTTTACTTACATGAAAATACTCTCTATCGCTTTCAATTTGCGATAATGGACACAAAAAACAAGCTGCATCCTGATTTATTGCGAAAATCTGCAGAATTGTCCGGTGCCATGTTGGAACAAATGATGCGCAATAATGATCCGAATATTGAAATTATAAGATATTCTGACATTGTTGAGTCTGAATTATTTAAGCAAAATAAAGAAAAAATTGAAAACAAAATAGTAAGTGATAAAACATTTAAAATCGTTTTTAAGGCTGCGGCTGATGCATATCTAAAAGCAGTGACAAATGGTGGTACAAATCATATTGCTGAAAAGCAAGCAAAAATATATGCGCTTGATGCGGTAATAGAAAAATATGCAGCAATATTAACATTGCTTATGCAAAAGAAAATTAAAAATGGCCATGTTTGTATTGATCCAGTAGCATTAAACGCTTGTAGGGAATGGTTGAATAATAAGCCAGAAATTGGTCAACACAATATTATTTATTCAGGGAGTGAAGACAGTTCTTCAGAATCATCTGAAAATGTATTGGAGCACTCATCAGCATCTTCATCACCTCAAGAACCTAATATACTCAGGATACCTCATTCAACCCTGCCAACAGTAATTGGGAAATCTGTACATCAAATGTTGAACAAAGACAAACAGGTTTCATACAATACTAGTGTAAGTTTAACTGCTGATTTCGCAACACCCCAAATTAATCCGACAGTGAGGAAGCATACTTATCAGTTTAATTTAACAAAAATTACTAAAACACAATCACTTAAGCAATTCACTCAAACACCAAATTTATCAGATAATAATACAAACTCAAGTAATGTAAGTATGTTTTGGGCGGATGACAGCAAAAAACGCAATATAAGTAAAAATACTGTTACTACTATTACCACACCACACTCCCCAACCATTAATGATTCAACGACTTTTAAAACCTGACATGAATTTTGAGTTAATACTTGCCTGTTAAATGCTATGGAGAATTTCCTATTTTGGTTCCCATTTTTAAGCTGGAATTAACAGTCAAACTGTTCTCAAATGAAATTTTATTTTCTTGAAACAATACGATCACTGTCGATCCCATTTGAAAATATCCTAACTCATCACCTTTGTTTAATAAATCATTTTCTTTGGCCAACATCACGATACTTCCAACAATAATGGCGCCCACAAAAATGACGGCAACATTTCCAATATCTGTCTCAAAAATATTGAGTGTTCTTTCATTGCAAGCAAATAAATTTGGTACTGATTCCACTGTTAGAGGGTTCACTGAAAAAAGTTTTCCTGGTATATGAACAGTTTTCACTAATTTTCCTGTAACAGGTGTATGGACTCGATGATAATCTTTTGGGGATAAATAGATAGTCATAAAATGTCCATTAATAAATTTTTCAGCATCTGCGAAATTACCGCCAAGCAAATCTTGTACTGTGTAATCATGATTTTTTGCTTGAATAAGTGTGTTTTTATGGATTTTACCTAGCATACTGATAGAGCCATCTGCGGGTGAAATAATACTATTCGAATCTTGGTCTATGGGTCTTGCTAAAGGTTGTAGTCGTCGAGAAAAAAAATCATTAAAACATTCATAGTGTTCATAATTTGTTTTTATGGCTTCCGTCATATTGACGTCAAAATGTGTGATGTATTTTTTAATCCAAAGGTTTTTAAAAAAAACAGGATGTTTAAAAGAAGCTAATTTTCCCATGAGCCGTGATATAAACTTTTTTGGAGCAATATATTGTAAAAATATTTTCATGTTAGGACCAATTTAAAAAATAACGACTATACTTACTTTTAAGGCGTTTTCAATGGTTTTTTCCATTAAACTTTAATAAGTTTGTAAGGCGGTCGAATTATCAGACGGTGTGCTTGCCTCTTTTGCGGTGGGCCTGATGTTAAGATTGAGATTGCCACGTTAACCTAACGTAATAATGTCGCATATAAAACCGTCGAAGCGCCCTTCTCTTCTAAAATATAAATCCATTCTATCGTTACAATTGCGCTGAATTATCAAAGCCGCGACCGTTAGAGCCTGCCCCGAACTTGATTCGGGGGAGCGTTCGTTAACAAAGTATTTTTTGAATTGAAAAGATGAGTTATGATAACCCCTATGAAAAATTCACAAATAGAGCTACTGAAAAAGAACGCAGCCTTGGCTGCATTAAAATACTTGCCTCAAGACGGTATCGTGGGTGTGGGAACAGGATCTACCGTTAAGTATTTTATTGAAGCCATTGCAAACCCTTCCATCAAGGGTAAAATTGAGGGTGCTATACCAAGCTCTACCATGACGATGAACCAGCTTAAGGCGCATAATATCCCTATTCTTGATTTAAATTCCACAGGAACAATATCTCTCTATGTCGATGGTACCGATAGTGTAGATAAACATTTACACTTGCTAAAAGGCGGCGGAGCGGCTTTGACACGAGAAAAAATTATTGCCGCCGCATCCAAAAAATTCATTTGTATTGCTGATGAGAGCAAATATTGTTCAACGTTAAGTTGTGATCAAACTCCGATTTGTGTAGAAGTCATTCCTATGGCAAGAAGCCTTGTCGCAAGGGAGATTGTTAAATTAAAAGGAGTACCCGTTTACAGAGAGGGTATCATCACTGACAATGGGAATATCATTTTAGATGTCTATCAGTTAGATTTAACCAATCCCATTCAAATCGAAGAAACATTGAACCAGCTGACGGGCGTTGTTTGTCACGGTCTTTTTGCTAAACGAAAGGCAGATGTACTGCTTTTATCATCATCTTCAGGAATTCAAACGATTGAAGTTTAAACCTGCTGTTCGACTTACCTTGTTTACGACGTGTGTCACAGCTCTTCTTGCTGGCATCAAAATCATTGCGGGTAAGTTAGGCCAATCTCATGCGTTATTCGCTGACGGTATTCATTCGATTGCTGATGTATTGATTAATATTATGGTGATGTTCGCTGCGCATTTTGGCGGGCGATCGGCCGATAAAAACCATCCTTATGGGCATGGGCGTATTGAAACAGCGGGAACATTTTTATTGGCGCTCATATTGTTATTGGCGAGCGCACAAATTATTTTCAGTGCTGGCGAACACTTATGGGGGCATCAACCAGCACCTGAACCAAAAATGTATGTTTTATGGGTCGCACTGCTTGCCATTATTTTGAATGAATGGGTGTTTCGCTATACATTACGGTTAGCCAAACAACTCAAATCCTCTTTGCTGGAGGCAAATGCCTGGCATAGTAGAAGTGATGCTGCGGTTTCTGTTGTGGTATTTTTTGGTATTACAGGCGCATTATTTGGGTTAACTTATTTAGATGCTATCGGCGCAGTTTTTGTGGGGCTCCTGATAGCAAAGATGGGAATAGGTCTTGCTTGGAAAAGCATTTCAGAATTGGTTGATACCGGTGTAGATGAAAATATGATTCAAGATATAAAACAGGTGATTAATAACATTGAAGGCGTAAATGCCTTACATTTATTACGAACACGAACCATCAACAATAGAATATTTATTGATGTACATGTTATTGTTTCTCCAAGAATAAGTGTATCTGAAGGTCATTTTATTAGTGATCAAGTGATCAAAGCGCTTTATCAACAATGTGACATACAAGATGTCACTGTTCATGTAGATCCGGAAGATGATGAAATTACACATCCCTCTTCACAGCTTCCTTCAAGAAAAGATATCATATTTGAAATAAATTCACGCTGTGATGAAAAAAAATTGAATCATCCTAAAGAAATTCGGTTACATTATTTAAATGGTGCGATTGAAGTCGAAATGATTGTTGCAAATCATTCAAATTCTTATCAGGATCTTTTAAAAGATTTAACGTATTTAAGTAAGATTACAGTATATATTGGACATGCGTAATGTTGTTAATAACTCATTTTTTGTTTTCGAGATAATATCGGTGAACGCTCCCTGACGGTCGCGGCTCTGATTTCGTAGTAGTATTGGAATTAATGAATTTTAAATCGGAGAATTAAATCATGAATAGTGGTTTTCAATTAGCGGATAAACCCATGAGTGTTTCTACCGCTATTACGAGTTGTTTTAAACTATGGTGGTCAACGCTAGGTTCAGTTATTTTATTTAGCAGTATTTCTGGTTTTTTAAGCATGCTTCCTGCACTGTTCCAACCTGTAGAATCATCTGGTACTCCAAATCTGACGCCAGATATAAAAACAATACTAATTGGAATTGTAGTTGCGTTAATTAATATTATTCCAAATAATGCTGTGTTTGCTAAAGTCATACACGCATCGCATAATACCCCCATTAATTCTTCTCAAGCAATGGCAGTTGCGCTTACAAAATATGTCCAGGTGTTGTTGTTCATGCTTCTTCTTGTTGTTATCTTTGGTATTCCATTTGCAGGAATTGGTGAACTCCAGAATTTATTTTCAGTGGATAATCAAACAAAATCCATATGGGCACTAATCATAGCTGTATTGTTTTTAACATATTTTATTGTATTTCTTACTATTGGCGTTTATTGGACACTCACCATTCCCATTCTCATCAGCGAAAATATTAACTTTATTTCAGCGATGAAAAAAAGTTTTTCATTAATCAAACAGGGATGGTGGTATACGGGTGCTGTATTAAGTGTACCGTTTCTTGTGGGTGCGTTAGCACAGGTTTTATTAAGATCATTAATTGGAAAATTCAGCATTGTTATTGGTCAAGCTATATTTATGCCTCTAAATGTCGCCGTGCTTGTTGTATTATATGAGCATCATAAAATGCGTTCAGGGAATATTGAACACTATGTTAGAGATTAATCGTTGGCGTGGGTTTTCATTAATTGAACTGGTTGCAACGATAGTTATATTGAGTATTATTGCAGCGATTGGAAGCAGAGTATTACAAGCCAGTTTCAATGCGTTTTATCAAAATCAATATATCACTGATGCAAATGCACAAGCAAGGCTTGCATTAGAGCGCATGAGCCGAGATGTGCATACTATAAACTCTTCCAGCAGCATTACAACTGCGACGAGCTCACAGCTTTCATTTACTAACGCCTCTGGCAATAGCGTTACCTATTTATTATCAGGCAGCCAACTATTGTTAAACAATCAGGTATTAGCAGATGGTGTTGATGTGGCAAGCTCTTCTTTTACTTACCTTGATCAAAATGCCTCTATAACATCAACGCTTTCTAATATTCGATATGTTATTATTAATTTAAATATTACTCAGGGAGGGGTCAATTATTCATTACGTACAATGGCAAATACAATTAATTTCACGTAATGCATTGATAGTCATTTATGAAAAATTTGAAAAAGCAAAAAGGGTTTCTTTCCATCGTCGCTGTATTAATCGTGGTGGTTGTGGCAGTTATAACAGTTGCAGCGTCATATCAATTTACCAATGATGCAAGAACATCAGCGGATTCCTTAAATTCAGCCCAAGCGTATTATCTTGCACAAGCGGGCATTGAGGCAGGTAAGCATACTATCGGCACGAATGGGAATAGTTGTACATCAATAAATGGTGCTGCAAATTATACAAATGCAACTTTCTCAGGAGCAAATGGTGTATTTACAGTAACAGGGGCCCCAACAAGCACAGCTTCTACGTTAAATGGGGCGCTTAGCGCAAGCGCAACTACAATTCCACTTGTCAGTAG
>Ga0068855_100001790_pt1 | contig 26855 bp, 20 predicted proteins | sample KBSCornC52_FD_66592 | JGI IMG/M metagenome (GOLD analysis project Ga0068855, IMG submission 66592) | Corn rhizosphere microbial communities from Kellogg Biological Station, Michigan, USA - KBS Corn C5-2 | ecosystem: Host-associated > Plants > Roots > Rhizosphere > Soil ... | reverse complement strand
TGTTGCACACGAGCTTCGTCCAGAAGCCCTGCGCCATGCCGCCGTAGTCCAGGATGCGCACGTCGTACTCGACGCCGCCGGTGGCGGCGATGGTCGAGGCATCCAGCTTCGTCCCGGCCTTGGCATCGATGGCGAAGCCCGCGTTGCCGCCCGTCTCCTCCTGGTTGGCCATGCGCACGTCCAGCACGCGCTGGCCGTCCTCGGCGACGAAGGCCGGGTCGAGCGTGACGGTGCCGCTGCCGCCGGACTGCCAGACGCGCGGCGGATCGAACAGCGCCGTGTTGGACACGCCATCGACGTAGATGTCCGCGTCGCCGGTCAGCGGCACCCGCGGCGACGCGCACGCGATCGTGCCCGCGCGGTGCGGTTCCCAGCGGATGTTGGCGATCTGCACGTCGAAGCGCCCGCTGGTGCTCAGGAGGAAAGGCCGGTTGATGGCGCCCAGGTCGGCGCCCCGCTCCGCCAGGCAGTCGATCGAGATCGACAGCGTGCTCCAGGTGCCCACCGGCAGCGTCTGGATCGCGGACGTCGCGTCGGCCTGGCCCAGGCAGGGGTAGTTGCAGTCCATGCGCACGGTCACCGGCTGCGTGGGCGGCGTCAGCACCTTGATGTCGAACGCCAGCGCGCCGGACGTGCCGCCGTAGGCCGAGAGGTCCACCTTCGCGTTGGCGTTGTCCTGCGCGAAGAACTCACCGTATGCGTCGTGCCAGCTCACCGCCAGCGCGGCCCACTGGATGCCGTTCTGGTCGTCGACGGGCGTCGCCGAGATCTCGCCCGACGGCGTCGTCGTGGTCGCGTTGGTCGACAGCGCCACCGGCACGTCCCAGTTGGACGGGGCGCCGACCTGCATCTGCCAGTTGTCCTGGTTGATGCGGTCGAAGATCGCCAGCGGCTGGCTCGCGGTGCCGCCCGGCTGCTGGCCGCAGCCGTAGTCCTGCGTGGCTTCGTCCAGGGTGCCCTGCGTGTCGCTGGACGTGTAGCGCAGGCCGTAGCCCCAGGCGTACAGCGGCGCGTAGCCCGGCGCGAAGCGGTCCTGGCTCGTCTGGCACGGGCTCTTCGGCCACGAGTACGACAGCGTGCCCTGGAAGTCGTACGCCACGCCGCCGCCGTCCTTCTGGAACAGCACGTCGGCCAGGCCGTCGCCCTCGGTGCCGGGCAGGAACGCCGCCACGAAGGCGTCGGAGCGGTTCAGTTCCTTGTTGACGTACAGCACGCGGCCCGAATAGAGCACCGTGACGATCTTCTTCACGCCCTTGGCCTTGAGCGCGTCGATCAGCGCGAGATCCTCCGGGTGCAACCGGGCCAGCTCCAGTGTCTTGGAGGTGCCGATGTCGCCCGCGCCCTCGGCGTACGGCGTCTCGCCGATGGCCACGACCGCGACGTCGTAGGACGCATCGGCCAGCGCGCCGTTCGCGCTCGTGTCGAGGACCGCGTTCGGGGCGATCCGGTGCACCGCGCCCCACAGCGTGCTGCCACCGCCGAAATCGGCGTTCGGGTTGCCGCCCTGCCACGTGATGGACCAGCCGCCCGACTGGTTGGCGAGGCTGTCGGCGCTCTTGCCGGCGACCAGCACCCGTGCGCCGCGCGCCAGCGGCAGCACGTGGCCGTTGTTCTTCAGGAGCACCAGCGACTTGCGCACGGCCTCGCGCGCGACGGCGCGGTCCTCCGGCGTGCCGATGGCGTGCGATGTGTTGCGCAGCGAGGGCTTGGGCCGATCGGGCAGGCCGAAGCGGAACTTCACGCGCAGGATGCGGCGCACCGCGTCGTCGATGCGGGCCTGCGGGATCTCGCCGGCGCGCACGCTGGCCAGCGTGTTGGCGATGAACGGCAGCCAGTCGGCGCGCGTGGGCGCCATGATCATGTCCACGCCGGCGTTGATGGCCTGCGGACAGTCGTTGGTGGTGCAGTCGCGCGTGGCCGAGCTGTTGCTCTTCTTGACCTGCCCGATGCCGTTCCAGTCGGACACCACGAAGCCGTCGAAGCCCATCTTGCCCTTGAGCACGTCGGTCAGCAGGTAGCCGTTGCCGTGCATCTTGAGGGCCTTGCCGTCCGACCCCAGCGCGGTGTCCAGCCAGCTGCTGTACGACACCATCACCGTCTGCACCCCTGCCTGCAGCGCCGAGTAGTAGCCGCGGCCGTGGATGTTGATCAGGTCGGACTCGCTGGCGACCGTGATGCCCTGGTCGGTGCCGTTGGTGGTGCCGCCGTCACCCAGGAAATGCTTGGCCGTGGCGATCACCTTCTCGTTGACCGCTGCATCCTTGCGCAGCTTGCCCTGCAGGCCCGTGACCATGCGGCCGGCGTAGGACTGCTGCACCGACGGATCCTCGGAATAGCCCTCGTACGTGCGACCCCAGCGGTCGTCGCGGACCACGGCGAGCGTCGGGCCGAAGGCCCAGTCGACGCCCGTGCGCGCCACCTCGAGCGCCGTCACCTTGCCGATGCGGCCCATCAGCTCGGGATCGCGCATCGCGCCCAGGCCGATGTTCTGCGGGAACATCGTCGCGCCCTTCACGTTGTTGTGGCCGTGCACGGCGTCCGTGCCCCACAGCAGCGGGATGTGCAGGCGGTCCTGCATGGAGGCCGTCCACAGCGCGTCGGCCTTGTCCAGCCAGGCCTGCACCGGCGCGGCCTTGTCGCCGCCCGGCCACGAGCCGCCGCCATTGAGCACCGAGCCGATGTGGTACTGCACGATCTCCTCGGGCGTGACGTACTGGATCTCGGCCTGCGTCATCTGGCCGACCTTCTCCTCCAGCGTCATCTGGGCGAGCGTGGCCTCGACCTTGGCCTCGATGTCCGCCTCCTTGCCGAAGGCGCTGGTGACGCGCGGCCAGTCGCCCAGCGCCGGCAGCGGTGCCGGGCTCGACGTCGCGGCGGCCACCGCGGTGGCCGCGGCCTGCGCGGCGGCGTCGGAATCGGGGGGCGTCTTCGGGTCGCTGCCCCCGCCCCCGCCGCACGCCGAGAGCGCCAGCGCGAGCACGGAGGCGAGCAAGGGCGCGCCGCGGCGGGCCCTCCACGAATGGATGGTCATGACCTGTCTCCTTGGATTTGTTCGTCATCCCGGCGCGGTGGGCGTCCCGGGTCTAGGGGATGTTAAGAAACGACCTAGGTATTCACAATCTGTTCAGGTAATGACAAACATTGGAAACAGCGTTGGAAATACGGGGGGAGGTGTCGACGCCCCGACTGCCCGCCGCGCGCCTCGCGCAACCAGGAGACGGATCAGGTGACCACGATCAAGGACGTTGCCCGGCTGGCGGGCGTCGGACTCGGCACGGCGTCGCGCGCCCTCTCCGGCCATGGCTCGGTCGCGACCGACACCCGCCGCCGCGTCGAGGCGGCCGTGCAGGCAATCGGCTTCGAGCCCCGGCCCGACGCACGGCGCCGTCGCTCGCCCGCGCTGGACGCGATCGGCATCTACGTCCCATCGTTCACCGGCAACTTCCACGCGCCGCTGATGCAGGCCGTGCAGGCCGAGCTGCGCGCCGTCGGCGGCCGCCTGATCGCGGCCTGCGGCACGGGCGCCGGTGACGAGCGCCAACAGGCCCTGCAGGGCATCGCGTTCCTGCTGGAGCGGCGCTGCGCCGGCATCGTGGTGGTGGCGCCGGCACTGGGCGAAGCCGACGTCGCGGCGCTGCGCCAGCGCCACCCCCAGCTGGTGTTCGTCAACCGCGCCGGCGCGCCGGGCGACCGCCAGTGCTTTGCCATCGACCACGAGCTCGGCGGACGCCTGGCGGCGCGCGCGCTGCTCGAGCGCGGCCACGAGCACATCGCCTGCATGGCCGGTGCCGCCGACGCGCCGGACAACGCGCTGCGCATGGACGGCTTCCATGCCGAGCTGGCGCTGCACGGCCTGCGCGTGCCGGACGAACGCCGCGTCGTCGGCCACTTCACCTTCGAGGGCGCGCATGCCGCCACGCGCGACCTGCTGCGGCGCGCGCCGGGCGCCTTCACGGCGCTGTTCTGCGCCAACGACGCGATGGCCGTCGCCGCGATCGCCCGCCTCGCGCGGGCGCAGCTGCGCGTGCCGCAGGACGTCTCGGTGGTGGGCTTCGACGACAGCGACCTGGCCACCTACACCTCGCCGCAGCTCACCACGGTGCGCATCCCGGTCGAACACATGGCGGCCAACGCCTGCCGCTGGCTGCTCAACGCGTGCTTCGGCATGGCCCACCCGGTGGTGCACGAGTTCAAGCCGATGCTCGTGTGGCGGCAGTCGGTGACGCGCTGCGACTCGACCGACGAGACCCGCACGGACAGGCTGCAAGCCGACCGCGCTGGCGGCGGCGACGTCGCGCTCTCGCGCTGACGCGGGGGGCCGGACGCACACCCGGGGCCCCCTGCCGCGCCTTCAGTGCCAGTTGCCGATGCGCAGGTCGTTCGGCGCCGGCCGGCCCTTGCCGGTCTCCACGAAGTCGCGCAGGCTGACGAGAAACGTCGCCCACTTGGTGCTGCAGTGGGCCATGAACTCGACCTCCTCGCGCCAGCCGCGATGGCTGAACATCACGACGGTGAAGTCGTCCTGGCGCGACAGGGCGAACTCGATGCGGGTGCCGATCCACTCGGGCGGGCCGTCCTTGACCTGCCAGCGCACCTTGTCGCCCGGCGACAGCTCGAGCACGTCCATGTCGAAGCCGCCGAGCAGTTCGCCGTTCTCCAGATGGAACACGAACTTGACGACGCCGCCGACCTTCGAATCGCCGGTGGTCTCCTCGGTCCACCAGCCCGCGAGGCCGCGGAGGGTGGCGAGCGCGGCGTGGACGTCGGCGGCGGGTGCCTGGATGCCGATGCGATGGATGATGTCCTTCATGGTGAACTCCGTTGGGTGCGTTGGATGCGACGTCCGGGGCGGCGCGTCGTCGGAGTCGATGGTGGCGGTGCCGGGCCGCGAGCGTGAGTAACAAGATTGGCGCGAATGCGCCGCCACGAGGCGGCCCGCGGACTTGCGACCCCGGAGCACGGCCGGACAGCCGAATCCCGCGTCCGCGCCCGGTGCTCCGGGCAGCCGCTAGAGTGCCTTGACCACCCGCTGCACGGAGCCGCCATGAACCACGCCGCCCGCCTCGTCTCGCAACCGGTCGCGGCCGACGCCGACACGGTCTACGACTTCGCCCACCGCATCGAGAACCTGCCCCAGTGGGCCGCGGGCCTGACGACGCAGCTCGTCCTGGAAGACGGCCAGTGGTTCAGCCAGACGCCCCAGGGCCGCATCCGGATCGAGATGGCGCCGCACAACGCCTACCGCGTCATGGACCACGACGTGACCCTGCCCGGCGGCCTCACCGTGCACAACGCGTTCCGCGTCACGCCCACCGGCGACGGCAGCCTGCTGGCCTTCGTCGTGCTGCGGATGCCCGAGGCCACGGATGCGGACTTCGAGCGCGACTGCGGCCTCGTCGCGGCGGACCTGCGCACGCTGGCGACCCTGGTGGAAGGCGTGCCCGCGATCTGAAGGCGGCGCGCCCGGGTTAGAGTCTCGCCCACTTGAAACGACCCCGCAGGGAGATTCCAGATGAGCATGCCCAACCCGTCCGTCGACCCGTGGTTTGCGAAGGCCAAGTCCTGGCAGGCCGAGATCACCAGGCTGCGCGAGGTCCTGCTCGAGTGCGACCTGGGCGAGGAACTGAAATGGGGCAAGCCGACCTATACCGCGGACGGCGCCAACATCGTGCTGATCATGCCGCTGAAGGAAACCTGCGCGCTGCTGTTCATGAAGGGCGCGCTGCTGGACGACCCCAAGGGACTGCTGGTGCAACCGGGCGAGAACTCGCAGTCGGCGCGGCAGATGCGCTTCACGTCGGCCGCCGGCATCACCAAGCTCAAGGCGACCATCAAGCGCTTTGTCAAGCAGGCCGTCGCGCTCGAGAAGGCCGGCGCGAAGGTCGAGTTCCGCAAGAGCACCGACCTCGTTTACCCGAAGGAATTCCAGGACGTGTTGGACCGCAATTCGGCGCTGCGCGAAGCCTTCCGCGCGCTGACGCCCGGTCGCCAGCGCCAGTACCACCTGCATTTCACCGGCGCCAAGCTGGCGGCGACGCGGGCCGCGCGGGTCGAGAAGGCCATTCCGCTGATCCTCGACGGGCTGGGATTGAACGATCGCTGACGCTTCGGCGACGGCCGCGGTCGCTGGCTCGTTCCATGAGCCTGGGCGCGCCTACAGTCCCTCCCAGATCGCAGCCTGATCAAGTTGCAGATCCCAACCCTTCCCGACGCCAGCGACTGGTCGGGCGAGGTCTCGGGCCTGGCCTTCGCGCCAGGCTTTTTTTTGGTGCGGACAGTCGGGCAGTGCGACGCCGCCCCGACGATGGCGAAGAGGCCGTCATACTGCGCGCAGGATGACAACGCATTTGCGCTTGATGTCGCGCCGGGGCCGCGGGCAGGCCTTGACGCATGCCCGCCGTCCGGGGCGATGACGGCTTCGCCCGCGACAGGTGCCACGCAGGCACAGTTGAGCAAATACATCACGTCATGACATAATCGTCGGCTTCGCCCTGCACGACGAGACCCATGCCGCCACTGACCAAGACCGACTTCGAGGCGCTGTCCGAATTCCGCTACCAGATCCGCCGCTTCGAGCGCTTTTCGGAGGACATCGTCCAGGCGGAGAACATCACGCCCCTGCAGTACCTGCTGCTGCTGCACATCAAGGGCTATCCGGGCCGCGACTACGCCACGGTGGGCGAGCTCGCCGACCGGCTGCAAGCCAAGCCGCATGGCGTCGTCGCGCTGGTCTCGCGCTGCGAGGAGAACTTCCTGGTGGAGCGCCGCCCGAGCGAGGTCGACCGCCGCCAGGTCGAGATCCACCTGCTGCCCGCCGGCGAACGCGTGCTGGCGCACCTGGCCGGCCTGCATCGCACCGAACTGCAATCGCTGGGCAGCGTGTTCTCCGTGCCCCACATCAACCGCTGAGGCGCGCATGGATTCGACCGACACCGCCGACCTGCGCGACCCGCAGCGCGCCCAGGGCGAGCGGCGCGACTTCGCGTCCGCCCACCGGCTGCCCGCCATCGCGGCCATCGCCGCCGTCATCGGCGGTTGCAGCGCGCTGGCGGCCTGGGCGCTGCTGCACCTGATCCGCGTCTTCACGAACCTGTTCTTCTTCCAGGTGCTGTCGGACCGGCCCGTCTCGCCGGCCACCAACACGCTGGGCCTGGCGGTGATCGCGGTGCCGGCGGTCGGGGGGCTGATCATCGGCCTGATGGCGCGCTACGGCTCGGAGAAGATCCGCGGCCACGGCATCCCCGAAGCGATCGAGGCCATCCTGTTCAACAAGAGCCGGATGTCGCCCAAGGTGGCGGTGCTCAAGCCGATCTCCTCGGGCATCGCGATCGGCTCGGGCGGGCCGTTCGGCGCCGAGGGCCCGATCATCATGACCGGCGGCGCGCTCGGGTCGCTGATCGGCCAGTTCTTCCACATCACGGCCGCCGAACGCAAGACACTGCTGGTGGCGGGCGCCGTCGCCGGCATGACCGCCGTGTTCGGCACGCCCATCGCGGCCGTGATGCTGGCCGTCGAGCTGCTGCTGTTCGAGCTGCGCCCGCGCAGCCTGCTGCCAGTGGCCATCGCCTGCTGCGTGGCCGCGGCCGTGCGCCCGTTCCTGCTGGACGGCGGCGCCCTGTTCCCGCTGCACACGGCCACGCCCGACCTGAAGACACTCGCCTCGTGCGTGATCGCGGGCCTGGCCGCGGGCGCGCTGTCGTGGACGGTGTCGACCAGCCTGTACAAGGTGGAGGACCTGTTCACCGAGCTGCCGATCCACTGGATGTGGTGGCCTGCGCTCGGCGGCCTGGCGGTGGGCATCGGCGGCTGGCTGGAGCCGCGCGCGCTCGGCGTCGGCTACGACGTCATCGGCGACCTGCTCGCCGACCGCCTGGCCGTCGACGTCGTCCTCGCGCTGATCGTGTGCAAGGCCGCGATGTGGGTCGTGGCGCTCGGCTCGGGGACCTCGGGCGGCGTGCTCGCGCCGCTGCTGATGATGGGGGCCGCGCTCGGGGTGCTGGTCGGCCCGTGGCTGCCGGGCGGCCAGGCGGCGCTGTGGCCGCTCGTGTTCATGGCCGCGACGCTGGGCGGCATGATGCGCGCGCCCATCATGGCGGTGATGTTCGCGCTGGAGCTCACGCACGACATCGACGCCCTGCTGCCGCTGCTGATCTCCTCGGCCGTGGCCTACGGGTTCACGGTGGCGACGATGTCGCGCTCGATCCTGACCGAGAAGATCTCGCGCCGCGGGCACCACATCTACCGCGAGTACGGCATCGACCCGCTGGAGCGCCACATCGTGTCCGAGGTCATGACGCGCGACGTCCAGACGCTGGATGGCGAAGCCAGCGTCGCCGGGGCGCTCGAGCGGCACTTCGGCGCCACGCAGCGGCATCGCGCGTTCCCCGTGCTGGTCGGCGGCCGCTTCATCGGCATGATCGACCGCGAGACGCTCAAGGCCGGCCTGGGGCGACCGGGCATCGACCGCGTGGCCGACCTGTTCGGCGCCAACGTGCCCGCGATGGCCCTGCCCGACGAGAACTGCCGCGTCATCGCCAACCGCCTCGCGGTCCACGGCCTGGAGCGCCTGCCGGTGGTCCTGGACGCGCAGTCGCGCCGGCTGATCGGCATCGTCACGCGCAGCGACCTGATCAAGCCCTCGCTGGCGATCGGCGAGGAGGAGGGTCGGACCGAGCGCTTCTTCGAACCGCCGCTGGGCCTGGCCCGCGCCCGCTTCCGCGCGCTGACCGAAGTGTCGCGGCCGCCGCAGGCCGATGACGACGAGGAATCCTGAGATGGGCGACCGCAACGTCGCCCAGTGGTTCGCTGCCTTCGTGCCCGCCCCGGTGACCGTCTCGCGCCGCGAGATCGCCCTGGGCGCGCTCGGCGCGCTGCTGGGCCTGGGCTGCGCCGCCTGGTTCAGCCAGCACATGCTGGCCGGCCTGAACCCGTGGTTCATCGCGCCGATGGGCGCCTCGGCCGTGCTGCTGTTCGCGGTGCCGTCCAGCCCGCTGGCCCAGCCCTGGTCCATCATCGGCGGCAACCTGGTCGCGGCGCTGATCGGCGTCACCTGCGCGAAATGGGTGCCGGACATCGCGCTGGCCAGCGCCCTGGCCGGCTCGCTGGCCATCGCGGCGATGTTCTCGCTGCGCTGCCTGCACCCGCCCAGCGGGGCCGTGGCACTCACCGCCGTGCTGGGCGGCCCGGCGGTGCGCGCGCTGGGCTACGCGTTCGTGCTCTGGCCGGTGGCCATCGACTCGCTGCTGCTGCTGATGGCCGCGCTGGTGTTCAACGTGTCGACGCGCCGGCGCTACCCGCATCGCGCGCCCGCACCCGCGCCCACCCACCTCACGCGCGACGTGCCGCCGAGCGCGCGCCTGGGCCTGACGCTGCAGGACCTGCACGCCGCGATCGAGGCGCGCGGCGAGCTGCTCGACGTCAGCGAGGACGACCTGCAGGCGCTGTTCGTCGAGGCCGAGCACCGGGCCTGGCGGCGCCGCTTCGGCAGCCTGCGCTGCGGCCAGATCATGTCGCACGACATCATCAGCGTGACTCCGTCGACGCCCGCGCAGGAGGCCTGGCGGCGCATGATCCACCACGCCGTCAAGGCGCTGCCGGTGGTGGACGCCGAGTCGCGCCTGCTGGGCATCGTCACCCTGCACGACTTCTTCGTCGGGCACGAAGTGGCGGCCAAGGCCGGGCACGCATCGTGGCTGGTCGGCGATATCATGACGCGCGACGTGCTCACGGCATCGCCCGCGCAGGACCTGGTCGACCTCATGCATGCGTTCTCCGACGGCGGCCGCCACCACCTGCCCGTCGTCGACGACCGCCAGCGGCTGGTGGGCATGCTCACCCAGTCCGACATGGTCGCCGCCCTGTTCCGCGCCGGCATCGAACGGCCCGTCCCCGCATCGCCCACCTGATTCCCGCTCCACCGTGTCCCCGACCACCCTGCTGCTCCTCCAACTGATCGTCGTCCTCGTGTCGGCGCGGATCTGCGGCTGGGTCGCCAACCGCCTCGGGCAGCCGGGCGTGGTCGGCGAGATGGCCGCCGGCGTGCTGCTGGGGCCGATCGTGCTGGGCACGGTGGCGCCCGACCTGAGCGCGGCGCTGTTCTCGCCGAAGTCGCTGTCCGGGCTGTCGGCGCTGTCCACGTTCGGCCTGGTGCTGTTCATGTTCGTGATCGGCCTGGAGCTGCGCTGGCCGCAGGGCGTGCGCGCGCGCATCCAGGCCGCGTCGACCGTGGGCGTGGCCAGCGTCGTGCTGCCGATGCTGCTGGGCCTGGCCATCACGCCGCTGCTCTGGCCCGGCCTCGCGCCGGCGGGCGTGGGCTACTGGCCGTTCTCGCTGTTCATGGCGGCGGCGCTCTCGATCACCGCGTTCCCGGTGATGGCGCGCATCCTGAAGGATCGCGGCCTCGCGCAGACGGCGTACGGCCAGCTGTCGCTCGCCGCGGCAGCGGTCGTCGACGCCATCGCCTGGATCCTGCTGGCCTTCGTCGTCGCGCTCGTGGGCAACGGCCACGGCTTCGAGGGCGCGGCGGGCACCAGCCTGGGCGTGGCCGCGCTGCTGGCGTTCGTCTTCCTCGTGCTCAAGCCGGCGTTCGCCTGGCTGCTGCGCATCCACGCCGCCGACGGCGAGCCGTCCGCCACCGTGCTGGCCGCGCTGATGATCGGCCTGCTCGTGTGCGCCCTGCTCACCGAGTGGATGCACCTGCACGCGGTGTTCGGTGCGTTCCTGTTCGGCGCGGGCCTGCCGCGCGACGACCGGCTGCTGGAATCGCTGCTGCGGCGGGTCGAGCCGATCGCGATGGTCGTGCTGATGCCGCTGTTCTTCGTGCTGGCCGGCCTGTCCACCACCGCGGGCGCGTTCTCGCCCACGGGGCTGGGCGCCCTGGCGCTGGTGATCCTGGCGGCGGCCGTCGGCAAGGTCGCGGGCGCGGGCCTGGGCGCGCGCGCGAGCGGCCTGGGCTGGCGCGACAGCCTGGCCACGGGCGCGCTCATGAATGCACGCGGCCTGATGGAGCTGGTGGTGATGAAGATCGGCCTGGACGCGGGCCTCATCGGCCACGAGATGTTCACGATGCTGCTGCTGATGGCGCTGGCCACCACCGCAATGACGACGCCGATGATCACGTTGTTCGCCGGCCGCCGCCCGGCCGACACCCGCCTGCCCGCCGAGGGCGAGGTCGCCGGATCCTGACATCCGCAGGCTGCATCATGTCCGCGCGTCCCGGCTCTCCCCACGGCGGCTCGCCGCTCGACCGCCTCTCCACGTGGCACCGCCTCGGCGAGCGCCAGTTCGACGTCCTGCGCTGGCTCGCCTCCGGCGCCGCCGCGCCGCCGGCCGCCGTCCGCAACACGGCGCAAGGCGTGCTGCGCTACTTCGACCTGACCGTCACGGTGCACCATCGCGACGAGGAGGACGATCTCCATCCGGCGCTGGCCGAGTCCATGGCGGGCTCGGATCCGGTGTGCCTGCGCGAGATGGCGGAGACCGCGATGCTCGCGCACCGCGCGATCGAGGACGCCTGGCGCGCGCTGCGCGCGGCGGTCGTGGCGCTGTCGCGCGGCGAGCCCGCCACGCTGCCGGCAGCGGCCGTCGAGGCGCTGGTGGCGCGCTGCACGGAGAACTTCAGCCACGAGGACCGCGAGCTGCTGCCCACCGCGCACCGGCTCCTGGACGATGCGGCGTTGGCGCAGCTGCGCCAGCGCTTCGACGAGCGCCACTATGACGGCCGCCCGAGCGCGGAGCCGCGCTGACTTGGTGAAAATCCCGCCTTTGGCGGCGCGGGACCGTCACCGTCGTCCCGTAGACTGCGTGCACAACGACATCGGGGAGGCAGGCCGGCATGACGCTGACCGTGGAGGAAGTGACCGCGCTCGCGCCGGACGACGCGTCCGCCAAGGCGGCGCGCGGGCTCGTCTCGCCGGCCAAGTGGCCCCTGCTGGGCGCCAACGAGTCCGCCGCCTGGGGCGAGTGCCTGGGCAGCGGCTCCAAGCCCTACCAGACGCAGGTGGACCTGTCGGGGCCGGCCTTCCGCTGCTCTTGCCCCAGCCGCAAGTTCCCGTGCAAGCATGGCCTGGCGCTGCTGCTGCTGCGCGCCGAGCACGGCGGGCGCTTCACGGGCGGTGATCCGCCGGCCTGGGTGGCCGAATGGCTCGCGTCCCGCAGCGACCGCGCGCAGAAGAAGGAAACGCAGCTGGCCGAGAAGGCGGCGGCGCCGGTCGACCCGCAGGCCGCGGCCCGCAGCGAGGCCCAGCGCTGGCAGCGCATCGAAGGCGCGGCGGCCGACCTGCAGCGCTTCCTGGCCGACCAGCTCGCGCGCGGACTGGGCTCGCTCGACGCCAACGCGCTCAAGACCTGGACCACGATGGCGGCGCGCATGGTCGACGCCCAGGCGCCCGGCCTGGGCGCGCGCCTGCAGGACACGCTGGCGGGCGTGCGCCAGGGCGAGCACTGGCCCGAGCGCACGTTGCAGGGCCTGGGGCTGCTGCAGCTGGCCTGCGACGCGATCGCCCGCCGCGAGTCGCTGTCGCCCGAACGCCAGGCCGACCTGCGCACGCTGGCCGGCTGGCCGCAGGACCAGGCCGCGGTCGTCGCCACCGGCGAGCGGGTGGCCGATCGCTGGCTGGTGCTGGGCGTCGCCACCGAGGAGCGCGCCAACAAGCTGACCGAGCGCCGCGTGTGGCTGCACGGCACGGCCAGCGGCCGCACGGGCTGGCTCCTGGAGCACGCGTTCGCGGGCCGCGGCTTCGAGCAGGCGTGGCTCGCCGGCGCGGCCGTGCAGGCGACGCTGGCCTTCTTCCCGGGCGCGGCGCCGCTGCGCGCGCTCGTGGCCGAACGCGGCGAGCCGTGCGATGCCAGCGGCCTGGCAGGCGACGCGGCCCCGCCGGCCGCCGACGCGCCATGGCGCCAGGTGGCCGAGCGCGTCGCGGCCAATCCGTGGGTGACGCTGCATCCGCTGCTCCTGCGCGACGCCGTCGTCGAATCGGCGGACGATGCGGCCTGGCTGCGCCGCGGCGATTCGTCGTGGCCGCTGCGTGCGTCCGAAGGCGAACTCTGGCGTCTGCTGGCCTGCACCGGCGGCGCGCCTGCCACGCTGGCGGCCGAATGGGACGGCGTCGCCCTGCGGCCGCTGACGGCCTGGACGGACGATGGCCGCCCCGCCTGGGTCAAGGAGGTGGCGTGATGCGCGACGCCTCCGCGTGGTCGCCGCTGCTGCCGGTGGCGATGGTCGGCACCGACCGCCATCCGGCGCCCCTGCCTGCCTGGCCCGGCCCTGTCGGCGCCGCGATCGCCGCGCTGGCCACGGCCGAGCGCGACGACGGCGACCGCGCCGCCTCGGACGTCCTGCGGGCGGCCGGCATCCTGGCCGTCTGCGGGGTCGCGGGGGCACGGCCGCTGGTGCGCGCGCCGGGCGGAGTCGACGCCGCCGCACCCGACACCCTGCCTGCCGCCGACGATCCGGCCCTGCTGGGCGCGCTCGCCTGGACGCTGCGCGAAGGCCCCGACCGCCTCAAGCAGGCGTTCTTCCTGCGCCTCGCGCAGGCAGGCCTGCGACTGCCGCATTCCACGCTGCCGCAGGCGCTCGAGCTCGCGCGCTCGTCATTGGCCCTGCGTCCGCTGATCCAGCCCCTGCTGGGCGAGCGCGGCGTGTGGCTCGCCCGCCAGCGCGAGGACTGGCAATTTGCCGCCGGCGTCGCGAGCGTCGACGAGACCGATCCGCGCCAGTGGGACGAGGGCACGCTCGAACAGCGCAAGGCTTTCCTCGCGGCCGAACGCGCACGCGACCCGCGCGCGGCACGCGAACGCCTGGTGGCGGCGCTGCCCGAGCTGCCCGCCAAGGAAAGGGCCGAGCTCGCGCGCGGCCTGGCCGCCGGGCTGTCGCTGGAGGACGAAGCGCTGCTCGAGCAGCTGCGCAACGATCGGGGCCAGGAGGTGCGCGCCGTCGCCCTGGAGCTGCTGCTGCGCCTGCCCGATGCGGCCCATCCGCGGCGCGCCACGGAACGCGTCGCGGCGCTCCTGTCGCGCGGCGGCCTGCTCGCCGGCCGCCGCTGGACGATCGAACCGCCCGCCCAGGCCGCCCCGGACTGGAAGGCGGACCAGATCGACCCGGACGTGCCCAAGGGCGCGATGGGCCAGCGCGCCTGGTGGCTGTACCAGCTGGTGCGCCAGGTGCCGCTCGCCTGGTGGACGCAGCACACCGGCCTGGATGCCCGCGCCCTGTCCGACTGGGCGCGCGCCACCGAGTGGGGCGAGGCGCTGTGGCGCGGCTGGCGCGACGTCCTGCGCCGCGCCCCCGACGCCGCGTGGGCCGAGCTGCTGCTGGACGACGCGGGCCCGGCCGGCTACGGCGGTGGATCCGTGCACGGCGATCGCGAGATGGCGCTGGACCTGGTCCCGACCGCGGTACGCGAGCGCTGGGTGGTGCGCCAGCTCGCATCGTCGGAGGTCACGCTGTCGTCGACGATCTGGACGGTCGCGTCGCGCTGCAGCCCCGGCGAGACGATCTCCGCGAACCTGGCCGCGCCGCTGGTCGCGCGCGTGCGACGCACGCTCGCGCTGGACACGGCGCTGGCCCCGGGGGTGCACGACGCGAACATCGCGGAACAGGAGAGCGTCGCCCGCGTGCTGCCCGAGCTGTGCTGCGCCCTGCCCCTGTCCTTCCTCGCCGACTACGACGACTGGGCCGCATCGTCCAACGAATCCCCCGCCATCGGCCGCGGCCGCCACGCGGGCCGCCAGATCATCCAGGCGCGCCGCGTCCTGGCTTCCTGCCTTCCCTGAGAAACCTCGCCATGACCCCTGCCCTCAACGCCACGCTCCGACAGCACGCCGAGATCCAGTTCGCCGAGGAACTGGCCGAACTGCGCCGCCAGGACAACCGCACGCGGCCTGGCAACTGGGCGCTGTCGCCCTGGGCCGTGGTGCGCTACCTCATGGGCGGCGCGCTGGACAACGGCTTTGAGGTCAGCGCCAAGTACATCGGCGACGCCCGCCTGATGGAGATCGCCGTGGCCACGCTGGCCACCGACCGCGCACTGCTGCTGTACGGCGTGCCGGGCACGGCCAAGTCCTGGGTGTCGGAGCACCTGGCCGCGGCCATCAGCGGCGATTCGACGCTGCTCATCCAGGGCACGGCGGGCACCGGCGAGGAGCAGCTGCGCTACGGCTGGAACTATGCCCAGCTGCTGGCCAACGGGCCGTCGGACAAGGCGCTGGTGCCCAGCCCGATGATGAACGCGATGCGCCTGGGCAAGATCGCGCGCGTCGAGGAACTCACGCGCATCCCGGCCGACGTGCAGGACACGCTCATCACCGTGCTGTCCGAGAAGACGCTGCCCATCCCCGAGCTCGGCTCCGAGGTGCAGGCCGTGCGCGGCTTCAGCGTCATCGCCACCGCCAACAACCGCGACAAGGGCGTCAACGAGCTGTCGGCCGCGCTCAAGCGCCGCTTCAACACCGTGGTGCTGCCGGTGCCCGCCAGCGAGGACGACGAGATCGCGATCGTCGTCAAGCGCGTCGCCGAGATGGGCCGGTCGCTCGAGCTGCCCGCCGAGCCGCCGGCGCTCAAGGAGGTCAAGCGCATCGTGCAGATCTTCCGCGAGCTGCGCAGCGGTCGCACGGCCGACGGCAAGACGCAGCTGAAGTCGCCCACGTCCACGCTGTCCACGGCGGAGGCGATCTCCGTCATCAACAGCGGCATGGCGCTGGCCGGCCATTTCGGCGACGGCGTGCTGCGGCCGCACGACATGGCCTCGAGCCTGATCGGCGCGGTCATCAAGGATCCGGTGCAGGACCAGGTGGTGTGGAACGAGTACCTCGAAGCCGTCGTCAAGGAGCGCGACGACTGGAAGGACCTGTACCGCGCCTTCCGCGAGCAGGCCTGAAGGCCAGGCGACGCGGCATGAACGACCTCGATGACGCCAGCGCGCCACCGGCGGCCGAAGCGCCCGTCGGCGGCGACGCCCCGGCCGTGCACCTGTTCGGCATCCGGCACCATGGGCCAGGTTGCGCGCGCAGCCTGGAGCGCGCGCTCGACCAGATCCGTCCGGACTGCGTGCTGATCGAAGGCCCGCCGGAGGCCGACGACCTTCTGGCCTTCGTGCTGGACGACGCGATGGCGCCACCGGTGGCGCTGCTGGGCTACTGCCCGGACGAACCGCGCCTGGCCGTCTACCACCCGTTCGCCGTCTTCTCGCCCGAGTGGCAGGCGCTGCGCTGGGCCGCCGCCAACGACGCCCAGGTGCGCTTCATCGACCTGCCGCTGGCGCACGAACTGGCGCTGGAGAAGGCTGCGCGCGAAGCCGCCGAGGGGACCGGCGCCGCGGCCGCTGCGACCGACGACCCCTCCGACGACACCGCAACGCCGCCCTCCAGCAGCGATTCGGCGCCGCCGGCGCACGGCACCGACGACCCCCTGGAGCGCCGCGACCCGCTCACCTGGCTGGCGCGCGCGGCCGGCTACGGTGATGGCGAATCGTGGTGGAACCACATGGTCGAGGAGCGCGCCGACGGGGCCGAGCTGTTCGAGGCGATCGGCACGGCGATGGCGTCGCTGCGCGCCGAGCTCGGCGACGACCCGCTGTCGCCCGCGACGGCCCGGCGCGACGCGCTACGCGAGGCCCACATGCGCCAATGCCTGCGCGCGGCACGCAAGGACGGCTTCGCGCGCATCGCGGTCGTCTGCGGAGCCTGGCATCTGCCGGCGCTCGAAGCCAAGGTCGCGGCCAAGGCCGACGGCGCCCTGCTCAAGGGCCTGCCCAAGGTCAAGGTGCAGTCCACGTGGGTGCCGTGGACGCATCGCCACCTCACCCGGGCCAGCGGCTACGGCGCGGGCATCGCCTCGCCGGGCTGGTACGAGCACCTGTGGCGCACGCACGAGCGGCCGCAACTGCGCGCCGTCGGCTGGCTCGCGCGCGTCGCGCGCCTGATGCGCGAGCGCGAACTCGACTGCTCGTCCTCCCACCTGATCGAGGCGACGCGCCTGGCCGATGCCCTTGCCGCGCTGCGCGACCGTCCGGCGCCCGGCCTGCCCGAGCTCGAGGAGGCCAGCCGCACCGTGCTGACGCTCGGCGACGACACCGCGCTGCAGTTCATCCGCGACGCGCTGGTCGTCGGCGACCGGCTCGGCACCGTGCCACCCGCGGTGCCCACGGTGCCGCTGCAACGCGACGTCGACGCCCTGCAGAAGCGCCTGCGCCTGAAGCCCGAGGCGCTGCAGAAGACGCTCGACCTGGACCTGCGCAGCGACAACGACCTCGCGCGCAGCCACCTGCTGCATCGACTCGCCCTGCTGGACGTGCCGTGGGGCACCGTCGCCAAGGTGGGCCGCTCCACGCGCGGCACCTTCCACGAGATCTGGACGCTGCAATGGCAGCCCGAATTCGCGCTGCGCCTGATCGAGGCCAGCCTGTGGGGCCGGACGGTCGAACAGGCCGCCACCGCGCGCGCCCAGGCGCGTTGCGGCGAAGCGGCCAGCCTGGCGGCGCTGTCGACGCTGGTCGACCAGGCCTTGCTGGCCGACCTCGACCAGGCCGTGGCCGCGGCCACCCGCGCGCTGGAGGATCGTGCCGCGCTGACGGGCGACGCCGCGCAGTTGCTCGCCACCCTGCCGCCGCTGGCCAACGTCTTTCGCTACGGCAACGTGCGCCAGACCGACGCCGCGCTCGTCGCGCACGTGCTGGACGGCCTGGCCCTGCGCGCCGCGATCGGCCTGCCCGTGGCTTGTGCCAGCCTGGACGACAGCGCCGCCGAGTCGCTGCGCGAGGTCGTCCTGGCTGCCCAGGGCGCGATCGCGCTGCGCGACGGCGACGCGGCCACGCGGGCCTGGCACCGCGCGCTGGGCCAGGTCGCGGAGCAGGCCGGCGCGCACCACCTGCTCAAGGGCCTGGCCACCCGGCTGCTGCTGGACGCCGCCGACTGGGACGGCGATCGCGCCGCCACGGCGATGTCGCTGAACCTGTCCGCGGGCGCCGAACCCGCGCACGCGGCCGCGTGGCTGGAAGGCTTCCTGAACCGCAACGCGGTGGTGCTGCTGCACGACGCCACGGTCTGGGCGCTGGTCGATGACTGGCTGTCGGGCCTGGGCGACGAGCACTTCGTCCGGGTGCTGCCGCTGGTGCGGCGCACGTTCTCGGCGTTCGCCGCCACCGACTTGCGCGACCTGTCGCAGAAGGCGCGTCGCAAGCCCGGCGTCGCCCTGGCGGCCGCGGCGAGCCCGGACGGCGACGTCCTCGCGGCCTGGGACGCGGGGCGCACCGCCCTGCCGCTGCCGCTGCTGCGCACGCTGCTGGGCCTGCCCGACGCCGCCTCCGACGGAGACACCCCATGAGCCACGACCCCGAACGCGAACGGCTGGCCCGCTGGCGCCTGGTGATCGGCAGCGAGGCCGAGGCGGCCTGCGGCGCGCTGGCCGGGCCCGCCGTCGAGATGGACCAGGCGCTGACAGCGCTCTACGACGTGCAGGGCCAGGCCGGTGGCCTGGGCGTGGGCGGCCGGCGGGGCGGCCGCGGCGGGTCGCAGCCCAGCGTGGCACGCTGGCTGGGCGACATCCGCAAGTACTTCCCGAGCTCGGTCGTGCAGGTGATGCAGCACGACGCCCTGCAGCGCCTGAACCTGCGCGAGATGCTGCTGGAGCCCGAGATGCTGCGCAACGCGCAGCCCGACGTGCACCTGGTCGCCAGCCTGATCGCGCTCGCGCGCGTGATCCCGTCCGGCACCCGGGACACCGCGCGGCGGGTCGTGCGGCAGGTGGTCGACGACCTGATGAAGCGGCTGGAGGAGCCCATGCGCTCGGCGGTCGCCGGTGCTCTGGACCGCAGCCAGCGCAACCGCCGCCCGCGCCACGCCGAGATCGACTGGAATCGCACGATCCGCGCCAACCTGAAGCACTGGCAGCCCGAGTACCGCACCATCGTGCCCGAGACGCTGCATGGCTACGGCCGCAAGGCGCGCAAGCCGCAGCGCGAGATCATCCTGTGCATCGACCAGAGCGGCTCGATGGCCAACTCGGTCGTGTACGCCAGCATCTTCGGCGCCGTCATGGCGTCGCTGCCGGCGGTGGCGACGAAGCTGGTGGTGTTCGACACCGCCGTCGTGGACATGTCCGAGCAGCTCGACGACCCGGTGGAACTGCTGTTCGGCGTGCAACTGGGCGGCGGCACCGACATCGACGGCGCGGTGGGCTACTGCCAGTCGCTGATCCGCGAGCCGCGCAACACCATCTTCGTGCTGATCTCCGACCTCTACGAGGGCGGCGTCGAGGCCAACTTGCTGCGGCGCGCGGCGGAACTGGTGGAGAGCGGCGTGCAGAGCATCGCGCTGCTGGCCCTCAGCGACGAGGGCCGGCCCGCCTACGACCACGCGCTGGCGGCCAAGCTCGCGGCGCTGGGCATGCCGTCCTTCGCCTGCACGCCCGACGCCTTCCCGGCGCTGATGGCCGCGGCCATCCGCCGCGACGACGTCGCCGAATGGGCGGCCAGCAACGGCCTGGTCAACAGCCCGTCGGCGCGCTGAGCGGCGGTCGCGCGGCGCTTCAGCCCTTGCGTCGGGGCAGCTTCCACCCCGGCCGCGGGAAGTGGCACGTGTAGCCGTTGGGAAACAGCTGCAGGTAGTCCTGGTGCTCGGGTTCGGCCTCCCAGAACGCCCCGGCCGGCTCGACCTCGGTCACGACCCGGCCCGGCCACAGGCCCGACGCATCGACGTCCTTGATCGTGTCCTCGGCCACCGCCTTCTGCTCGGGCGTCGTGTAGTAGATCGCCGACCGGTAGCTCATGCCGACGTCGTTGCCCTGGCGATTCTTCGTGCTCGGATCGTGGATCTGGAAGAAGAACTCGAGCAGGTCGCGATAGCTGATCACGGCGGGGTCGAACACGATCTCGATGCCCTCGGCGTGGGTGCCGTGGCGGCGGTAGGTGGCGTCCTCGACGTCGCCGCCGGTGTAGCCGACGCGGGTCTGCAGCACGCCGGGCTGATGGCGGATCAGTTCCTGCATGCCCCAGAAGCAGCCCCCGGCAAGCACTGCGCGTTCGCTGGTCACTGCACGTCCTCCACTTGTTCCAGGTATTGCCCGTAGCCCTCGGCCTCCATGCGCTCGCGCGGCACGAAGCGCAGCGACGCCGAGTTGATGCAGTAGCGCAGGCCGCCGCGGTCGCGCGGGCCATCCGGGAACACGTGCCCCAGGTGGCTGTCGCCGTGGTGCGAACGCACCTCGGTACGGATCATGCCGTGCGTGACGTCGCGGAACTCGTCCACGAAGCCCTGCGTGATGGGCTTGGTGAAGCTGGGCCAGCCGCAGCCCGACTCGTACTTGTCCGAGGACGCGAACAGCGGCTCGCCGGACACGATGTCGACGTAGATCCCCGCCGCCTTGTTGTGCAGCAGTTCCCCGGTGCCGGGGCGTTCCGTGCCGCTTTCCTGCGTCACGTGGCGTTGGATGGGCGTGAGCTGGGCCAGCGCCTCGGGGGTCTTCCTGTACTCGGACATGTCTGTTGCTCCTGCGACGACGTCCCCGCCATGTAGGGCCGGGACGCCTCTTCTCAAGTTCACGGGCGCGGATCGCGCGCCGGGCGCCGCACGCCATTCGTGCGGCGCGCCGATGGTACGCCGGCATGCGACATGCCGGCGCGTGAGGGTCAAATCCGCTGCTCAGCGGCGGCCGTCGGCATCGACGATCGCGACGCCGTTGGCGGTGCCGACTGCCGCGACGCCACGCAGCGTGAAGTTCCCGTCCTCGTCGACCGCGAAGACCGACACGCGCGCCATGCCGCCCGCGGCGTCCACCACCGCGGCCAGGCCGTCGCGCGCGGCGATGTCGGTCGGACTGCCGGTGAACTGCGCAATGACCGGCGCGTCCTGCACGATCTTCTGCCCGTAGACGGCGTAGCGCGACACGCTCTTGCTCGGCGAATTGGCCGAGTACAGGAACGGCCCGTCCAGCGCCACCCAGCACGGCGCGTGCTGGGTCACCGACGGGGTGACCGCGAGCACCGTGTCGTGGCGCACCAGGCTGATCTCGTCGGCGTGGGCGATCGACACGTACGCATCGTCGCCGCGCGTGGCCAGTCCGAACGGTGCGTCGATGTTGGCCGGCAGGGCCGCCACCAGGGCGGCCGCGCCCGTGACCGCGCCGTCGCCCGACAGCCGCACCGTCTCGATGGCGTTGCTCTTCTCGCTGAGCACCAGCTCGCCGGACAGCACGCCCACCTGCGCCGCGCTGCCGTCGGCGTGCAGCAGCGCCGCGCGGCCGTCCGCGGCCGGCGCGACGCCCCAGGGCCCCGCGCGATGCGATTCGACGCCGGTGGTGGTCAGCACGTAGAGATGGTCGTGGCCGAAAGCGACGCTGACCGGGCTGCCCACCGTCGGCAGCACGCGTTCGAGGCGGAACAACCGACCGCCCTCGTCGCGCTCGAACACCGACACGTTGGACGAGCCGAAGTTGACGACGGCGACGCGATCGCGGCTGGCGGCGATGCCGCCGGCGTTGCCCGATACGCCGCCCTGCCCCTGCGTGGGCAGGCGGCCCAGGACGTGGCCTGCGGTGTCGAGCACCACGAGTTCATTGGTCGTCGCGTTCGACGCCGTCAGCACCAGCGCGCGGTGCGCGGCGCCTTCGGCCGAGGCGGGGCCGGCAGCGCACGCCAGCAGCATGGCGGCGGCGGTCGCCGTCAGGATTCGATGGATGGTCATGGTCTCTCTCCTGGAGGGAATGTGGCGCGCTCCCGGCAGGGAAGTCGCGCATCGCGGCCGGCTGTGGCCGCGACCTCCGTTGGTCGACCAGACCCGTGTTCGCTTACACGGATCGCGAGAATTACATACGGCACCCGGTATGGGCCGGCGCGCCGGGAAAAGGCACCATCTCGTTCGTCGCGCACGGCACCCGAAACCTTACACGCGCCCCACGCTCAGTGCCGGTGGTGCCAGCCGTCCAGGAAGGCGAGCGTCACGGCCGCCTCGTTCGTCTCCGCCAGGCCGCTGGCGAACAGCGCCACGGCGTCGGCGTCGAACTCCTGGGCGCCGGCCAGGTCGCTCAGGCTGCGGAACGCGATGTAGGGGATGTGGTTGGCGTAGGCGACGTGGGCCAGCGCGGCGGTCTCCATCTCGAAGACCTGCGCCTGCAGGTGCTCGAACAGGTAGGCGCGGTACTGCGGGTTGGCGAGGAAGGCCGACCCCGAGACGCCGCGCCCGCCCACCACCACCTGCGGCGTCGTCCGCACGCACAGCGCGGCGTCGGGCTCGGCGCCGGGCGACTTCACGGCCTTGGGCCCGCAGCGCGCCAGCTCGGGACGGATCGCCCGCGCCACGGCCAGCATCGCGGCGTCCACCGGGTAGTCGAAGCGGAACTCGCCGGCGGGCGCGTTGGCCGTGGTCATCACGAAGTTCTCGCGCATGAACAGGCCGCTGGGCATCGGCGCCGCAGGCGTCGCGAGGTAGAACGGCGGCACGGGCCGGCCGTCGACGGTGGCCAGCTTCAGCCCGAGGCAGGACACGTCGGCCTCCTTGCCGCAGGTCGCGGGCAGCACGTTGTCGCGGTTCCAGAACACCTCCAGCGGCATCGCCCAGCGGTCGGGAATCATCACGTCGCCCACGTGGCGTGACGGGTCGACGCCGCCCGCGATGCCCGACATCACCAGCCGGCTCACCTTGAAGTGGTCGACCATCAGCTGCGTGACCATGGTCGAGTTGATCATGCTGACCCCGCTCAGCACGATCACCACCGGCTCGCCGCGCAGCACGCCGGTGGTGAAGCGGTTGCCGTTGACGACCCAGGTGCGGGCCGACTGCGTCTGACCCACGAGCAGGGCCGCTTCCTGGCCGAAGGCCGACACGATGCCGATGCGCGGCGTGCACTCGCTCAGGCACGCCGCCTTGACGGCAGGCCGGGCCGCGAAGGCGGACGACAGCCCCGCGGCCAGCATGGCGGTGACGAACAGTTTCTTCACGTCGATCTCCCCGAAATGGAAAGCGGCCGCGTCGGGCAGGTCCACCCGCGCGGCCGCGGACGTCGGCGATCTTAGAACGACGCCTTGAACTGCACGCCGAAGGTGCGCGGGTCGTTGATGAAGCCGGCCAGGTTGTTGAAGTCGATGCCGCCCGTCACCCGGATCTGGTTGGTGATGTTGCGCACGAAGGCGGCCACTTCGTACTTGCTGTCGGCCCAGTCGTAGCCTGCGCGCAGGCCGCCGATGGTCATTGCCTTGCCGGTGAACTCCCTGGACTCGTACAGGAAGAAGTTGACCTTGCTGCGGTACGACCAGTCGGTGTAGACGAAGCATTCGCCGTTGCCCACCGGGATGCCGTAGCGTGCGTCCAGGTTGAGCACGACCTTGGGGGCCTGCGGCAGCGGGTTGCCGTTGATCAGCGCGTGCCCGTTGGCGTCGCGCGGGTCGGTCACCGTGCAGATCGGCTGGTCCGGCGCGAAATTGCCGCAGGTCGCCACCGACAGCGCCGGATCCTTGATCTTCGTGAAGTTGTAGGAGCCGTTGACGCTCACGAGCAGCGTCGGCAGCAGGTAGGCATCGACGCTCAGTTCGACGCCCTGGCCGGTCACCTTGCGCGCGTTGAGCAGCTCGGTGCCGTTCCCGTCGCCGCCGACAGCGCTCAGCTGCTGGTTCTTGACGTCATAGTGGAAGACGTCCGCCGCGATGCGAGCGCGCTTGTCGAACAGGTCGGCCTTGGTGCCGAACTCGAACGACGTCGTCGTCTCCGGCTTGGCCGCGGTCAGCACGTTGAAGTCGGACGCCGGAAAGATGCTGGAGGCGCGGAAGCCGGTGGCCACGCGGGCGTAGACGTTGATGTCCTTGTCCACGGCGTAGGTGCCGCTCAGGTCCCAGCTGGTCTTCGCGTCGCTGGTGCCGGCGGCCAGGCCCTTGGCGGCGTTGACGCCGGTGTCGCTGATGGGGATCGTCACCAGCGACTTGCGATCCTGCGTGTAGCGGATGCCGGCGCGCAGCTTGAAGTCGGTCGTCAGCTGGTAGCCGGCCGAGCCGAACACCGCCCAGGCGTTGTTGACCTGCGTGGCGTCGACCTCGGTGGGCGCCGCGCCGCCGAGCGTGTCGTAGGACAGGCTGTGGATCTGGTACTTCTCGCGGTACAGATACAGGCCGGCCTGCCAGGACAGCGGGCTCGCGTCGGCGTGCTCGACGCGGAACTCCTGGCTGACCTGCGCGTGTCCCTTGAGGGCGTCGGACGTCTCGTCGGGGAACGAGATGTCGCCGGGGCCGGACGGCGGCGCGAATGCTGCGCCATAGCCGCCGTCGACGTCGCCGCGGCTGAACGCATGCACGTGTTCCCAGCCGGTGATCGCGTGCAGCACGTAGTCGCCGAGCGCCCAGCGCAGCTTGGCGCTGGCGCCGTCGGAATTCAGCGACTGGCGGTTCTGGCCGTCGAACGACACCTGGTAAGGGTCGAAGCCGTCGACCAGGTCGTTGGTGCCGGGCTTGATGATGTTGGCGCGGAACAGGCGCGCGGTGCCGTGCAGGTCGCGGCCATGCACGTTGAACAGCGCACTGAACGTGGCCGACGGCTTGTAGAGCAGTTGCAGGCGCAACGCGTCGTCGTCATAGCCCTCGAGCTTGCCCGTCTGTTGCGTGGGCGCCGTGTTGCTCACCCAGTCCCCGCGGTGCTGGATCTTCGCGGACACGCGGATCGCCCAGTCCGGCCCCAGCGGCATGCCGTACGCCCCTTCGACGTTGGCGGTATGGAACGACCCGTAGCTCGCGCTGGCATAGCCGCCCGCAGTCCGGCCCGGCGTCACCGAATCGACCTTGACGACGCCCGCCGGCGTGTTGCGACCGAACAGCGTGCCCTGCGGGCCGGCCAGCACTTCCACCTGCTCGGTGTCGAAGATCGGGAAGCCCTTGAGTATCGGGTTCTCCTGCACGACGTCGTCGTAGACCAGCGAGACGGGCTGCGACGCATTGAGGTGGAAGTCGGTGTTGCCGTAGCCGCGGATGTAGAAGCGCGGGAAGGCGCGGCCGAACGACGATTCGATGTTGAGGCTGGGCACGCGGCCCGCCAACGCGCGAATGTCGTCGCCCGACGAACCGAGGACGTCGAGCTCCTCGGCGCCCACGGTGCTGACCGAGATCGGCACCTGCCTGACATCCTCGGTGATGCGCTGCGCGGTGACGGTGACCGACTGCAGCTTGCCGGCCTCGGTGGCAGAGGCGGCCTGCGCCGGTGCGGCGGCCTGGCCGTGAGCTGCGCCGGAGAACGCCAGCGCGATGAACAGGGAAAGCGGCGTGTGCGGCGTCATGGGTCGCGTGGCCGGACGAATCGTGGTGCGAGTGTGCATCGAATGGATTCCCGAAATGTCTTGTGCGCGCACCATGAAGCAAGAGGAAGGCCACGCGAGCGTCCGGCAAGGGTGTGAAGCGGGCGCCCGTCGCGCGATCGGGCGGTTGTCCCACGTGGGAGCCGGTTCCGGTCGTCACGCGGCCGCCGTCGCCACGCGCTTGCGAGCGACGATGGATCGCGACGCCGACGACGCCAAGACCGCGCGGCTGATACGGCTGGATGTATGCGCCACGCACGAGCAGGTCGCCCCCTTGCAGTGCGGGCGCGCTCGAAACCGGCCGCCGCACGGTGCGGGCGCACACGAAGCGCCCGGCGCACCGCCAGGTGCCCCAGGGTGCTGCGCCACGCATCGCGCTCGCGCGCCCCGCCCCCGCGCGGTGCGCCTGCGCGCCTCATGCGGCGCGCACGCGACCGGCTCCCCTCACTGGACCGGCACGCCCTCGCGCCACCGCGGCCAGCGGGCCACGATGTCCGACACCAGCGGCCAGGCCGCCAGGTAGAGGTTGGCCGTGGCGATCGCAAAACCCCCGGACTGCGCGCCCAGCGATTCCTGCGCGGTCTGCCCCGGATGCGGGCGGTCGAAGTTCGCGCCCGTGCGCAGCACCGCCACGCGTTTGAGGTCCAGCCGCCCGGCGGCTGCGCCGCGGCGCAGCGCCTCGAAGGTGGCGTTGTCCTCTTGCTGCGTGGTGCAGTACGTCCCCTGGCCATCGGTCAGCAGGCGCGTCCAGCGGCTGGCGCGCTCGCCCAAGCGCTCGCCATGCCACCAGGTGTCGCCGGCCAGCGTGTCGCACTGCAGGACGCCCGGCGCCGCCTGGGCGGCCGGCTGCGGGTACTGCTGGCGATAGGACGCCGCCGTGCTGTTGTCGGACAGGGTCGCGCCGCGCGAGAGCGCGAACGCGCGCTGCAGCAGCGCCTCGTCCAGCCGGAAGACTTCGGAGCCATATTCCAGCTTCGGCTTGCTGTCCGGGTCGGCTGCACCGATGCCCACGTAGCCCCCCGCCCACGCGGGCGGCGCCTCGCGGGCATCGAATTCCTGTTGCAGCCCGAAGTCGACCAGCCAGCGCGCCCAGGCAGCGCTGCCGAGCGTGCCCTGGTTCGGGTCGATGCCGGCGATGCCCGTCACCACGAAGTACGTGCGCGTCAGGTCGAACTGCCGGCTCAGCGCCAGCGCCATCGTCGACGCCGCGGCGTTGGCGTGGCCCATGCCGGTGGTCATGACGCAGACGCCGCTGTCCGTGCACTTGACCTGCGGATACTGCGCGGACAACCCCGGCACGCGCACCGAATGCCGGATCGGCAGCTTGTCCAGCCACGGGGCGGCCTCGGGTCCGAACAGCGTGATCACCATCACCTTGACCGCGCGCGGCGCGGCCGGCTTCTGGGGTGCCGCACGCACGTGCGGCGCGGCGGCGAAGAGGAGCATGGCGGTCGCGCAGGCCGTCGCGCGGCGCAGGCATGTCGAATGGTTCAAGTGGAGTCCCTCGAGGATCATCGGGCGCATTGTGCGCGCGGCGATCGGCGTCTCATGCAAGGGCCGAGCCAGCACTCGGGATGGAGGCTTGCTCGTTCAT
>Ga0068855_100001788_pt1 | contig 26857 bp, 26 predicted proteins | sample KBSCornC52_FD_66592 | JGI IMG/M metagenome (GOLD analysis project Ga0068855, IMG submission 66592) | Corn rhizosphere microbial communities from Kellogg Biological Station, Michigan, USA - KBS Corn C5-2 | ecosystem: Host-associated > Plants > Roots > Rhizosphere > Soil ... | reverse complement strand
CCGTTCAATCACCTTGACGCCACCCGCCAACGCCCCTAGAGGCGCCGCTTCGCGCCACCGCCGGCCCCTTCGTCTAGCGGTCTAGGACGTCGCCCTCTCACGGCGAAAACACGGGTTCGATTCCCGTAGGGGTCACCAGCGTTTTCAATGATTTAGCGGGTAGCGCGACGAAATCATCGAATAACAATCAAATAAACACGAGCGAACGTCGACGAATTGCCGCGATCGCCGCGCCGATCACATCGGAAAACGCGGGATGAAGAATATCGCATGTGAGCCAAGCTCATGGCGCGCGCCAGACCCGGCGACCCCGAGTGACTTCCTTTTGAGCCGCTTGTAGCCATGGCTATCAAACAGTGTCCAACCTTCACGATCGACGCTAGCGACGACCGTATAGTGATTCCATGCCCTCATCAGTTCAACGGCAACGGGCGTGCCTCGCTCAACCGCGCTTTCGATTATCTCCGTGGCAGCATCGGTGTCTTCTGGAAGTCGCCGGAAAGCGCTCTTGTCGCATTTGAAATCGGCAATGCCTTTTTCATAGAGATGGTCGAACATGTGCCGGGCTAGGCGGCGCCAGCTTTTCGCATCCAACCCCGCCCGCACGATGTCGGCGCGATCGTCGTCCTCCAAGAACTCCATTCCACGCTTGAACAGGTTCCGGCTTTGAGCCTTAAGTAGCCCCCCGCTAGGTTCGAGGGCCAAGCGCATCCCGTTCACAATCGCGTATAACGCGCACAAGCTATCAAGGTCACCTTGGCGGAATGGGGTGAGCGCCTTCGAACCTAGGGGCACTCGGACGCGTCGTTATCGACGACCTTCTCATCGGAGGCGAGCCTCTCCAACTTGAAACCCGACCAGTGATACACGTTGTAGAAGCATTTGCTCGTCAGTGGTTCGCCGCTGTCTGGCTCGCCCCCTTTGAGCAATCTAAAGCTTTCAAAGAGCAAGGTGCTGGTCGGCCGGTAGTAAAGTTGGTCGTTCATCACCTCTTCGCCGTCGCCGCCGTACGGTTCGTGTGAGACAACGATCCCAGATTGAACGTTGACGAAATTATATGCGATGCAATCGGTCCCGCACCCATGGCCCTCTACGGCGATATTACCTGCGAAATCCGGACCCGTGCGCGCAGCGTCTGCTATCCGAGTGCGGTATACCGCGTAAACATGCTGGGCGCCCTTGAATGATGGATAGACGATTGGGCCCGTGTATCTCACGGCCGGATAGCCAGCGAAATCGAATCTCCTGAACAATGCGTGATTGGTGAACCAACTTGGTTGGCCACCACCCTGGCCATTCGTGTTAGACGCATCGAGGGGTTGGGGTCGGCCTTCCGATGCAGGTGCGGCAACGGCGGCGGTGTCGGTCGTTTGCGGCCAATGCCATCCCTTGGTGGCGATCGTGTTCTTTAAGTCAGTGCTGACTTGTTGCAATGCGATCTGACGGCCGTGATATTTTAGACGACCGCCGGCCTCGCGACATTCTAGGGTAATTTCGCCGCTATCGTCGTGAAGTGTGGCATTGACGAGAACACCGTCTTTCATGACTGTGTTCTCAAGCATGGAGATATCGTCGGAGCGAACAAAGCCGCTGCTTGCCGCGTTCAACTCGATCTTCTGGATGATAACTTTGTAGCCGTCCGAGCCCTGCCGGCTGACATTCACGTCCATTGCCTGGCCGAGCGATGGGGCATAGCTCCAATGGCCGATGCAGGAAGTTGGATTGCCGACGCCCGCCTTGTCCCAGGCGGTAGTGCCCGTTTTCGTTAGGGTAGAACCGATGTTGGCTGCAAATGCGAGACCAACAACTATTGCGCCGATGAGTCCGCCGCCGATCATTACGGGTGGGCGACTTATCCAATAGGGCTTGTTTGCGGGCCGGCTCCCGTCAGCTGAGGCCTCCCCAAGGCTGTCTAGGCCTTTTGAGCCGTCAACTTCACTCCCGAGAATGCGGCTCTTTTGTCGTTCAAATTCTTCTAATGACAGTAGTCCATTGTCGCGCAGCTTTCCGATGCGCTCCAGTTCGTTCCAACGATCCATGACACCCCCTCGGCAAGGGCGACGCGTTGGCCTCAGCCTCGGGCCGCCCGTATGTCCACTCGGGGCGGCGGCCGAAGCCGGATGTTAGTAACCTGTTCGATGAGCAGGCGCATGCGCCTTTACCGTTGCCGGCTGGACATACGCGCATGCCACCCGGCCTCCGAATTCGGCGACCGAGTTCATCGAATGGGGTTACTACGCCCCACGCTGCGGCTTTCACGCAGCGCAACATTATTATACGTGGAAAGTGCCACGGCGGCAATGAGGGCGAATTTTTGTCGCGCAGCTATCATCGCTGCAAATGACACTGTGCGTCGGCGGCAGCAGATAGCCGTATGCAGACGACGAAGGCTAAGTATTCCCCTTGCGACGTGCTCGTACCTCGGAACTGATGGCGATATATTCGATCTCGCCCTCTTTGACGTCTGCGGCATCACGGACAACTAGACGGCGCTTTCCGATCGTAAGATCAGCGAAAAGATTAGGCGGGCCGTTGCCGGTCCAAATCGCCGGCGCAAGGCCGTAGTCGCCTGCCTTGGCATAGTCAGCTAAGAAGCGCTCAAGGTTGGTGCTGTTGTTAGGGGTCATCGTCATATAGCGGCTGGTGACGATGAAATTGCTACTCGGGTGGACGTCATCCTTTTCCGAAAATCGCGTGCTCACGATGACGGTATAGTGATGCGGATTTTCCTTTGAGACGCCGCGCACGATCCCGATGTAGATTTCTTCCTCATCGTCGTTGGCGCCGAACCGCTCCCGCCACTGCTCAAATATCTGCCTTGCTGGTTCGGGATTAGTGAACGCGATCGCAATGATGGGTGGCACCGCATCGGGCGATTGAACCCCGGCGTACAGCGTAGCTTTCCACTTCGCCTCATCCCACAGATGGACGTTGATGAGCGATTTGACCGACACGGCGCGGTGGCTTCTCGCGGTCGGGCCTTTGCCGACATGCCCGGGTCCGACGGCAGGGCCATCCTCGTCGTCGTCGTCGCTCTTAGGCGGAGGTGTCAGCACGAGGCGCGGGCGACCAGGGCGCACTTCAAATGTTGAAGGCTCGAACTCGTCCCACTCCGAAAGTCGAGAAACATATGTGCCGAGGAACCGGTGATGACTTGTTCCGACACTTGCGATCGCTGAGATCCGCTCAAGGACGGCTTCGTCTTCAAACAGACGCTTCAAAGTGTCTTTAGCGTCAGGGATCCAGCACGTGGCCGTCAGCACATTGACCACCACGTTGAAAATGGCTTCGCCTGCAACCTCGCGCTGCGAGAAGCTCGTCGTGGCAAGTGACGTGGGCCAACGCAGGTCGCCCGTCATGTTGGCAGTGTCGACCGTGAAGACAGGTTTTGAGAGGCCATCAACCTCGGTAATCTGTAGGTCGAACCGCTCCACGTGCGGCAAAATGCGCAGCTCCAACGCGGTCGCGAGGAAAGCCTCGAGCGATCCTAGGATCGACTCTGCAACGCCCGTCGAAACATCGCTTGCGCTGGTTTGAATTTGAATTGCAAGGCCGAGCACCGACGTTCGGAAGTCTTGGCGACGCTCGACATTCAGAATGAGAGGGTTGTCATTCTTGCACCGAAGCGTCTCGCTGCCCAGCCGGCTCAACATCGCGTGGACGGATTCTGGCGTTTCCTCCGGGGGTAGGCTTCCGTCGGCACGCAAGGCGTCTTCATGGCCTAAGACATACAGCAAGGCCGTGCGCGATAGGAAAAGACCCAGACCGTCTAAAACGTCTGGTAGGCGCGCTACGCGTTGCAAATCAGCTGAATCCATCACTAACAACTGGGCTGCAAATGCCATATCGAGGTCGTTCAAATTCCCGTGAACGCGCTCTTTCGAGCCGTCGGTAAGGTTCATCTTCGCTTCACAGCCACGCAGTATTCGGATGGCGGTGAGAAATTCGGGAAAGTGCTTGAGGTCGAGCGAAATCCAAGCCCACACCATAAGCGTGGGGACAATCTCTACGCGCAACTCACTTTCGGCTTCCGACTCAACTGCGATAGTGTCGCAAGCAAACGCCGCGCTGGCGCGCGCTGCCCAGAATAGTCCGGCGCTGCGATACGCGAGGCTCAATTGCTGCAATGCGTGGATTAGTTGATCGGAATATTCCTTCTTGGACAGCTTCCGCACCGCTTTGCCGAGCAAACGGATCATCTCGAAGCGTTGGCCGAAACCGAGCTTTGCTGCCCGGTTCAATAGAATGACTGCGCCCTCGGCCTCGCCCTTGCGGTCCGTGACGAAGTCAGCCACCTCCTCAATCAATTCGTTGAAAGCCGGGTCCGGCCCCGCGACCGGTCCAAAATTCTCTACAAGGGCCACAAGGCGATCGGCATCAAACTCGCCCAACACCCTGGCCGATTTGAGCACGTCGGACAGTTCGATCCACACATCCGTCAATCCCTCCCGCGTCCCCTGCACGATCGCTAAGTTGACGCGGAGCAGCAGCAGGAGCGTGCGCGCTTCTAGGCTGTTGTTTGGTCGCTCTGGGTTGTTGGCTAGCGGCTCCAGCGTTTCTCTCAGGCGTCGAGAACGCTCGAAGAGATTGGCTTCCTCGGCCGTCAACGAGCCGTGAATGACGGCGTTGAAGAGTAGTTGGTGGATGTTACTGACCAACTCGACGTTCTTGACGTGCTCGCTTGATAGAACCCGGTTGGCGAAATCCTCATAGGCGGCGTTCAAACCAGTCACGTCGTCAAACCACCAAAAGCCGGTCCAAATCTTATGGTATCGAGCTTCAAACTGCTGCCGCTCGGTCCCGCCCGCATCGGCCAGTCGGATCGCGCGTTCGAACCGTCCCTCAGTTTCAATCCGCGGCAATTCAATGCTTCGCGAGAGCTTGGCCGCAAGCAGCGCTTCTGCGGCCTGCTGTGTCTCCATCCCTTCGAAGGCATCGGGATCCGCTAAGGAATTCTCGATCGCGACAAGCTGGCGCTTCCGTGAATAGTCCTCAGGCCCCAGGGCAAATGGATCAGCCACGAGCTGACCTACGCCGAGATAGTTAAAGGCAATGTCTTTGCGGTCAGCCTCGACAATCTCTTTGACGATCCATGAGCGATCGAGAATCTCGACGCGCACCCCATGCTTCCTTGTGAGTTCGTCCTCAATCCGGGCGCGATCCTTGGCACGTGCTGGTCGACTGGTGACGCAGATGATCTTCGAATATCCGCGGTTCGTATCGATCAGCCCCTGCACGTCCTTTCGGACTTTTCCCGACCACTCCTTTTTCGCGCTGAACGCAAAGGCCCAACGCTCCTTGCCGGCCTCGGCGTCACCCGCATACCAGAGGCGCGTGACGTCTTCCGATACAGAGTAAGTTTCAGCGTCAGCTTTGCTATCGCCACCGCCTTCCGGCCCTGTCTGCGGCTTGAGGTTAGGACAGATCACCCGCTCGCAGAGCTTACGGCAGAAAATCTCAAACTCGTGGGTCTCGTTCGTCTCCGTTATCGTGTCGAGCTTGAAGCGCAGTAAGTTCTCGTCGAGCCGATAAGTCGTCGCGCCCTGCGAGTCTGAATAATATTCAGGGCGAAGATCTCGCATGAATGCGGAAGGCGAAAGTGGGGTGGGCTTCGATATTGGATCGTTTTCCGACATGGAACATCTATAGAATCGCCGAGGATTACCGTCCACACAATTGGTCTGAAACTGGCACTTTTCGATCTTTCATTGGTCGGTATCTCGATCTTGATCAGTTCCTCAATCTGCCTAACACCTTTTTTCATGTCTGCTCGTCAGGCATAGGCAGACGGAAGGTCGGCTGCCGGTCTTTGGACCGAGATACGAACCCTCCTCCGCCCGGGCGCCTGCATCGTAGTCGATAAGACCCAGTCTAACTAAGGCATCTCCCCGGTCTATCGTTTCAAACTGATTCGCATTCGATAGCCCAGGATATGTGGAGCTGAGCATGGGGGCCGCGCAGATTGATGTTTGGAACGTCGAGACATTCGACGCGACGCTGCGGCGTGACCTCGACGCACATGCTGGCTTGATCGGAGACTATCTGCAGACATCACGTCGGCTCATGTTGGAGCGTGAGGCCTCCACGCGCCTGATGGAATATCCTGAGAACCCTTATGCGCAGGATTACATTAACCTGAAAGAGCGGCTCATGAGTGTCATGGATGCGCGCACCATCCGTGGCTGGCATTATACTCGAATGACCGACGCCGAGGTCGACCGTATGCAACAGGAAGGTGTGCATCTCGCGACGCTTGAGACGATTCGATCGCGGCTCGCCGCGCAGGTGGCCGCCGGTGCAATGACGCAGGGCATGGCGGACCAGTTGTTCGCCGACAGCCCGTTTAAAGGCGAACAGCACGCCGCGCGCTCGGGCAAATTCTGGATGGTCTCCCACCCGGTCAATCCAGTCTCGAGCGGGGTCAGGCCACTGCTTGGCAGTTGGGGCGGTGAGGCGACATATTTCTGGCAGCAGGAACCCGATCTCAGGCAGCTGTTGCGCTCGATTGGTCGACCGCGCGTACTAGAGGTCGCCGTGCCGTTGGCACAGACCCGCCACAGCTATCGAGCGGCCGAAGCCGTCGTTGCCGCCTATGCCCGGAGCCTAGATTGCCGTCCGGAGGAAGATGGCTTCGACCTGTTCTCCGAGGCCGCCCTTGGCCCGGATGCGATTTTGGCGATCCATAGCGAGGGTGACGAAAGCTTCGTGGGGCTCGCCCGTGGCTACCCCAAAGACTATATTGAACGGGAGTCAGACGGACACTTTGAATGAGTAAAGAAGACGACGGTGACGAGTGCGCTCCCGGTTGACGAAGGGTTGTTCGTCCCAACGTGCATTGGCGCGATGCGGTGCCTCGCATCTCTTGCTGCGGCGCGTCTAGTCGGCGGCGGACCAGTTGACCTCGACGGTTTCGGCGACGCGCTCGGCAAGCACTTCGCGGATACGGCCCGGTCGCTTGAGGCGGTGTTTCGGCAAGTGAAGGAGCAGGAAGGGAAGGCGGCGAATTAGGTCGCCCGAAGCGGCGGGATGTCGGGTAACTGGGGTGGCTACTGGGAGAGCGTAGGCTGAGGCGCTTTATAGCCATAATGAACTAGTCGCTTTGACACTAGTGGGCAGCGGTGCGTAGCTTCGCTCATCTGGAGGGGCGAAATGTCTGACGCGTTCATCATCAAATATGATGGCAAAGATGCCGACGATCACACCATAGACATGCGACAGCTCGGCGAGTCGTTACAGGGGATCGATCGCCTCATCTCCGATCTACTAATTATTGGTTCCCAGAGACGCTTACCAAAAAAAGGGGAACGAGCGCCTCTAGTTGTGAAGGCATACGAGCCGCGACAAGGTACAGTATCGATACCAGTTGTGCTGCAAGAGTCATCTGCATATTTGCAGATGGGTTGGCAAGTTTTTGGTCCAGCTGGTGTTGAAATACTTAGTAATTGGTTCAAAGGTGTACTGTCATTCAATCTCGGAAAACCTTCCGAGGCTGAAAAGGCAATGGAAAAGGTGGCTGAATTAGCTCACGCCGCGATCGATCATCATGACAAGATCGAAGATAATCGACATGCCGAGGTCATGAAGATGCTCGACATTTTGAAGCGGCAGCTTCCAAAGACTGGCCCTGCCACTATCCAGACAATCGCTCCGGTTGGAAAATCGGTTTCGAAGTTGAAGCTTCTCTCCGATCACCGCGAGTCCGTTGAAGTCAGTTCCGAGGACGCGGAGCAACTGAGGAAGAAGGCTGAATTGGAGTGGACGTCCATAGCCACTTGGCCGCTTCGAACCGATGGGTTTGTATTTCATAGTCGGACGCTGAACGTCGAACATCCACACAAGGCAGGCTTCTTCAACGCCATCGTTGCTGATCCGATCGCGGAGAACGAAAATAACCCCTACGCCGCTGCTGTGCAGCGAAAGGCGTCAATAAAGGTTCAGGCTCGCGCCGCATATCGGGCGGGCGAACTGGAGCAGCTGATCATATACGAATTCGGCGAAGAAGTACCCGACGCGGCCTAGGGCCATGCGCAATCGCGCGCTTAGGCGTCTCCCGATCCTTTGCCACCAATTCGGACCAATCCGGTTGCGCTCGGCGCGCCAGATGATACCAACCGAATTGAGAGCGTGCTCCTGCGTCCGGTCGCACCCCTCCCGTGGCCGGACGCGGTTGTGCGGCTCTTGTTCAACTCCGCAGGCGACTAAGTGCCCGCTTCCATTGCTGCTGGCTCGGCATAGGCAGGTCCACCGTTGGCTCGCGATCCTTTGACCAGGACACGAACGCACCGGCACCGCAACGCTTGCAGCGAAGGCGCCGGGCCACGCTCTGCATCCCGACATCCCATCCGCGGCGCTCAAACAGCGCCCATAGCGCGTGCGGGTCGAAGACGCCCCACGCTTGGCAGCGTCGACAGGTCGCGACGACAGCGAAGTGCCAGGCGGCCGCCTCAAGTAGATTGGTCGGAAGCGGAGAGCCGTCGCGCCCGTACCGCGCCATTTCATGCGACCACTAAATCGCGGTTGGGAATGGTATTGATCAGATCCTCACTGCTCACGCTCCAGGCGCGGGCCAGCGCGTCGATCTCAGCTCGTGAAATCTTGTCGTCGCCTCTGATCGCGCTGAACCTCGGCCCCGGAATGCCCGTCAAACGCGCGAGCTTGCTCCAAGGCGTGCAGGCTTCGGCGACCCAAGCGTCGAACCAATGATCACCCTCTGCAATCGAGATGACGACTGGCGACGTTGGCGTGATCTGTACCAGCCGCCTGGCAACAGGCTGTTCTCCCTTGCGCCGCATCAGGCCGCCACGAACAAAGGAAGTTGCTCGCCGGTCGCGGCGGCAAGGGATCGAGCCTGCCGAGCTGCGTCGACTGCTTGACGATAATGGACCGTCCCGAAGCGCTCCGCTTCCTCGAATCCGACCGGCGACCAATCATCCGGGTAGCATACGTCAAAGATCGCGCGCGCTATCGCACGCAGCAGCGGGTCATGCTGCACGGCAGTTATCCTTTAATGTCGAATCGGCGACTCGCCGGCGGACAAGAAGGCTAGAACAAAAACGGAACACACGGCAACCGATTCGTGCTAAACATCGATTACGCCGAGTCGAGAAAGGAGCGCAGACGTGGCCCGATTGTTCGTCGCCCAAGTCGGATCGCAGCAGATTGCCGAGCAATGCGGCGTCGAAGATGCGCCGCTCATTTCGATGCCAACCGAAATGGCCGAGGGTCTCGAGGGTCCAATCGTGATCGAGAACCGCGGGCGCCGACTGCTCAAGGTCGCTCGGTGGGGATTTCCGCGGCGCACGCTAAGGGCTGCGATCGATGGCGAAGAACCCGGGATTATTGGCCTAGTCGCCGATCTCACTTCGCCCTTTTGGGAGACGCTCGTGGTCGATCCTCGCTATCGGTGCCTGATCCCTCTGACCCATTTCGCGAACCCTGCCGGCGAGGCCGGATCGAAGACGAGATCTTGGTTTTCCGTCAGGGACGAGCCGCTAGTCGCCTGGGCGGGGTTCTGCCGCAATCTCCCCGAAGTCGGACCGGTATTCGCAGGCATGACGATGACCGCTAGCGACGCAGTAATGGCGTACAACGATCGAATGCCCGTGCTGCTCGGACGAGACGAGTATGAGCGCTGGCTACATGGCTCGATCAGCGACGTGATTGAGTTTCAGTTTAGGGCGCCCATGGCTGCCAATCGGATCGAGGTGTTGCACACCGACGATCGGTGGCGGAGCGGAAAGGTGCCAGATTTCTGCGCTCGTGCGCAAGGAGCGCTACTGTAGCAAAGCGTTCGAGGTCGCTCACCGGAAATAATAGTCGTTGAGCGGTAAGGCACTGGGTTGATTTAGTTCGCCCTTGGCCGCCTTCGCATAAAGCGTGAGCCAACGATGAATGAATGTATCTTCATCTTCGCCGTCGGCCGCCCACGGGCCATAGGCGATGTTCGTCGTCGACATCACGTTAGAAAAGGCGAGTTGGAATTCCCTCTCAACTGGAGATAGAGAGAACGGAGCGTCGTTGGGCTCAGGCGACAAGCTCCAAAAAGCTACTTCGCGCCATCTGTAATTGGGATCATTCTTGGAACGGCCAAAGAAAAGCGTAGCGCTCCAGCGATACTCTCGATCGTCCCGGGTCTCGCGACCAGCATAAATGATCCTGTTGCCCTCGGGAGTGCTGGTGGGGCGGACAATCTTTGACCGCGTTATCGAGAGGCTCGCGGCAGCGGCAACTTCCCACTCTGGTGATCCCCCATAAACACTAAGCTGTTGCATTTTGGGAACTTCGACTGCTGGCGAAAATACGAGAGTACCCCGGCCTAAGGTGACCGAATCTCCCCTGAAGCGGGCTTCGTCCGATGCTTGTTTAATCTCGTCAAAAAGCCGTGTGATCATTCCCTTTAAGTCACCGGCGGCCTCGCCGACGAGTTGCTGATGCTCTCGCCGAGCAGTTGCTGCCGCTTGTGCAACCGCCTCTCTCGTCGCGGCTTCCCTAGAAACCTCATTTGCCGCCTCAAGTAGCCCGGCATGCATCACCCGAGCCTTTGTACCCTCAATCGACGTGATTACGTCCACGCATCGCCCGATTGTCGGTCGAGAATCAGGCGATTTTCTGAGCATCTGCCCAACGAAGGCTGAAAGCCTGGTGTCGACCCCTAGCGCAGGAGGTGTCTGGTGGAGATGGGCTTCTCTAATCTCGTCCTGCGAACCCCCAAAAGGGGGGCTGCCGGATAACATCGTGTGGAAAATGCAGCCAAGCGCGTAAACGTCCGTCGCATGGCTCGGCGCCTCACTCTTCCACTGTTCCGGTGCGCCATATGCTGGCGTCAGACTACCCCTTAGGGTGCGCAGCGATGTGCTATCCTCAACAAACTTTGCGATGCCGAAATCGGCAAGCCGCCAATTCCCACCATAAAAAAGGACGTTTTGTGGCTTTAGGTCGCGATGGATGATGTCGCCAACCTCGCTGAGTCCGCTCAGAATGTTCTGAGCAACTACCCGCGCCTCTGACAGAGTTAGAACGCCTTTGGATGAAATCTCATCGTGTAGGCTTCGCTCACAAATCGGCATCACCAAAAAATAGGCGTCGGAGTTGGCGTCCTGCCCATAGTCAAGAACGGGGACTACATACTGCAAGGTACGTCGTGAGAGAGCTTGACCGATGATCATCTCACGATGAGCGGCTTCGCTTGCGGTAAGCTTTAGGCGCTTTACGGCAACCGAGCCATTTGCTCCCATTCCTCTAAAAACCTCCCCAAACCCGCCTGCTGGGCCAAGCAAATCTCCGGCGTCGAAAGTCCATTCAGCTTCGTTAAGTTGAATTCTTGGCATTCCGACTCCCCCAAGTCATCCGTGCGCTGGCCGCGGCCAGAAACCATGTTAGACTTTATAAATGTGCAACCTAACCACAATGCGCAAAAGCATGGCCGAAGTCGCGGCTCATTTCGGCGTGAAGGTGCCGACTTATTCCAACGCTCCCGAGGAGGCCTATCCAGGCACACCCGGCACGGTGGTACGGGAGGAAGCTGGCGAGCGCGTATTGCAGTCAATGACCTGGGGTTTTCCGCTGCGCCTCAAGACTATGTCACCGACTGCCAAGCCAAAGCCCATTAACAACATAGCCGATCTCAACAAGGGCATGTGGAAGGGCTTAGCCGCAAAGCCACAATGGCGCTGTCTGATCCCGCTGACTGCGTTCGCCGAAGCCGAGGGACCGAAGGGCGCCAAGACGCGCACGTGGTTCAACGTGAAAGATCAGCCAACCTTCGCAGCCGCCGGGCTGTGGCGCGTCAGCAATGAGTGGGGCCCGGTCTATTCGATGGTCATGACCGACTGCAACGAGGCCATACGGCCAGTCCATGATCGGATGCCGGTGCTACTCATGCCCGATGAATACGACCGATGGCTCAATGGGTCGTTCGACGACGCGGTTGCGTTCCAGTTACGCTGCTTCCCAGATGAGCTGATCGAAATGACGCGCACGGACGAACTCTGGGTCAAGCGCGCCGGCGCGGTTTAGTTGTCGCTGCTTCCGTCATCCTTATCGTTGCCAGACTGCTCCTCCGCGTATTCGCGACATCCTTCGTTGAAGCTCCAGGATTTGCCGCCGCAGTCGTCGGGATCGGTGATGTCGTGATCCTCGGCCCATTGGCGCCCCGCATCGTGTCCGCCGCAATCTTGTGTGCACTCGTCGTTTCCGGAATAGCGACTGGTATCTAGCGCTTCGCGGCGAGCATCATATTCGTTGTATCTCTCGCCACCCCGAATTGCTTCGTCATCTGCGGGCCTGACGCCGGCAGCTTGTCGGGAGACGTGGCCACAATAGGCGAGTCCTAACAGGAGCGCTGCCAGGCCTCCGCAACCGAACCCCCTCGACGCTGCCCCCATTCTCTCACCACTCGATCAGGTAGCGGCCCCGGTCGCTACCTCGCCCTTGTCACGCGGGCTTGGCGCCCGGCGTCCCGCACTTCACAAACTTGCCACCGGCGCCGCGGCATTTCTTCGCCGGCGCAGCCTTAGGCGGCGGACACTTGATGAACTTCCCGTGTGCGCCGCGGCAGCGGTTGGCTGCGATCGACGGAGTTGCGACCATCGCAATAGCTGCAAGGGCGAAAGCAAACCGCACCATACTCATGTTCCTCCTCGGTGAGACGTCGAGCCTGCGCGCGACCGTTAAGGTGCGCAAGCGTGCATTGTCGGCACATCAATGGCAAACACCGTTTTCCTAACGCCCTTTCCTGTGTTCAAACTACTGGTTCAACGGATAGCGTTGTGACCAAGTAGTCGCGGTGTGCAGGGGCAAGCATGGCAACAGGTGGGAAGCTCTTGGATTTAACCGATCCAGACGCGGTTCGAAAAGCGATGGTGCAGTTTCGGTTGCTAGGACGAGATGCGTTCATTGAAGCGTACAGCGCTCCCGAGGCTGCCTTCGGTCGCTCGCGTGATCATTTCGTTGTCGAGGACGGCTTAGGCTACGACAGCAAGCCGTTGGTGGCCGCAGCATATGGCTTCCAGCATGGCCGCGCAAAGGCGCTGCATTCCGACGATTTCATGGGCGGCGCACCGGTAATCGCGCGAATGAGCGCATTAGGATTTAAGGTCGTACACTGGACTTCGCCCGCGTTCATTGAAGGCGAGATTTATGCTCGCGAAGAGCTACGCGAGCGCTTCGAGATTGTCGACGCAACACTCAACAATGGCGTCTTTAGGCCCAAAAACACCAACTCGATCTGGCTGTTCGTTACCAAGGAAAAGACCCGCGACCGGACCCAATATCAGGATCGGCTGAAGGGAGACATTCTTCAGTGGCAGGGGCAGTCCAGGGGGCGCACGGATGCAATGGTCATTGGGCACGAAGCGAATGGCGACGAGATTCTCGTCTTCTATCGAGACAGCAAGCGTCAATTCTTAAAGGGCGGTTTTCGCTTCGAGGGACGGTTCCGCTACGTTTCGCACAGTGGTGGGCAACCCGCGTCTTTCTTACTAAGGCGCTGGGTCGGCCAAGAGAGTTTGGCAATCCCCGACACGGGCTTCGATCCAGAATCGCTAGCGGATGGACGTAGGAAGGTTCTCGCGCAAATCATCCGGCGGCAGGGACAGCCAGCCTTTCGGCGGGGGCTGTTGCGCGCTTATGATGATAAATGCGCCGTGACAGGTTGTGCGTTCGTGCCATTGCTCGAAGCTGCACACATCGTGCCTTATCAGGGCACCGATACGAACCTGACATCCAACGGTTTACTACTCCGCGCCGACATTCATACCTTGTTCGATCTCGGTCTGATTGCGGTGGCAGCAACCGGCCGGCTCCTCGTTTCCAAACGCTTAAAAGACACCGAGTACGCAAAGCTCGCCGACACGACCCTGCGACTCCCGACGACCACCGCCGATGTTCCAAGCGCTAAGGCGCTCGCGTGGCACCGGGTAGAGCACGGTTATAAATGACCGATGGGCGTAGCTCGGCGGAAATGGCAGGATGACCGACCCAATGGCGCAACGTCGCGAGGTGTATCTTGTCTACGACCCTTTTCAGGCACGAGCTTGAAGCGGGGCGGACTGAATGACTGATTTAGCCCGGCAGCCTGCTAGTGACGGCGTCGCTACCAACCGAATGGGTGGTTTAGGCGAGCGGGGCGACACGCGACTCATCTTGATCGAGGCGGACAACCCAGCCCCCTCCGCCATCCGAGCCCAATCGTCGCGGCGCAATCACGGTCTGGCCGATCGGAATCTTCTCCTTCTGTCTCGGAATCCCCTCGATAGCCTCCCTGATACTCGTCACCTCAAGCCCGACGAAAGTCGGTCGTAGGCCGAGCCTGCGCAGCGCGCCTTGGTCCTCTACGCCTACGATAGTGCCGGCGAGCGGTCCCGCTCGACTCACAAAGCCTCCCACCAGCTTGTCCTGCGGCGTGTCGGCGTCGCCATCGACGCGGTAGAGGACCGTCGCATCGAGAGCCTCGATTGCCGCATTCCGCTCCCGCTGCAAGCGGTTCGCGAAATATGCGCGGTTCATCTCCGTCAACGCGTGCGCGAGCCGTACGTGCCCGAGCGGCGCGAGGAGCGTGGCGATGTGCCACCGCGCGATCGCTACCTCGAGCCCTTTCTCCTCCTCAGGTGTCATCTCGCCATCGACTTCTGGGTCCTGGACCCAGAGCATGGGCTGAGAAGCCTTCGGGCTGGTGAACCCCCATCGCGTGGCGATCGCGAAACGTTTGAAAGGCGCTCGCCGACCGCCGACGAATATCTCGGCCCGCCCCGCCTGAGCATAGGCGCGCGCGAGCGCAGCGCCGGGGTTTTTCGCGTCATGGCAGCCCTTCGCCTCGACGATCGCCATTCCGACGGACGGTCCCCAGGCGATCCAATCGGGCATGTCGCCCTTGTGGCCGGGCACGCGCCTTAGTTCCCCGCGCAGCACACCCATTAACCTCATCGGCGGCTTTCGAACATGGTAGAAGTGCATGAGACCGAGATATCGCGTCGCATATGCACGTGCCACGAAGCGGCCGAACAAGCCCGAGACGGCCGTCTTCACCTCCCGCGCCTGGCCGAGCGGCTCTAGAAAACTGAAAGTCGTGACTGCGGGATCGAGCAGCGCGTCGAGGAACTGCCAGCTGGTGAGGGCGGCGCCGGGCGTTTGCAGGATCTCGAACAGGCCGGCGTCCTCAATCTCGCGCACGTCCAAGTCCACTGACGCACCGAGCGTCGAAGCCGCCGGAGGGGTGAAGCTATGATCGAACGTGGGCATGGAACTGCAGCGTAGACCTCTAAATGGTCGCAGTGAACGCCGTTCAACCGGGGTGCCGGTTCGCGCGGGATCGGCGTCTCGCCGATCGCCACAGCGTCGATTTCGCGTGCCGAATCGTCGTGCAGATACCAACCAAATCGGTCGCGATACAGTTCGCATGGGCGATGAAAGACAGATAGGCTCAGCTTGCCGGCGTGTAGCGTTTGGTTGGCATCAATCCCGTGGGGGGGCAATCGCTATGACCAGGTCTCAACTCGGCCTATCGCTGATCAATTCATGCTGTGCACTCGCGCTCGTCACCGCGACCTCACCGGCGCGAGCCGACGATGACACGAAGACTGGCGTCCTTGCCGCACTCGGCCTTAGCGCCGCGAGTGGCAAGACCACCGCCCCAAGCGGCGTGGGTGCAATCGAGGCGGGGATTCTTTCGAGCGACGCCTATAATCAGGCTGGCGCGATCATCGCAATCGGGACTTCAGTTGCCGCACCTGTCGCCGCTCGCGATCAACCGATTGGTGGCATCCGGCCCGTCATTCGTTACTTTCTACCGCGAACGAAAGTATCGGCCGCGATCGCCGCGCGCATTACTGAATGTCCAACCGACAACGGCAAGACGCAAACTCGGTCCTTCAAGGTCGAATATACGCCGGCTGTCGACGCCAAATCGGTTCCGGACCGATTGGTCGCGATCGACGCGAGCAGCGGGTTTCTTGCCGATCGCGCAACGAAGATCACGTTTACAGACGGCCTCGTCATCAAGGAGTTCAACTCCTCGACGACAGGCCAGGGCGGCCCGCTCATCGCCTCGATCGTAAAAACTGCGGCGGTGGGCTATTCACTCTTCGCTGCACCGATCACGTCACCAGCAGTGTTGGCCACGGCCAAAAGCAGGTCGGCCAATCCGTCGAATCTGGCCGAATTTCTCGTCACGGTCGACGGGGAATTCAAGGCTACCCCGCAACCGAAGATGACTTGGGTCCATCGCTATTTTCTCGAGTGCAAGGATGAAGTCACAGCCAATCTCGAAAAGCTCGCCGAGCGGCAGGATCAACTCGAAGCGGCCGAGGATCGCCTAATCAGCGGTACATCCGGCGCCAACATCCAAGCAGTGATCGACGAGCGCAAGGCGCAAATCGCAGACCTCAAGGCGAAGCTGACGCTCAAATCCGCACCCGACGGTGCGGTGAACCCGACACTCGACAAAGACGGCAACCTGACAGGGTTGGTCGCTGATCTTCCGGCGACACAGTTCGAGAAGTGGTTCAAAGTCGCCGACCGTCCGGAGCTCGTGAGGGCGGACAGTTTGGAAGCGAAGCGCGCGGTCAAGAAGCCACCGCCGCTTTGGTCCGTGATCGACCTAGCTCTGGCCGTGGACAACGAAACGGTACTTGTCGGGCGCTATGGCTACCGGCTGACGATCAAGGTCGATGCCCAGCTTGCGGCGCAATTGAGCTGCGGCCGCACTTTGCCAGTTCAATGTGCCAAGCAGGACGGCCGCGCCGATACTGTCACGGGCCGTGACCTCATCTACCGAGTGCCAGTGCCGGCCTCAGCACAGCTTGTGCCGATTTATTGCAAGCCCCAGGCGGACGTCGCCTGCAACGCACCCAGCGATTGGGGAAGCGAGGCGACGACGAGCCTCGCTGTAAAACTGCCGCAATTGGCTCGTTTGTCCTCGCTGCGCACTGGCGGCGGCGGTATCTTTGGCAGCAAGAAGGTCGCGGCGGAATTCGACGCCACCGGATCGCCGGTCTCGCTCGAATATGACAAGGGATCAGCGTCAAAGGATGTGGCGTCGATAGCGGACGCTCTGGCCACAGCGGGTCCGACGGTCCGAGACGCTCGTTCGGCCGCGCTGACGCGCGCCTATAACGAGGACAAGACCTGGCAGGATCTGCAAGACTTGCTCGACAAGCAACTGTCCGAGACTCCCTAGATGAGGCTGGTTTACGTCCCATCGCTGCGGATGAACGACAGTTTTGCGATTCTTTCGAACCGAAGCAGGCGATCATTGAGCTCGTGAACAGCAGATCGTTACTTTGCGGTCCCCGGGAGGGTGCCGAGATCCTCGGACCTCATGTTTACCCAACGCGGGCATTCGCTCACGGCGTTGGGCGCACCATCAGTTCATCTCGGCTCGGGGAGCCGGTCCCGCCAGTTCCTGCTGCAACGAAAGATCGTAAATGTCCCAGACTCTGGCGCTCGCTGAGATCAAGCGCTTTCTCTCCAACCCGAATCCAGAGGTACTCAGTATCAGCGGGCGCTGGGGGGTCGGAAAGACATATGCTTGGGATGAGACGCTAAAGGAAATGCGGTCCACGACAACGCTGCGTAGCTACGCCTACGTATCGGCTTTCGGACTGAGGACCCTCGACTCGCTCAAGACCGCCATAGTGCAGTCCACGGTCAGTCTGGACGGCAAGGAACTTGAGCCCACGGTCGACTCCTTTCTTGACCACCTGACCAGCGTTGCGGGAGCCCGAAAGCTGTTGGGCGAAGGCACAAGGAAATCGTTCGCATTATGGAGCAAAGGAGTGTCAACGCTTCCGTACGTTGGTAAGCTCGCCGACCTCCTGGCTCCGGGCGCAGCGCTGCTGATTCGGAAGCAGATCGTCTGCATCGACGATATCGAGCGGGCCGGCGACGGACTTAATGTCGCGGACATACTCGGCCTCGTGTCGTCGCTTCGTGAACGAAAAGGTTGCAAGGTCGTCCTCCTACTTAACGAGGATAACCTCGGCGATCAGGGGCTGAAGTACCGAGAATATCTTGAGAAGGTGGTCGATCAGGCGATCAAGTTTCGGCCGACAGCAAAGGAATCTGCGGAGGCCGCGCTCGACGCGACGGATCGTCTGACTCCATCTCTAAGCGCCAAGACTGTTTCACTTGGCATTATCAACATCCGCGTCATCCGCCGCATCCGCCGCTTCTTCTCACACGTCGAGCCGCTGCTCGCAGGCCTGCACGAGGGTGTCACCGAGGCCGTGATCAGCTCTATCGTTCTTTTGGGGTGGTGTGTGTTTGAACCGCAGTTGGCTCCCGAACTCGAGCGGGTCCGGCGGTTCAATCAGTTCGCCGGATTTTTCGGCGAGGATCAGCGTAGCCTGGAAGACAAAAAGACCGACCTCATAATCCAGGAATACGGTTTCCAAAATTTCGAAGCGTTAGACGCTTTGCTCCTCGCCGGGCTGCAATCGGGCGCCTTTGACAACGCGATGTTGGTGTCCGAACTGTCGAAAATCGATGCACGGCTCAGGAAGGAAGATGTTCAAGTCGCTATCGGACGACCCTGGTCCATATTCAGCGATAGCCTCGATGACAATATCGACGAGTTCATCGCCGCGCTGGTCGCAGTTATCGAAAAATACGGGAAAGACATGGCGCCGAGTGACGCGACGTCAGCCCTGTCCTTTCTCCGTGAGTTTGATCGCCAAGAGGAAGCTGATCGGCTGCTTCAAGTTTACGTCGCTGCCCAGGAAGGCAAGCCGCGCGAATACTTCGCGGCTCAGCATGATCGGTATTCGTCTCCGCTCGATGCCGGCATTGCCGCCGCCTTCGAGAGGCGCCTCAAGGCCATGCCACTCAACCGCGATCCGGGCGTCGTCCTGCTCGACATTGCCTCCAAGGACGGATGGAATCCCATCGATATCGAGTTCCTCGCGTCCGTACCGGTCGAAGAGTATCGAGCGCTGGTCAAACGGTTGCGGGGAGCAGAGCTGCAGGCAGTGATTGTGGCCGCGCTCCGCTTCGACGAGATCCACGGCGTGGGGACCCATGAGCGCGATGTATCGCAGCGAATGCAGGAGGCCTTGCAGCTCGTGGCCGCCGAAAACGCACTCAATGGCATGAGACTGAAGCCCTATCTTAAAGCCACGCCGGCTCCCGATGCAGGTGCTTAAGTCGCGCGCCGCCAGTGCCCGAGATCGCGTGGTTGCGGACGCGATAACATGCTGAGATCGACGCGTGGCGATGCTGCTGAAAAAGCCAGCTCCGCATCGCCGAAACGCGCGACGATAGTCAGCCATCCGCGGCAGCCGTCTGGACCGAGATCCTCGCAAAGTTTGAGGCGCTCCGATTGCAGAATAATAGGGGAAGAACCATGAGGTTTTTATTCGCCGCACTTGCCTTGGCCACGCTGGTCGCCCCAGCGATGTCGGAAGCCCGCCAACATTATCGGTACAGTTATCGCTACGGCGGCTCATCAGAATATTACACGGCACGAAGCGGGCATCGAGTGCACCGCCCAACGCGCGCGGCGAGCGCTCCTACTGGCGCCAGCGCTCAATGCCGTGACGGTTCCTGGAGCTTCAGCGAAAGCCGCCGAGGAACGTGCTCTTGGCACGGCGGCGTCGCACGCTGGCGCTAATCCTTCATAGTCGACGCGTTGCGGAAGGGCCCGAACAGGGTCAATATGCCCAATAGCTAGAGGGGACGGAACATGAAGCGTATCTTGTTTGCGATTTCGGGGCTGTTGTTGGCGCCCTTGGTCTTTTCCACGGCTCCCGCGCATGCCGCAACGACAGCGCGCAACTACGACTGCACCAAACCGGGCAATGCTAATAAAGCCGTGTGCAAGAACGCGGCGGCGGCCAAGCCCGCGACTGCCCCTGCCACCAAAGCGCGCAACTATGATTGCTCGAAGCCCGGCAACGCGAACAAGGCAGCCTGTAAATCGGCTGTGACGCCGGCACCGACAGTGACCAAGGCACCGACCACCACGATTACGAAAACGACGCGTAACTACGATTGCTCGAAGGCGGGCAATGCCAACAAGGCAGTCTGCAAAGGCACGGCGACGACAACGACGACGGTTTCGCGTCCGGCGCCCAGCGCGCAGGTGTCACGTCCGGCGCCGGCGGCTCCCGCGACCCGTGCTCCGGCGTCTGGCCAGAACACCAACCCCGGTGGCCCGAACGGCGCGACGGCAAAATGCCGAGATGGCAGCTACAGCCATTCGGCGCATCGCGCCGGGACCTGCGCGCGCCATGGCGGCGTGGCGCAGTGGTATTGATCTGAGAGTATTGGGGTAGAGCCCGGGCCGCGGAGGGCGCCGAGCTCAAGCGCCAGGAGCAGGCGCAAAGCCAGCGATCATCGACTGCCTACCGCGCACAACGCCGAGCAGGGACGCCTTTGACTCCGCAACATAGAGATTGCACTTCCCCCCTAGCCTATCGCACAATCGGATAGCGGGAAAGGAGCGCAAGTGACCGATCCAACGGCGCAACATCTGTACGTGATGCAGAACGAATTTGGCTGCATCAAAGTCGGGCGCAGCGTCGATCCGTGGCAAAGGCGGCACTCACTCCGTCAGAGCGAGCATTGTCAGGTAGAATTGATCATCGCGGTCGAGGGCGGTGGCGAGGACGAGGAAGCGATCCACTATCGTCTCCGCAAGCATCACCTCGTAGGAGAATGGTTTAACGGCACGAACGCCACACGAAACGCGGTCGCCAAGGAATTCCAGCCGCTAGCTCTTGATTGGAAATTCAGGCACGATCCCGAAGGCGCAGCTGAGTGGCTCGACCATTTCCAAGTTGTGAGAAAAGCCGATGCCAACAAGAAGTGGATCACCAGCGAGATAGGCATCATGCGAGGCCTACCCGAGCCCCACTATATCCACGATGGCGCGGTATTCAGTATTTCCTATTTCTACCGGAACGGTGAGCAGGCCATCGTTTCGGTAGGCAGAGTCGACGGACGCTCGACTTACATCTGGCACCATCCCGTGACCGGTGAACGTATCGCCGTTCCTGAGTATACGTCGAACCTGGCGTTGGCCCTGACCGCTTGGCCCGACGATGCGCGGCCAGCGTCATGGGAAGGAACTGCACCCGAATGCTGTATAGAGGCCCTTCGCGCTATTCGCCGTATGATGCCGAAGGTGCCCCGGTTCTGCCCCTCTGACGACTATGAGGGCACTCAATGACGGATGCGGCTAAACTCGATCTCCTCGACCTCCTAAAGAAACAAGTCGGGTAGCTTGGTAAGAATACCTTTCGAGCTAGCCAGCATCAATCTCCAATAAGCCAAAGGTGCGCTGCACGACTGCGCAACTCACGCTGCCTTCGGTCCAACGCCTCCTCATTCCATTCACCTTCAGCTAGGATCAACTTTGTAGTGTCGAAAGAGACAGAGTTGTTCTTCTCAGTGTAGATTACCTTTTTGCGGTCAAAATCGTAATTCTTCGCACGATAATTTTTTGTTCCGGCGAGCAAGGCAAGATTAGCAAGGCGGTGGATCCAGCCTCGGTGTGCCTCCAGATCGAAGCGGCTCTGCCAGTACGGGTCGGCAAGCGATTGAGGTAAGACATGCTCGATGGTGACATGCCCATCGTAGGATTTAGTCACCGACTCGTCTTGGTCGGCCTCCTCGATCCTAAGCAGTACTGCCTGAGCAAAGGGCCGCGTATAGATTTCGCCGTCGATGAATTGCAGGAACTCTTCGTTGTTTGAGGCATCTCTCACGATGCTACGGATCAGGTCGGCGACTACTGGCCGATTCTCGACCTGCAACGCTTTGATAATTTGAAAATAGACCGTCTGTCGCGCTGTGAACGCTAGCCGCCGCACCCAGTTTTGGAACGTGATCTTTTCGAGAAGGGAAAGGTAGTCAGCCTCTGCCATGCCAGCGGCGGGCCGGTCGAGAAAGGCCAGCAGTGGAGGAATCCACTCTTCAAATTTCACCCGCCCGAGAGAGCGGAGTGCTCGCTTGGCAGAGACGCTGTCAAACTCCCCATTGAGAATTCGCATGTAGTTTCGGGCAGAATCGTTTGTGTGACGCAGGAAGTCGAATGGGCGTCCCTTGAACCCACTAATGATCTCGGCGAACTCCTCGTGCAGCGAGCCTCGGGCTTTCGCAGCCGTCAGCGAGGTCCGGTAATGACCCAGGAAGCCGTCGAGCCGATCGACGCCGACCGTGTCTTCGAGTTCGAGCCATGCCTCCTCCAGTTCGGCGCTGAGTGTTTGGTCCGACAGCTCGGAGAAGAGCGCGTTTTTGATTAAATCAGCGTTGGAGAGCGCGAGGCCGCGAGCGTTCAGCACGTTGAAGAGACGATAGGCCGAGGACAGAGACCCGGTTGTCACGAACACAACATACACCTGGGTGAGGAGGTAGTTTGCAAACGCCTTCAGCGCGGCCTCATCGCGCTCCGCGCAGAAGGCGTCGATCGCGGCGAGGTTTTCGATGATCCGAAGCTTCGGAGCGTCGCTTGCCGCCTGGATTTCAGCCTCATGCGCTGGCTCAACCGGCTTGCCGTCCAACACGTGTAGGCGGAAGAACTTTTGATCTTTTCGGCGAAGTGTGAGGCGGGGCGCACCTTGTTCGCCAGTAAGCTCGTTGGCTGGAAGTACACGTTTACCTAACGCGGTACGCGCTGGCTCCGATACATGGTCGCGGAGGCGCGCGAGTATCAGGTTAAGCGTCGTCAGACGTTGCTGGCCGTCAACAACGTCGTATAGCCGGTCCCGCTCGCGCTCGATCGTGATAAGCGAGCCAATAAAATACTCCGTGTCATTGCGAACATGCGCTTCCCAGACGTCGTCGAGCAACTGCTCGACATTCTCCCGCGTCCACGAATATGGGCGCTGATAGGGTGGCACCTCGTACCGAATCTCTTCGGTGAGAACTTGGGATATTTTCCGTTCCGATGCCTGCATGCCCGCTCCCCCATTACTTTGTAACATAGACGCGAGAATCACGCTCGCGCATCCGCTACCAGCCTTTCCCTTCGGCCCGCGCCGCGGTGACAGCGTGCTGGTGCGATGACAAGTACAAGGGCAAGCGGAGCCTCTGACAAGGGTAGAAGCGAGCTCGCGTCTATTTGGAACGAAGTGACCGCGACGAACCCATGGGACACGGGCTGAGGCGGATGCACGGCGTCGAACTGTGGCCACGTGTCGATGGTCGGAGTTGACGATTAACTCCAAGCGTTGCTCAGCTACGGGCCTTTACGGGAGGCCCTATGCGCGGTGGATATATCAAAAGCGTACTGGCAGTCGCGCGATTCGCCGAGACGGTCGGCAGCGGTGCGCTGGCAGATCGGTTGATCCGAGAGGCGCTGGCACTTGGAAATTTAGAGACAAAAGGCAGACGGCACCTAGACGACCTGTCAGCTGCCACTCGAACCTCCGAGGGCAAAATGTCTCTGCCGGACGCTGCCACATTCGACCCAGGCCAATTTGGAGAACCCGAGCTAATACCTCGTCAGTTTTGGCAGCGCGCGTCCATCAGCGAGCGTGACGGCTGGGACCTCCGCCAAGGTGTAGTCTGGGCTTACGACTTGGCGGAAGAATATGCCTTCTTCGCCGACCTGACCATCAAGGTGAAGGACCTTAATGTCCTGATCAAAGCCAATGACAGGCGGGCTATCGTCGATAACCCAGAGAAACGCCCTCGTCGTAGAAATGCTGAATGGGGTGAGTGGATCGCAGCGCTGGCAGCGCTCGCTTATAACCGGAAGATCGTTCCCGGCATGAACTTGACCGCGCTCCGCGAAGCGATCGATGATCAGTTGGACGACTGGAGACTCGACGAGTGTCTCATGTCGCAAACTACGCAGAATGAGGCACTCAACCCGGTCATCGACTGCTTCGCCTCGGACCCCCCGACACTCGAAAAACCTTAATCGGTGTGGCCGTTCGCAGCCGCCAGAGTTCGCAGATAGATGGTGCCGCTCCAAATGAAGGAGCGAACATGTCCCACAAGTCAAAATCCACACCCGAAATCGAACCCCGGGCGGTAAGCGTCGATGGCTTTTGCGCCGCCATCTCGATCGGGCGCACTTCAGCCTATGAGGCCATCAACGACGGCGACGTTGAAACCCTACTCTACAAGGGCCGGCGGCTCGTCACCGTCGCATCAATCGATGAGTTGATAAAAAAACGAGCGCTGCGGGGAGCACGCTGATGGCCCGACCGAAAGTCAGCGCCTGGTCCGCCGCGCCTCGCGACCACCACCCCGCCCGGCAAGCCGGCTTTGAGTTTGAAACTCAGCACAAGGCTCGGTCCGTAGATCGACGAAATGGACGCAGCCTCGAGCAACTGCAGGAACCCAACCGGCAGGTCAGGAGAATAGCCAGATCGCTTTTGGATCGGCAACGACGGCCCCGAAATATGGCGAGCGCACGAACGAAGCGAAGCTGGAAGCTTGTCTTTGTCGGACAGCTAAGTTGGCTAATCGCGAGACAGGGAAAGAAGCTCTGGCTCTGCACGGGGATGCCCTATGGCTGGCTAATCCCAGCCACCGAGCTCCCCGACGCCGATCCGCGCCGGTTGCGGGAACAACTCAGAGCTGTTTTCAATCGGGCCAAGCTCGGACAAGCCGGCGGTTGGGCGTACTTCGTCCTGGACATCGAATATATCGAGCACCTCAATGCGTACTCTTTTCACGTGCACGGCATCGCGACCAGTCGCATCGCGCGCCGTTTCAGAGCCCTGCGCGATCGGCCCAAGTTTAGGTGGCCGGAGGGTAGCATCGGCGCCCCGCGACGCCCCATTCAGGTCAAGAGGATCAACCGCGGGGAAGGCGCGCGGGTCGCGAATTATCTACCGAAGACCTACTTTGGATGCCGCGTCTACCGGCTGGAGCGGGGGCAATACATCCGCACTGCCAAGCGCGTGCGCATCCCCGAACCGCGCCATTCCGAAATGCTATTGTGGCTGGCTCGATGGTCGATCGACGACTTCGTGCTGCCGGTGAATCTATATTTCGGGCAGGGCCAATTGGAGGTGTCTTCACGTGGCTGACAACCCCAAATGATGGCTAACTTAGGTAGACATAGGCAGGCGGTTGGAGGGGTATGTCTCGCTAGGCGTAAGAGGTTGGATTCTCTCAATACAGGAAACTGGAAATCGGCCCCAAATGTCGGAACGAACATTAAACCCGAACATGGCGCTCGGCGCGCGGCTGGGCGCCAACGGGGACTACCGCCGCCATCTGAGCCTACTCAGGTATCCCTCGCCCCCGACAAATGTACGCCATCTCAACGTACGTTTATTTAGGGAGAAAGTGCGATTGGAGGGATACAAATGTACGATCGCGCCCAACGTCTCGCACTCTATGAAATCGTCTCGTACTTTTAAACCAGCGGCACGACGGCTCGCGCAGCTAGTTCGTCCAATGCATCACTGATATGACGCGCGTAGTGCCGTTCGATCATCTCCACACTGGTATCGTGGTTTGCGGCCACCAACCTGATCGGCAGGCCCGCCCCCAGGCAACGGACAATGGATGTATGGCGCAAGGCATACGGAATCGTGCCAGACATACCAGCGCTGTCGGCTATAGCCGCGAAGGGGCGAGTTAATTCGCTTGCTGAGGTCCACCCTCCGCGTTCCTTACGCCTCCAAACGGTTCGCCCCGTGTTCGCATCGTACCCAGCTTGCTCGTGGCGCCAACGCTCCAAAAGCGGCTCAGAACCTTTCCGCCCTTGCATCGCCGGCCGCAGAGCCTCAATCACATCGGAACCTACGGGGACGCGGATGGTCGGCTTATCCTTGCTTGGTTTGCCCTTCCATGATGCGGGAACAATGATCCGGGAGGCGTCGACCTGGACGTCTTGGACGCAAATTCGGGCAACCTGCGAGAATCTCGCGCCGGTTGCGCCGAGAACAAGAATCATTCGGAACACATCGCCATCGTCGTCGTGTTTCATGGCAGTTCGGAGAAGCCGACGCAGTTGCTCATCGGTCAGAATCTGGCTGTCCCGCGCTACTTGGTGCGGCGCCTGTTGGTTCGTTGAGTCGAGGCCCTCGGCAATCAGTTCCCGCGTCTGCGCATCCGGCGCTGAAATCCTTAGAGCGGCCCGAAAATCATTCGTTGTTCGCTGCCCACTGGACGCTGCGCCAGCAACCCCCTGTCGCCATGCCACCAACTGTTCCTTAGTCAGCGCGTAGAGGGGAGTGCTGGCAAGGTCGGCGTCGGTGAGAACGTGTTTGTCAAGCCGATGGGCGTCACTCTTTACCGTCCCGGGGATCTTCCCCTTTCTCTGGGCTGCTGCGGCGTCACGTTTTGCAATGTACGCCTCTACGGCATCCCTGACGGTGGGGATCGTTCCTCCGGATGTAGCAGCAACACGCCTGCGGTCGTCGGTCACATACCGTTTCGCGGCTTTTTCCGCCTGCTGATAGCTAAGAGTATCTACGCCATCCGCGTCCAATACATCGTCGGCAGCGCTCAAAGTTTCCTGACGATATTTCTGGTCACCCTGATACCACCTCACCAGCCAGCGCCCACCTCGCTTGCCCTTACGATAGCCAAGATGAATATGCGTGCCGCTGTCGATCTCCCGCCAGTGGACGCCTTCATCCAGGCTAGCGCGAGCGGCACGAGTGCCTAGACGTGCTTCAACTACTGTCTTAGCCATGATTTATTCCATCAAATATCCGTCAAATATATTCCCGCGCACTGAAGCGAACAATAGCGTATCCTGAATGCCGAATCGCACGGGATACTGCGGTTTCTGGCGAACACCGACGACCAGCGGGATTTCCGAGTCTACGCTCTCTCACGGCGAAAACACGGGTTCGAGTCCCGTAGGGGTCACCAATCTTTTCAATCACTTAGCTGACGCTCGACAGGATCAAACCGGGAACATCGTCAATACGTCGTCCATAGACGTACA
>Ga0068855_100001787_pt1 | contig 26881 bp, 31 predicted proteins | sample KBSCornC52_FD_66592 | JGI IMG/M metagenome (GOLD analysis project Ga0068855, IMG submission 66592) | Corn rhizosphere microbial communities from Kellogg Biological Station, Michigan, USA - KBS Corn C5-2 | ecosystem: Host-associated > Plants > Roots > Rhizosphere > Soil ... | reverse complement strand
CAGCCACTTCAACAGCGCCGCTGGTAATAACTGCTTCCAGTTCGGGCAAACACACCGTGTGGATTTATAAAACCACAGAAGCACAAACAGGGCCTGTAATTATAGATTCGGTATCGGGAGGTAACATAGCTGCCATTGAGCGCCCTCAGGCGCCTTTAATTGAATTTATTGGTAACAGTATTTGCAGTGGCGCACTGTCTGACCCTTCTGACGTGCCATGCGGGCAGGGAGCTTACTACGACCAGCATAATGCTTATATGGCTTACGGGCCCAGAGTAGCAAGAGCGCTGGGAGCAAATTATATGGTAAACAGTGTAAGTGGTATTGGAATATATCGCAACGCGAATGGCGGCGCACCTATGCCACAGGTTTATGAAAAAACAGAGCTGCAGGGCACCAATATGTGGAATTTCAGTTTGTATTCGCCAAAGATCGTATGCATTGAGTTGGGGACAAATGATATCAGCAAAGACCGCGCATCTTTTGACAGTACACAATTTGTTACAGGATATATACAGTTTATTCAATTGGTAAAATCAAAATATGGTAATGTGCAAATTGCCTTGATCAGCAGCCCAATCTTAAATGCCAGTGATGATAAGTTATTACAGAACTGTCTTACTGCAATAAAAAAGCAGGTAGATGCTGCAAGTCCGTCAGATAAACCGGTTGCGCTTTATTTCTTTCAACCGGCACAGATGCATGGATGCAGCTATCACCCGAGTGTAGATGATCATGCAGTTATAGCGACGCAGCTGGAGCCGTTTTTAAAAGACTTATTGAAATAAACCCTTCTACTTTATAACGGTGTCACGGCTCAAAGCCGTGGCACCGTTTTGTATTGTAGCGCCGTTAGTTAAATCCCTCAGCACGAACAAAAATCTTTTGTATATTTTAGGGTTATTGTTGCGCCAATCAATAACCCATTTTTTATTATATGAAAGTTACCGCAATCCTGAATAACAAGCATAATGAGCATCATGTAACAGTTACGACAGACGGGAATTCAAAAACTATTTCCATTCCTTCCAAACCTACAGGGTATGGGTCGTCTGTAAATGGCGCTGAGCTGTTACTGCTTTCTCTGGCTACCTGTTTTTGTAACGATATCTATCGCGAAGCAGCAAAGAGGAATATCGCTGTTACAGAAGTATCCATTGAATTTACCGGTGATTTTGGTGGTGAAGGTGAACCGGGTTCTAACTTTCAATATAAGCCTCATATAAAGTCAAATGCCACTCCTGAGCAGCTCGAACAACTGATCGATGATACGGATGCCATAGCAGAAATTCATAAAACTTTGCGGCAGGGATTGCAGGTGACGTTGATGAAATAGATGCTATTTCAATAATTTGTCAATTTCATTTTCGGTTTGTGCGCTACGCGTATTAATTACCCTAATTGTCATAATTTTTAAAGGTGTTTTTTAGACTCGGAAAACGTCTTACCTTTTATGAAAATTCCTCGTATGATTATTGTTCATGACACCTTTGTTTGCAAACCGGGTAATGCATCAAAGATGGCCAAACTGTTTAAAGAAGTTATGGCGGATAACAGTGAGTTTGTTAATATAATGACTGACATGACCGGTCAGTATAACCGGGTGATAATGGTTAGTAAGTATGATAATCTTACTGCTTATGAAGAAAGCTGGCAGAATTATCAGAAGGATGCTGAAGCGATGAAAAAGATGAAAGAAAAAATGGCTGGTTATCATGAGTTGTATTTGACCGGTTCGCGTGAGATCTTCCAGGTTTGGCAATAGAGTTTGTTATTGAAATTATAGGTTGTATTGTTTTAAGGGTGCATGAATATGTATCTGGTGGATGTTTTTGTTACTTCCCGACTGATTTTTTTCCTCTCATATTGAGCAAATCCGATAGCTTGGAATGAAGGACTCCCGTCCTGAACCTAAGAGCTTCGTCCTGAAGTTGAAGATCTCCCATATTCAATCGAATGACTCCAGTCTGAGCCGGGCTGAAGGCCCAAATCAATGAATTTTTACAATTCTGCGCTTTATGCGGCTGGTAGCTTTGTGTTAAATAAAAACACAATGAAATCAGCAAATATTGCAATACCGGTGATGATGGCTACCATGCTGATTGCCGGTATAAGCAACGCCCAGCAAACGAATTATAATAAAAACATTAAAAACAAGGAGATTGTCATGAGCACTTCAGAAAAAAACAAACAGGTAGTACAAAAATTATACGAACAGGGTTTGAATAAAAAGAACTTCGACTTACTCAAGGAGTTAATATCCGATGAGTATGTAGGATTTCAGGGTACGAAAGGAGCGCCTGGTTTTCTGGCTCCGGTTATTCCTTTGTTTAATGCTATTCCCGACGCGCATTATGAGTTGCAGGACCTGATTGCCGATGATAACAAAGTAGCCATTCATTGGCAATTACACGGAACACAAACAGGTGCTTTCAGAAATATTGAGCCAACGGGTAAAGCTTTTATTAATGAAGGAATGGCTGTTTTTGAATTGAAAGATGGAAAGATTACAAAGGGGCAGGTTTTAACAGATCGCCTGGCTTTTTTACAATCACTGGAAGTGCTGCCTTCTGACCTCAATCAGTTGTATACTAAAAGATCGCATAACGGGCAGATCAACTTTATTGATAAATTTCTTATTCCTGCTGCAGCCAGCAAGGAGTTTCATGTCAGGATGCAGGTGAACAGGAACTTCATAAAAACATTACCTGGCTTTATAGAAGATGCCGCCTATGAATATACCGATAATAATGGCAACATAATTTGTGTAACTGTAGCTCGCTGGGAAAGCAAAGAAGCAATGGCCAAAGCAAAAGATGCGGTACAGGCAGAGTATAAAAAAGAAGGATTTGATATGGCCGGTTTTGTTCAGCGGTTAGGGATCACGATTGACAGAGGGGTGTATACGAGGTTGCAGGATTAATGAGAGCTATTACTAAAAGGGCTTTATGAAAGTGGATCCATAGAGGTTCACTTTCTTTATTAAGACAATTGATTAAATCAATCAGTAATGATCTGATAAATTTATTTTTGGCGAGAAGATATTTATTTATAAAAATTAATATCTTCATAAAACATACAACGGCGCACACTGAATGTCGTTACTAACGTTTCGACATTATTATCTCTTCCCTCCAACCGTTTTCTTCAATTATTAACTTTTAAAACAGAAGTGCGCTATGAGCAATTTATTAAACAGTAAGGAGTATAAGTCATTTTTTACCGAAGTAAAAAAACAGATTAAAAGCAGCCAGGCAAAGGCGGCTATTTCAGTTAATACATCATTAATTTTGTTTAACTGGAACTTAGGAAAATTAATCGTTCAGAAGCAGGATGAAAACTCCTGGGGTAACGGATTGATAGAACAATTAGCAAACGATTTGAAGGCAGAGTTTCCGAAAATGCCCGGCTTTTCACGTGCTAATTTGTTTTTTATCAGGCAATTCTATCTTTTTTATAGTTCTGAAAAAGTCTTACAGGCTGTTAGACTTTTAAGGAGCAATTCAACAAATCTGGAAAAAGTCCAACAGCCTGTTGGACTTTTTCCGGATTTGCTATTTTCTGATAGCAGTATTTCGGTGGTGGAACAACTAATAATTTTAGTTCCATGGGGACATCATAATGTTATCCTTAGAAAGGTAAAAGAACCAAAAGCTGCATTGTTTTATATTCAACAAACCATTGAGCATAATTGGAGCAGGCCCATTTTGTCCATGCAAATAGAACAAAATCTTTTTGCAAGGCAGGGAAAAGCAATTACCAATTTCAAAAATACTTTACCTGAGCAACAGGCTTTATTGGCCCAACAGTTACTAAAAGACCCATATAACTTTGGCTTCCTCACGCTTGAGCCAAAAGTTCAGGAATTAGAACTGGAAAAACAGCTTACAGATCACATTACAAAGTTTTTGTTAGAACTGGGAAAAGGATTTGCATTTATCGGAAGGCAATACTCCTTTTCAATAGGTTCAAAAGAATATTCGATTGATTTGCTTTTTTACCATATCCGCTTACGATGCTTTGTAGTTATCGATTTAAAAACAACATCCTTTGAGGCTGAGTATACCGGCAAAATGAATTTCTATTTGTCAGCAATTGATGAATTGCTAAAAACTGCCGACGATCAACCAAGCATTGGCATATTGCTGTGTAAAAGCAAAGAAAGCCTGGAAGTTGAATACGCATTAAGGGGTATAAATAAACCTATAGGAGTGAGTGAATTTACTTTTGCAGAAGCGCTGCCTGAAGAACTGAAATCCAGCATCCCTACAGTGGAAGAGTTTGAAGAGGAAATGAGCAAATTATCGGAATGATCGAATTGAGCAATACTGGGTCCGTGGGTATCCCTTTTGAACACTCATAAAAGTGCGACAAGCTATCGCACTTTTATGAGTGTATTTAAAATCAATTATTTACAAAAGTCTAACACCCTGTTAGACTAATTTCAGGCACATATATTATCTTTATTTCGTTACTTATTACTTACGATTTATTATTTTTTAAACCCTTAGCGAGCCACGAAAACCTCTTGCGGCATAGTAAGACTCCGCACCGTTGTGGTATAGAAAAACATGATCATAACGGCGATCGCAAAATACAGCGCCACCAAGTTTTCTGATATTTGAAGGTGTTTTTATCCAGCTTGAAGTTTTCGTATCGAATTTTCCAAGTTGCTGTAGCTGGCGATATTGTTCTTCTGTTAAAAGCTCAATGCCCATGGCAGCTGCTGCATCGACAGCATTATTTTCAGGTTTATGCTCTTTTCTTGAATCCAGTGCTTCACGGTCGTAACAAAAACTTCTGCGGCCTTTAGGGCTTTCTGCTGAGCAATCGTAAAAAATATACTCTCCCGTTTTTTTATCGTAGTCAACAACATCCGGTTCACCGCCAGTTTGTTCCATTTCATTTAGTGACCATAGTTTTTCACCATTGGCTTCGAGCTTTGCCTGCACCTGAGTCCATTCAAGATCTTTATGCCGGTTCATATTTTTCTCAAAACGGGCTTTCAATATATCGAGTAGCTCTTTGCGTTGTTCTGTCGATAGCTTTTTTTTGATGTTGGTCATGGTTTAATATTATCAGGTAATGCGTAGCTATTTGACTTCAAATTTAAACGTAGATATTGAACCGGGCAAGTTTTTTTGTGAGACGCAACCTTAAGACCTCCGGCGCAAAACCATTTTCCTGACATCAGAAAAATGGTCATGAATAAGTCATAAAGCTGGAAAAGACAAAGAGCCACCCCAGCAAAGCGACTCTCATGTTAAACATAGGGAAAGGTTGAATGTACCTACAGCTTACGTTGCCCATGCGATCACCTTCCTGACGTCAGGAAGGTGATCCTGAATAGCCTAATTTATTTCTTACGGCCTCCGGCCAAAAACCATTTTCCCGACGTCACGAAAATGGTCAGGCATCAGTAACAAACCTGTAAACAACAAAAAAGCCACCCCAGCAAGGTGGCTCTCACGTTTAGAATAGGGAAAAGGTTGAAGGTATGTGCAGATCGGTGTCATCAGGCCATAGCCTTTATTGTCAACCAAAGGATATTTACATATAGACGGGTTGCGTATCTTTCTTTTCAATAATGATTTCAGGCGCAAATATGATCCTCGATTTTATTGAGTTTGAAATTAAACAGGCGGCTTCAGACTTTTCCAGTATCCGCAATGCCCTCTCTTTAGCAGTATCATCTTTAATGGTAAGCATAGGCGATACAATGATCTCGCTGATCATATATTTGCCCTCCACTTTCTCCAGTTTGCCGGTGGCATTGCTTTCAAAGTTGATGAACTCAAATTTTGAATTTTCAGCAACCGCAAGAAAAGTGGTCATCAAACAACTGTTCACAGCGGCCACCAGTAAGTGCTCCGGCGACCATATTCCCGGAACTCCTTTGGGAAATTCAGGCGGCGTGGCCACTTCAATATAGGAATTCAAAGCAGGCGAACTTACAAAACCTTTACGCTCAGACCGCCAGTTGAGCTTCACTTCGTAATAATGTGTATTGTCCATTGTGTTCGTGTTTAATGTTGCAAATAACTTTACTCATCAAAGTTCTATAACAGGTGAAGGCGGTGCAGTGACTAACATCACACTATGCAAAGTTATGATCACATTCATTTTTTTGACTGACCGCCGTTAGTGGAGAAACTGATTTAAGTCAGGAAAAATATCGTATCGTATCTACCGTGATTGCGCATAAACAAAAAAGCGACTGGTCAACCCAGCCGCTTTTTTTATAGCTACATATAAGTTCTGCTACTCCTTAATTACCTTCTTAGTAAATGTTTTTCCATTTACAATAACCTGAACCAGATACACACCTGCCGAGATCTCTTTGGAGTCGGGCGTAATAGTTATAAAACCACTACTGAGCGCTTCCGTTGTTCTGGTATAGAGAAGTTTGCCGGTAATATCCACTAAATTAATAGCCACCTTCGACTGAACAGGCGAGGAAATACTTACAGTGAAATTATCCCTGAATGGATTATTAAGGATCGTTACTCCGGTTTCCTGCAACGCCCCTTTTCTGATAATTACTACACTGCTGAATTTCGACGGGCCTGTATAATCCATTTCTTTCAACCGGTAATACACAACATTGCCCGCAGCGGTTTTGTCGTCGAATGAATAAGTAGAACCGTCTGCACCCGAAGCCGAAACCGTTCCTATTGGTTCGTAACTTGTTCCGTTATAGGAGCGCTCTACTTCAAATTCCTCAGTATTTATTTCATTAGATGATCTCCAGGAAAGATGGTTTACATTATTAAGCATGCTCCCTTTGAAATATTCAAGCGTTATCGGCAAGGTCGTGGCAGCAATGTAAACAGGATAGTCTTCTGCTTGTCCGTAAAAAGGTGCAGAGCAGCCAGAGGTTAAAGACACGGCATTAGTGTAAATGGTAGCTGCCTCTTCAATTACCCTAAGACGCAAAACAGTACCAGTTTGGGCACCGACCGGAATAGTAAAAGAATTAGATCTGGTAGGATAAGGATATACACCTCCAGCTGCCGGTATCTTGTCAACAGTTGGGAAAACATTTTCAGAAGCACTATAGGCGCCGTCATTATTGTAATCCAGCCAGGCACCTACCTGTTCCTGGTTTACTCCAAGTACTGAGGCTGATAATGTATAAGTGCCTCCGGCCTGCAGGTAAATCAAAGATGTACATTCACCTGTTTTGTCAACGTAACCATTATCAGCACCTGAAGTCCCCGAGGAAAAAGTTTTGTTGTCTATTGAAATATCTAACAATCCAACATTGGGATTCGCACTGGTGCTGTTAACATTACAGGTACCGGCCGGTGCAGTAAATGTCGACAACGGATAAGTAGCCGACTGGCTCCATGCATTTATATAACTGGCGCGATCAGGTAAAAGCATTGCTGCCTGCATGCGATCTCTTTGTCCGGCCGTAAATAATGTATAGCAATTGCTATAGTTCATATAATTATGCTCCGTATTGATACTATACGACGCGCCGCCATTGCAGGCATTAGCGCCAGTGCGACAAGTAGGATCAAGAACACCACTTGACATGTTTTCACTGATGGGATCAGTATCACAAACCTTATCACCCTGGGTACTACAACTGGAGTTAGCGGGGCAAATAGTTACGTCGGTGGATCCTTCAAAAGGATGGTATAATGAAAGGGCGTGCCCTATTTCATGCGGAAGCGTTTTTTGTCCTGCTATCATTTGGGTAGCCAGCATAATTGTTCCATCATAAAAGGGCGATGCACCGGCAAAATAAGCATAGCCGGCAATAAATTGTCCGCTGGTTCCATTAGCGCCATCAATTTTATCAACCACCCAGATATTATAATAACTGGATGGGTTCCAACGGCTAAGATTTTTAACAACCAGTTCATTAACGCCACTGCCCGTACTGCCTGAGTTTACTCCATTGCTTACATAGGTGGCATTAGATGAAAAGTCGATTCTTTCAATACCTGTAGTGCTGGTACAATTTGGTCCGCGGGTCGCCAGGGCAAACTGGATTTGAATGTCACCCACCCCTTCTGTACCAGGGTAAGTTCCGTTGTATACCTGATTTAAATAATTAATAGCACCGGTAATTTGTGCATCGGTGGGGTTGTAAATGGTACCGACCGCCCCGCCCGTAGTGATTACATGCACTACAACCGGAATAGTGTACAGCGTAGCCAGTGTTCCCGATGTTCGGGCATTTGCCGGTTGAGCAGCTTTTCGGGCCAATTGATTTTTTATGATCGTTTGAATGCGGGCCTCATTCTCAATTACACGTTTCTTGTACTGAGGATCAGTATTCATCATTCGTGCATGGGCCTCATCAAAACCGCAAATTGGTTGGGAATAGGAAAACTGAACAATAAAACAAGCAAATAAGGATAGTGTTAGTAAAAAGCCTTTCTTCATAAGGGTGTTAGGATTATACCTTACATATGCTTAATACAAAGATATTATTGTGTTAAGTACACTTTTTTTGCTGAAAATCTGAAAGCAGACAATGGGCCTTAAAACCTTTCGTTACAGGCCTGCGTAGACATGAAATAAAGAACTCCTTAATTACATGCAAGTTATGCGGTGGACAATCAAAGCATAGTCACTTCCGGTAATATTTTCGGCTTATTTATTACGTACATTTAGCAAGTGAATACAGACTTATCTATAATTCCGGCAACAACTGAAGATGCCGCAGCTATTGCAGAAGTGATCAGCCTGGCAGCACGCGATCTTACGGCTAAATTCGGACAAGGACACTGGAGCGCTATCGCTACCGAAAAAGGTGTTTTAAATGGAATGGGCCGGGCAAAAGTATTAATTGCAAAAAATGATAAGGAAGTAGTAGGCACTCTTCGCTTAACAACAACGCGACCCTGGGTAATTGACCCTGATTATTTTACGCCTGTACAGCATCCCGTTTACCTGGTCGATATGGCCGTACGGCCCGATCATCAGCGGATAGGCGTTGGAAAATCATTGATAGAAGAAGCGAAATCTGTTGCTATCAAATGGGCCGGTGATTCAATTAGGCTCGATGCCTATGAAGGTCCGGCCGGGGCAGGTGAATTTTATAAGAAATGCGGCTTTACCGAAAAAGGTCTTATTGTTTACAAATCTGTTCCGCACATTTACTTCGAATGGCTCACCAGAAGTAGTAAGTAATAAGCAAGCAAAAAGTACGACACGCACGCAAGTGATCAACTTATTCTCACAACTTTAATCGAATCAGGCCACCTGCTGTTGCCGGTGCAGTAAAGTGCACAGTGTTCTATCAAATTCTTCAGAAGGAGCATCTTTGCAGATAAATCCGTCGGCGCCTAATTCCATGGCCTTATTGATATACACCTTTCCGTTTTGCATAGAAAAGAAAACGATCTTAATATCAGGCCATTTCTGTTTCAGCTGAACGGCAGTTTCAAAACCATTCATAACGGGCATGTTGATATCCAGGAGGCATAAGTCCGGCGCAGCCATATATTCAAGCTTATCCAAAAAATCCTGACCGTTCTCGGCTTCCACAACTACTTTGTATCCCAGTTTGGTAAGACGAAAATTAATGGCTTTACGCAAAAGAGCATGATCATCTACTAAGGCAATAGTAAAAACTGATTGATTTTCCATAGAGAATTAACTATGATTATGGGTTAATAATGGTAGAATGACTGTTCCGCCTCTGGCAGAAAGTAATTCTTTGAATTTTCCGGAATATCCACTTTCCGGTGTTTACAACCCAACGGCCCCATAAGCGTCTGGAATTATAAATCAGTGATATATTGAAAATTCCGGGCCAGCCACAACTGATTTATGGAAGGAAAGGGTAAAATGAGGATGAGATTCTGTATATAAAACAACATAGTTAACCCTTTTTACTATGAGATACCAAAAACGAATTGCAAAATGAATATAACATCATAATGCGGATACGGGTTACTACTTAAGCGTAATGGAGATATTTACTATAACAGCGTGGGATTTTTTTGACAGTACTTTTTTGTTCAGGGAGTTAAATAGTCGAGGGAGGATTTTTGCGGATCTCTGTTAGTAATTTTTTAACATTTGCTCTTATGGAGACCAGTTCGCTTCGGGGGGCGTTTTCTTTTAAGGCTTTAAGAAACTTCCTCACTTCTTTCATATACTGGTTATGCAGGTGCGTAAAATATTCTGTTCGGCTTTTTTTCATACTACACAAATTCCCACGGTACTCAAATTTCCAATATTATTACAAACCATATACCACCAGTAAATTCTGTGGAATGCCTGTGGAAAATACAAAAAAGGCCGATAGAGGGGTCGCCGGGGCACAAACGATTTTCAACAATCGTTTGTAAAATGCCTGCTGTCCTGTATCGGCCTCGGTAGGTTAATCGTTTTTTGATCAGTAAGTTTGATTACGTGGCAGCATGAAACTACAGGGAAGTGGTTATGACGATGCCTCTGAACCGTTACTCTCCGGAATCGGGGAATCAATATAAGACGAAAGATTCCCTTCTTGTTTCCGCCGTTTTATTTCCACAATGAGTGCATCAATTACTGCCTTATGATGGGCAATATCGTTGACTTTGCCACTAACAGATGCCCTGGTATATTTTTCTGTTTCCTCTGCCAGCAAATCAATTAAAGCCTGTAAGTAGAATCGCTGGTATTGATGATCCATAAAAATATGATAACCATTAAAAGAAGGCACAAATAGCACACCAGACTAGCTAAGTTTAAAAATTTATATTCACCTTAAGTGTTAACACTGATAGCACCCGGTTTTCAAACTGTGGAACGTACCACACCGTGATGTAGAATTGCCTCCCCATTAATTAGGGAATCCTACACTTTAAATACGGTTGAGAATAGTCTTCCGGACCCTGAGCCTGATCGAAAGGTGTTTAAGCTATCCCGTAAGCCTGCTTTATCAAGGGGATGATTTATTAAACAAATAAGCACTTCAGCCGTTATAATTTCCGTTCAACTCATTCATTATATTTGTTTGTAACTATATACTATGTCAAATTCGTCTGACTACCATCTTCAACCCATTGGGTTTATTCAGTCAACTATTGCCAGTCGCGAACAAGCCCCTAAACAGGGTTATGAAGATGCGCCTGATGCCTGGGTAATAATTGAGGCACATGCCACACCTGCTCTGGAAGGCTTAACCGAAGGGGATGACGTTATTCTCATCACCTGGTTTCATAAGTCGAAACGCGACGTGTTGAGGGTGCATCCGCGTGGAGATCTTAATAATCCTGTAATGGGTGTTTTTGCAACCCGTTCGCCCGACAGGCCCAACCCGCTTGGATTACATCGCGTAAAAGTGTTGGAAATAAAAGACAGTAAATTAAAGGTTGGTCCGCTTGAGGCCATTGACGGAACCCCCGTAGTAGACATTAAACCTGTATTGTCAGCCTCACAGGACGCCTAAGGCTTCCTCTGCCGTAAATCTTTTTCTGAAAGTAAATGCCAAAGGTGTTTCGCCATGTTTGCGCAGGTGATACAGCTTTTCTACTGCCTCATGAACAGTTGGTGTATGCGTTGCCGGGATATACCACAGGGCCATATACATGTCAGACATTTTTTCGAACCATTCCTTACGCCTTTTTACATATTCGGCATGCTGTGTTTGATAAACAAAACGAAATAAAGCGTCTGCGTTTTTCCATACGCTCATGTTTATGAGCAGAAAATCGTCGTCGAATACTTTAATAGAGGTGGCATTGTTGCTGTCATCTTTCAAACGCCATACAAATCCCTCACTGCCTTCGGCCAGTGCATTGATCTTATCTAAATTATTGGCAAAGTCCGCCATAACAGGGCTATCCATCGGAGCCAGTATTTTTCCGATATTGATTTGTGCTAAATGGTATTCCATTTTAATGTTTGGTTGTATGTATGAAAATTGATCTTATTTCTTTGCCGGCCATTCGAATTTACGGGTACCTGATTCCTGAAACCATTTTGAATTAAATGGCAATGCCGATCCTTCATTCGAAAATATAGTAGCAAGCGTGTAATTGCCTGCTTCCTTCTCAGTTAACTGATGACTCCATTTTACACGGTTTGATGCATCGCCGCCGGCGCCACTGCTTTTGTATTCAGCATAATAAGCAGTTTGTTCATTTGCGGGGTTCGACCAGTTATCCCATCCTTCCGGTACTATATGTTTGCCCATGGTACAATGAAGATATACCGCTTTCGCCCAACTACGCCACGGTCGGCCGAGGTATACTTTCGTTATACCACTATCGGCTGTAAGCCTGCAGTCAATAAATACAAACCCGAATTTTTTGCCCTGTGTTGTACTGGCAGCCGTTATATAGGAATTGGATTTACTGTGAATTTCACAGTTTTGAAAAACCGCTGTGGCCGGACCAAAAATGAAATCTGTTGTTCCTTCAATATAACAATTCACAAATAACTGACGTGCTGTTTCTCCTCCGGCATAAATGGTATCCTGATTACCTAAAAACCGACAGTTAACAAAGATCGCCTGATCAGCTTCAACATGAAGGGCTACTGCCTGCCCTACCGGACCAGACGAATTAGTGAACGTAATATTTTCTGCCCTGAAACGATTACCCACAATTTTAGCGGTAAAAGAATTAAACGTATTTAGTTTACCCCTGCCCGAAAAGTCGTTGAATACTATAATGGTCTTATCAACGCTTTCACCAATGAAGGTTACATCTGTATTAGTGGCAGGCAGTTCAATTTTTTCATTGTAAACACCATTCTTAATATATAAAGTAATAGGCGCCAGGGGAAATACGCGCATAGCATTAATAGCATCCTGAATATACTGGTAATCTCCCGTGCCATCTTTGGCTACCGTAAATACATATTTGTATTGTTGCGGATTGGCGGTCTGCGCCTGCATAGCAGGTACAACTGTTATAAGCAGGATCAGAAAAAACAACAGCGATTTCATGATTTATTTATATACGTTTTTTAAAAAATCATCTATGTACTGTACAGTGGGTTCAAACCAGGGATCGAACAAACAAAAAGAGTGAGGTGCGCCGGCAAAAGTTTTTACCTGCGAATAGGTATGATTTTGGTCCAACACCTTAATAAAGTCATTCCTGCCGGCATGCATTCTGTCGACACTACTATTGATAAACAAAAAAGGTGATGTACGGGCGCCAACATGTGTAAGAGGGGAAGCCTGCTCCCATAAAGGAGTATTTTCTTTTTTAGAATAACCAAACCAATAAGTGGCAGCAGAAGTTTTTTTGCTATCGTCACCCTCTCCTGTTTCGGGATGGGTGAATGAAAGTGTGCCGTCAATGTCCACTACAGCATGTATGGGTACAGTATGCTGACCATTACACATACCGTTCTCAAAAGCAGGATCGCCAACGGTAGTACCTAAAAAAGCTGCCAGTTCGCCACCTGCCGAAAAACCCAGCACACTTATTTTTCCGGTATCAATATTAAACTCCTTTGCATGGTTGTATACCCATTTCAATGCTGATTTCAGATCCAGCACAGCTGCAGGATATAATGCTTCGGTAGAAAGCCGGTACTCAGGCGTAAAACAAACATAACCCAGATTTGCCAGATGTTGCGCCAGCGGATAATGCTGGGTACGGTTGCCTGAGCGCCATCCGCCTCCATGAATAATGATAATGGCAATACGCTTTTTTCGGGATTGTTGGGTGGGATAAAATGCATCCAGCACCAGCGACCTGTCGCCGGTAGTGCAGTAGGTTATATTTCTTTTTTCGGCTACTGATTTGGAATGGAACTCCGGAACGATTTTAATATCCGGGTGTGTTTTACGGGTACTGTTATAGGCGCTCCAGGTAGTATAGGAAGTATCAGGCACATGAGTAATGCCCGCTACAGATTGTGCGTTGGCGCTGTTGGTACTTAGTGCCAAAACTAAAAAAATGACGTAAACATGAAATGCTCTGACAGGAATAGTATACATACATTGTTTAATTTACGGCTTTTATTATAACCGCGAAATATTATCAATGTATTCATTCTTTTTAGCGCTTCATTCCTTGGTTCGCTGGCTGGTTTTGATAAGTTTATTAATTGCACTTTACCGGGCCTGGAGAGGTTTATTACTCAAAAAGCCTTTTTCAAAATTTGATAATACCATCAGGCATACTACCGCCACCATAGCACAAACACAAATGCTATTGGGGATCGTACTGTATTGTATCAGTCCGCTGGTCCGTTACTTTCTTAATTATTTTAAAGAGGCCGTGCATCAGCGTCAGATCAGATTTTTTGGAATGGAACATGTTGTTATGATGTTGTTGGCCGTTGTATTAATTACAATAGGCTCTATGCGGGCCAAACGCCAGGCAGATGATAAACAGAAATTCAGGACCATGGCCATTTTCTTTATCATAGCCTTACTGGTTATTCTGTCATCAATACCCTGGCAGTTTTCTCCGCTGGTGAGCAGACCGTATTTCAGATCATTTTAATAGCTCAGACCCGATCCAAACTTATACAAAGGATCTTTTGAGTCGTATGGAACATCTTCCTTTTGAGCCCGCACTGCTTCCATGGAAGAGGGCAATTCAATAGGAAGATGACCTCCCGGTTTATACTTTCCAAAAATTACATCGAGAACGGCAGCGTCACTGGCGCCAAAATCAGCCAGTAATGCTTTTGCTTTTGCATTGATCTCCGGAATTACAGCAGGTCGATCGAGATAAATGTCAACGATCGTAGGCACTTTATTCAGGAGCTGAAGAATGCTATCTTTTTGATTGCCTTTAAAATCAAGATCGCCGTGATGGAACATCTTTGCCAGCATAATGGGCGATTCAACCGGATAGTACGGCGTATTCAATCGTAAGATGGCGATATTGGCATCTTCGGGTTTATCAACCACGGTTCCGTATTGAGCGGCTACTTTGGGATCGATGTTTTTTACATAAATTTTTAAACTGCCTGTTTTTAATGGCAGGGTTTTACCGTCGTTTTTCAGCAAGGTCATAGCTCTGCGTTGTGATAACTCGCCTGCTTTCAAAAACTCTGGATTGCCCAACACCTTTGTTACTTTCGATTCATCTACATATGGGTTATCGAAAAGACCCAGCTGAAATTTCTGGCGCAGTAATCTTTTTACACTTTCATTAATACGCGCTTCGGTAAGCTGACCTTCCTTTACCAGTTGAACAACCAGCTCGGGGCAGTTTTCTCCGCCAAACTGGTCAACGCCTGCATCGATTATTTTTTTTACTCTTTCGATGGCAGATAATTTCTCAACACCCCATGCGCGTGCGGGCCATACAACATCACCCAAATGAGCATCGGTAACGAGGCCCCAGTCGGTACATACTACACCATCAAAATGATATTTATTTCGTAACAATCCGGTTATTATATCCTTGTTATAGGAGAAGCCCACGTTTTCGCTGGTTTGTCCCATTGGCACGCCATAATACGGCATAATGGCTGCAGTATGCACTGCAAAGGCCGCTTCAAAAGGTTTCAGATGATAAGCAAAATTATTACCCGGATATACCTGTCCTTTTTGAAAAGGAAAATGCGGATCGAGTCCCTCTTTCTGAGGTCCGCCGCCCGGAAAATGTTTGGTCATGGTAGCCACACTGTTAGGCCCCAGTTTATCGCCCTGATAGCCCAATATGTAGGCTTTTGCCATACGCGCGGTTAGTTGAGCATCTTCACCAAAGGTTCCGCTGATACGGGGCCAGCGTGGTTCTGTTGCCAGATCAATCTGCGGATGAAGCGATTCGCGAATGCCTACTGCAACATATTCCTGGCGGGAAATATCGGCAAACTGCCTGGTTAGTTTTTCGTCACCGATCGCCGCCAGTCCCAAAGGCTCACACCATTGTGAAAACGAATTCGCTGTCATGGCAAAAATATTATTGCTGAAGTGATTTCTCGGATCACTGGCAATAGTAATAGGAATACCCAGCCGGGTAGAATCTTCTGCAAAATGTTGCATGCTATTATACCATTTTGCCATTGCAGGTGCAGCAGGAACAGCCCATAAATTAAAATGATTCATTTCTTTTTCCTTCATGAGCTTCAACCCGTTCGGGGCGAAGGCAAACAGGCCGGTGGCGGGTTTATCTTCAATAGAACCATCTTCGTTTATTCTGGCGCCGTTGATGAACATGAGTCCTGCTTTTTCAGTCAGTGTCATTTGACCCAGCAGATCATTTATCCGTGCCTCTACGGGTTGCCGGGTGTCTTCATACACATCGAGCTTACCGTTTTTGTTCAGGTCGCGAAACGTGTAGCTATTTGTTATTATTAGATGAGAAGATCGTTGAGGCAGTTGGCTATCATGGTCAGTTATCTTTTTCCATGATAAAATTCCGGTAGCTGTCAGCAACAACGCGCCGGCAGCATAAATAAGTGGGTGAGCAAGCAATCGCATAATTTCATTGTGTTAATGTGACACAATGTAAATAAAAGGAAGTGAAAAATAAAATTTATGTTGAGGTAGTGAACGTGGCCATTTGTATAAATTGCATTCATGAAATATGAAGAGCTGGATCAGTTTATAAAGAACAGTAATTATCAATACTTACCCCATCTGTCGGTGGACTGTGTGGTATTTGGCTTTCATGAAAATCAGTTGAAGGTATTGCTGATGAAAATGAAGCATGCCGATAAATGGGGCTTGCCCGGTGGCTTTGTAAAGCCGGAAGAGTCACTTGAAACGGCAGCCGGCAGGGTATTACAGGAACGTACCGGCCTTGATAATATCTTTCTGCAGCAATTTCATGTATTCAGTGATCCCGACAGATCGGATACTGCCACCAAAGTCGACTTTCTGAAAAATGCAGGAAAAGCATTTTTGAAAGATGACTGGTTTTTACAGCGATTTCTGTCTGTTGGTTTTTACGCACTGGTAGATTTTTCTACTGTAAATCCTACTCCTGACCCGCTTTCAGAAGCATGCGCCTGGTTGGAGATTAGCGAAGTTAAAAGCCTGATCTTCGATCACAACCATATTTTAAATAAGGCCCTGGAAGTATTGCGCCTTCAGCTGAATTACCAGCCCATAGGGTACAATCTGCTCCCTGATAAGTTTACTATGCCTGAGTTGCAGAAGCTGTACGAAACTATTCTCAACCGGCCTCTTGACAGAAGGAATTTTCAGCGGAAAATATTATCCTATGGTATCTTGCGACAGTTAAAAGAAAAAAGAAAAGGCGTTGCCCATAAAGCGCCCTACCTGTATAGCTTCGATTTGCGCAAATACCAGAAAGCATTAAAAGAGGGATTACAGGACGTTTGGTAAAACCAAATGGATTAAAGAATATTAACTACCTTTTCGGGGCACGCTTCATAAAACTTGTTATTGAATATGCAGGATGATTATTTTCAATATTCCGAAGGTAATAAAATGGGGATGAAAGACGCCAGTGGCGAGGTTATTATACCTGCTGTGTACGATTTTGTGGTGCCTATCTCCGACGGACTGTTTAATGTTAAAGAAGGTGACCATACCGCCTATTTCAATAAAGAAGGCAATGTGGTATTGCCCTTTGAGAACAGATATGAAACCTACGGCAATTTTTCTGAAGGGCTGGCCCGGGTAAGGATCAATGAAAAGTGGGGCTTTATCAATAAAATCGGAGAGGAAATAATACGGCCGCAGTTTCACTACGCAGAAGATTTTTCAGATGGCAGGGCAATAGTAAGAAATGAACAGGATCTGCATGGCGCCATCGATACACGGGGTAATCTGGTGATCGGATATTGTTTTTCTACCTTAACAGGCTTTGTAAACGGCTATGCAAAATTCGGTGACCTTAATACCTGGGGGCTGATTGATAAAGCAGGGAATGTGGTTGTTCCTCAAAAATACATTTTCATTGGCGACGTATATAAAAATGAAGTAACGGTTCAGGTCCTGGAAGGCGATGAATATAAGGAAGGCGTACTCACTATTGGTGGTGATGTGGTATGGAATAGCAATCTCGATCACATCAATATCTTTAATAAAAGAAAAGAAGAATTTATACTGGCCTGCGAACACCTGATCCAGGAAATGTATAACGAAGGCTGCCCGTGTGAATATGAACGTTTCAGGGATTTTGTACAATGGAATAAGCCCGTTGGTTTTATTGATCAGGAAATACTTTTCTCGGCGTTTGTAAAAAAACTGAGCGATACAGGTAATGATCTGTTTAAATGTAATCACTGCGGAACCAGTTACCGGCAAAAGTGGGAACAATACAGCGCGTTTTTATGGGTACTGAATGTTAAGATTGAAACGCCGGGCAACGTTGAAAATAAAGGCGCACAACTAACCGGCACTATACCGGTTACCCTTGGCTTTTATGGCTACGATATTGAAAAGTACAACAAAAAGTATGTACAGCAGGATATCGAAACCGTAATGAAGTACCTCAGGGAAAAATAAGCATCCTTGCTTTTTCCTAACCGGTTCTTTACCTTCGACCCTGAAAAATATTCAGATGAAAAACCTGCTGTTAGCCTTTTTCTTCACTTTTATTTGTGTGTTCTTCGGGGTTTTTAAAACCTCTGCCGGCACTATTAAACCCGACACGGTTAGCGTGGGTATTTATATTACGAGTATTCATGATATTGATTTTAAAGAAAAAGAATTTACAACGACTTTCTGGCTGTGGCTAAAATACAAAAACCGGGCTTTTGATTTTTCCAACAATCTGGAAATACCGTCAGCCAAAACCGTTACCAGGTCATTTGTAACAGCCGATAGTTCGGGCGATAGGGTGTATATGCAAATGAAGCTGCAGTGTGTAATGAAAGATTCATGGCGGATCAGTAATTTTCCTTTTGATGTACAAAAATTACGTCTGTCGATAGAGAACTCTCAGTTCGATTCCCGTTACCTGGTCTTTGTTGCAGATACCGTTGGTCAACATTATGATCCCCGGTTTACTTTAAGCGGCTGGACAATCGACAGCTGTATAATCGCTGTCGGGAAAAAAGCCTATGAAACCGCCTTTGGCGACGAAGATCTGCCAAAGCCGCACACTGAATACAGCAACTTCAGGGTTCGGTTGAGCGTTACACGCAATGCATTCGGACTATTCTGGAAACTGTTCCTGGGCATGTATATAGCCTTTTTAATTGCCTATGTGTGTTTCTATATTCATTCAGATGGCATGGATTCGCGCTTTGGACTGAGCGTGGGAGCCCTTTTTGCAGTGATTGGTAATAAATATATCATTGATTCCTCGCTTCCCGAAACAACTACTTTCACGTTGGTAGATACGCTGCACGGACTTACACTATTCTTCATTTTTGCTGTGATCTCTTCCACCGCCTGGTCGCTGAAACTGGTTAAAAATAATCAGCTGGAAAGAGCGAGCCGCTTTGATTTCAGAACGGCACAGATAATACTGGCGGCTTACATTCTTCTGAATATCTATTTTATTTCCCGGGCTTATACTGGCTAGAATGGGACTTTATTTAAAGCGATAATGAGTATAGAATAGCTTCAGGCAAGGTAAGTTGTCGATATTGTTGTGAAAGTCCTTGCTATCGGCTGGCGCTTCAGTTCTGTTGAACATGCCATAATCCCTTACCACATGGGCAATTCGTAAACGGTAATCTTTAAAGATACCTTGCCGGCCTTTTGCCTGGGCATGGCGATGCATTTCAAAATTGCGCCATTGCTGTACGCTTTCTTCATCTTTCCAAAAAGACAATGACAATATCTTTTCGGGATTGGTAATGCTTTGGAATCTTTCTATTGAAATAAAGCCGGGCATTTTTTCCAGCTCAGGGCGCAACGCGGCGGCTATTGTAAAGTATTGATCCTTTTCTGTTTCATGCGGAATAACTTCAAAAATTACAGCGATCATGGTTGTTGATTTTATGAAAAAGAAATATGCAGACTTTTGGGTAATCTCACATTGGCCAGCGGTTCATACGCTATAGCGTTTTCAATAAGCCGCACATTTGTATGGCGGTTAAAAAGATAGTATAGACTCTCAACAGCGAGGTTTACGGCAAAATGACTTGCAATGCAGTTATGCGCGCCGCTACCGAATGTAACATGTTCATTGTTGTTAGGTCGCTTAATATCGTACTTATTGGGTTGGTTAAACTGAAGCGGATCACGATTGGCGGCTGCAAGCACTAATAATAATGCATCTCCCTTCTTAATAATAATTTGGTTCAGGGTAATGTCATTGGCTGCTACCCGTCGCGTATTGTGAACGGGAGGGTCGTACCGCAATGTTTCTGTTACTGATTTGTATAAATGGTCTTTGGTTGCAGGTTGCCGTTGATTGTTTAATACCTGCAATAACGAATTGCTTAATATGCCTCTGCCCGCATCGTAGCTTTGGATCATTAGTCCTATACAGTTGCATACCCATAAAACAAGCATTTTGTCTGCCTCGATTTTATATTGCTCACTTTTATTGTGAATTACAGCTTCGAACAAATGACTGCTTAATAAGTGGCTTTCAACAAGGCGGTATATATCTTTCGAAATTGTATTGATCTCTTTTACCTGCTCCGGAGTTTTGTTGGGCAGCATGATCTTTGTCAGCTTTTGTATGTTAGCGCATATAATTGCTGCATCTTTATCGGTAAAGCCAAGGCTTTTTAAAACGGTTAATACAGGTAGCTTTTTGCCAATGGTTTCTACCCAATCTGTTTGCTGATCTGCATAATTTGTTTCCAGCAGGTTTTCAACCAGTTTATCTATGGCGATAATTTTCATTTTTTCATACAGACGCATAGCCACTAAACGGGTAATAGCATGCTCTATAGCATTGCTTAATCTTACAAGATGACTGCTTATTAATAATGCATGTTCATCCAATGCGTCTTTATTATCCTTATTAATAACAGGGATCTGTGCATCATCGTTATGCAGCAGTGCTTTACATGCTTCATAAGAATAGATGGCCCAAAGCCGGTTGGCTTCATCCCAATAAACCGGGTATTCGGCAAGCATCGCCTGATACTCCGCGTACGGATCATGTACCTCGGAGTGCAAAAACAAAGTGCGTTTCATGAATAATATTGTTTCACAAAATAATGTAGCTTTATACAGAAACACTTCATTCAATACTGAAATGTGCATGTAAAATGGAAAATGAGTTTAAACAAATTGCAGGTCTTATTGGTGATCCTACCAGAGCGTCGATCATGTGGGCTTTATTGGATGGGAAGGCATTTACCGCAACAGAACTGGCTATTGCTGCTGCAACTACGCCGCAAAATATAAGTATGCATCTCGCAAAACTGGTGCAGGCTGATTTGCTGAGTGTAGAAAGTCAGGGTCGTCACCGTTATTATAAATATGCACGAAAAGAGGTGGCATATGCTATTGAGGCTATGACCAGTTTGCTACCTCCTGCATCGGTTAAATCGCCGGCGGATAAAGAAAATAATTCTGCTATTAAACATTGCAGAACCTGTTATGATCATTTGGCTGGTAAAGTAGGTGTAGCGCTAACAGATAGTTTGCTGAACCAAAAGATCCTGGTTGAGAAAGACAATCAGTTTGAAGTATCGGTAAAAGGTGAAAAATGGTTTGCAGCATTTGATATTGATGCTGATGAATTAAAACAACAAAGGCGTTCTTTTTTGCGGCCTTGCCTCGACTGGAGCGAACGGCGCCATCATATGGCGGGTTCACTGGCGGCAGCCTTTCTTGGCAAAATGATTGCGCAGGACTGGTTCAGAACAACCAAAAACTCAAGGGCTTTGGTAGTTACAGCCAAAGGGCAGAAGAAATTGTACGAGTATTTTAAGCTGGTCTTGTAAACGGCTGGCGGTAAAATGATAAGTGGCTGATAGGAGTGCCTGCAGCTACTTATCATTTATCGCCGGCAAAATAATAGTAGTGATCGAATATTTTAAACATGTAGCAAAGAGATGGCAATCGTATGCGTCATGTAAATTGTTGAAGTGATAGCTTCGAAGTAAATAATACCAGGCTCCATTGATACTTATAAAGGAGCGGCAGCTATATGGCAATGAAGGAAGAATATTTTAGAAAGGTACTTACTAACCCGCTTTTACAGATCTTGAACCCACATGAACACCTGTAAAAGTTTTAATTCCTTCAGGTGGTATGATATGCATGGCTGATAGTTTCAGATCGTCAACCCTGCATATGCAAACTACTTTACGTGTTTGTTTACCACTTTAGCCAGTTCGAACATAGAGATCTGATCTTTACCAAAAAGCGGTTTCAGCTTAGTGTCAGCATTGATCATTCTTCTGTTCTTTTTATCCTGCAGATTATTCTTTCTGATATATTCCCAGATCTTCTTAACGATTTCTGTTCTTGGTAATGGTTTGCTACCAATTACTTCAGCTAAAGCCGGGCTTGCAGTAAGAGGAGCCATGAATGCTGCGTTAGGCTTTCTTGCTGATTTCTTTTTTGGAGCGGCTTTTTTCTTAACTGCTTTTTTTGCTGCTTTTGCAGGAGATTTCTTGGCTGCTTTTTTAACTGCTTTTTTTGCAGCTTTCTTAGCTGTTTTTGCCATAGTGTTTTAAAATTTAAAAGTGAAAAAGAGACTTTTTTATGTGATTTGGTAAGGTGTCTGTTTTATAGCGCACCAAACCTATTTGTGAATATATTAAATTTATAGATACCAATACGAATTACAGGGTATACATTGGTCAAAATTTGTTAAAATTCCTCACTTGTACACCTCCGTTCCCCGGGAATTTACCATAAAAATATTTGCGCAACGAAAAGGTTACATGTAAATTGCAACGAAAAGGTTTCATTTTATTATGCGTAGAGATGTATTTCAGGCCATAGCCGACCCCACCCGCAGGGAGATCATTCATTTGCTCGCCAACCATCCCCTGAACGTAAATGCCGTGGCGGAAAACTTTGAAGTAAGCCGCACAGCGATTTACAAGCATATCAAAATACTTACCGAATGCGGTCTTATTGTGATTACTCAGTTTGGGCGGGAACGCTATTGCGAGGCACGTCTTGAAAAGCTGGGTGAAGTAGCCGATTGGGTTGAACAATACAGGAAAATGTGGACCGAACGCCTCGATAATCTGGAAGTATTTCTCGATGAACTGCAAACCAAAAAGAAAAGGCAGGGCAGGAAAAAGTAGTATCAGTTGTCCGGTGCTCTGTGTTTGGCAGACCCATAGTATCCCGGAACACTTAGGGCTGTTTGCGTGTCTTTAAGCCCTTTACATTGCTATTTGCGTCAATCTGTTACCAGGTTAATTGCTCTTAGCGCTCCTGGATTTGGGTGCTGGCATGCTCCTCTAGTCTAATGCGATTAATTCCTTATTGTATTTGTTCCTGTATTCAACAGGTGAAAGACCGGTGAGTTTTTTAAAGATCGTTCTGAAAGCTTTTACATCTGAGTAGCCTACATCGTACATTACTTCATTAATGTTTTTACGGCCGGTTTCAAGGTCTTTTTTGGCTGCCTCAATTTTAACCCGCTGAATATATTCTGTTACCGTATTGCAGGTGGCCTTTTTAAACCGGCGCTCCAGGCTGCGGCGGCCAACGGCAAACAGATCAGCGAGCTGATCGACCGTTATCTTTTCTTCGAAGTTCTTTTCGATGTATTCCTGTGCTTTTTTTACGGTATCGTCTTCATGCGATTTTTGCCCCTGAAAAATAATAAAGGGCGATTGCAGCGTACGATCGATATCTATCATAAATGCCTTGGCAATAAGAATGGCAATTTGCCGGCCTGCATATTTTTCAATGAGGTATACCAGCAGATTCAGGTAAGCATAGGCCCCACCGCTTGTATAAATGCCATCATCGTCGGTGGTGATCTTTTCATCTACCAGATCAACATCGGGATATAAAGCCCTGAATTCATTGGCAAAACGCCAGTGGGTGGCACATTTTTTACCCTTTAATAAACCGGTAGCTGCCAGAAAAAAGGAGCCAATGCAAAGGCTGGCTACTTCGGCGCCGCCGTTATATTGCTCAACAATCCAGGGAATAAATTCCTGGTTCAGTTCTATCACTTTTTGCATGTCGCCATGAATAGCAGGGATGATCACCAGGTCGGTCTTTTTAACATCCTTCAAAAGGCAATCGGGCTTTACGGTAAATAATCCGTCGCGCTGACTGGTTTCTTTCGAAAGACCCACCATATGTACGGCAAACAAAGGTGCTTTCCCCATTGATGTTCGAAATGAATTCACCTCATTCAGGATCTGGTGGGTTCCCTCAATATTCACTAAACTCGTATGCCCGCGGGGAATGAGTATAGAAACGTGTTTCATGATGCAGGAAATTTTATCATGGTCTGATTATGGTAATAAAGATAAATAACTATTGTCGCAATCGTACCGCTTGAAACCGTATTTAAACCCCTTTTGCAGATGGCTTTTCACACCACATATTGGGGAAACGAAGCAAATCTGTATATGAAAAAATTTACAAATGATGGGTATGCCAATACAATTAACTAACTTATAGGAACAAAATCTTGCCACCATGAGGAAAGTGATATGGTTCAACATGATTACGCTCGATGGCTATTTTGAAGGACCGGGCAGGGAAATAAGCTGGCAAAAAGTTGATAAGGAGTTTAATGACTTTGCCATTGAAGAGTTAAGTTCAGTTGATGCGCTTTTATTCGGACGGGTCACCTATACCCTGCTGGCCGATTACTGGCCTACGGCCGAGGCACTTAAAAACGCTCCCGCTATTGCAGAAATAATGAATTGCACGCCTAAGATCGTCTTCTCAAGAACGCTGCTGGCCGCCGACTGGAATAATACGCGTATCATAAAAGAAAATGCCGTTGAAGCTTTGCAGGATCTGAAACAGCAACCGGGTAAGGATTTGATGATGTTCGAAAGCGCTGCACTGGCCACCACTTTTATACAACATGGATTGATCGACGAGTTCAGGATCTTACTCAATCCGGTTGTTATAGGCCGGGGCCATCCTTTGTTTAAGGCTATACACCATAAACTTACCTTTACTTTGCTTGATACAAAGGCCTTTAAATCAGGAAATGTTTTACTGTGTTATAAACCGGTGAAAAAGGACATTGAAGAATAACCAGCAGCACCAGGCAATTGTAAGTTTCAAATACTTTTTGTTACTTACGGGAACTATTTATGAAACCCCGTCTCATGATTGTGAGAATATCCTTTTTACTGCTGTTTCTACTATCCGGTATACTTGCGTTTTCCCAAAAAATAGATAGTCTTAAAACCGACGCTGAGGTCCTTGCTTTTGTAAGGAGTATTGATAAGTCTTATAAAGACTTGTTTATTGTTCCGCCTGATCTTGTACATGATTTGTACGGATTCCAGGAACCGCTAAAAAAGTTTGGCCCTGTTTCATGGGAGAAGGCAGATTTTGATGATAACGGACGTACTGATCTCTTGCTGAACGGTTATTTTGACCTGCCATATAATCATTGGTGTAAAAGGCTTTCACTGGTTGTTCTTTCGTATGGCAACGATAGCTTCGCTATTCAAGTATTGAACAAAGGCCCTTTTATGTATTCTTTTGCTGCCCGGTCAATTGTGATAGATGGAAAAAACTATATTAAAATAATAAATTACAACGATGACGGGGAGAGAAAGAACAGTGGTAAATACTTCGCAAAAACAGACACCCTAATGTATGCATTGGGAAGATTTATAGAAAAGTCAACTCCCGGCCATTTTAATGTTAAAAAGATAGAATTCGGATTATCTGGCGGCGGACTATGGGACCCTGACCTTAATTATCTTGAAATAGTCAGGGATTCGGCCATAATGGTACTTAAAAAATTTCAAAAAGACTCAGACTCAGATCGTGTGGAAGAGTATGCCTGTAAAATTGATTCATTGACCACATATAGTATTTACGGATTATTAAACCATATCAATTTTCCGAACTTAAAAGAGGAATATCATGTTACCTGGTCAGATGCGGTCTGGAATAATTTTGAAATAAATTACGATAAAGGCAAAATAAAAAGAATAGCTGATGCAGGGTTTAGCACTTATGGACTAATGGCATTGGAGGAGATACTTATTGACATGGAAAAAACACAGCATTGGAAAAAAATTAGCACATCACAGGTAGCACGATTTTGATGTGCTTTTCAAAAGCACCTACATAGGAAAATAAAAAATTATTGTATCATCATTTCCTTATTATACTTATTCCGATAATCAATTGGCGACAGCCCCGTGAATTTTTTGAAAACCATTCTAAAGGCTTTGGTATCGGCATAACCTACCGAATACATTACTTCATTGATATTATCCCGGCTGGTTTCGAAACTCTTTTTCGCGGCTTCAATTTTCACACGCTGAATATATTCTATTACCGTATTGGCCGTTGCTTTTTTAAAGCGGCGTTCGAGGTTACGGCGGCCCAATGCAAACTTAACAGCCAGCTGATCAACAGATAGCTTTTCGTGCGGATTGCTTTCAATGAACTCCTGCACTTTTCTTACCTGTTCATCTTCATGTTCTTTCTGTCCGTGAAAAATTATAAACGGCGACTGGCTGCGGCGGTCAATATCTATCTGGAAAGCCTTGGCCGACAAAACCGCTATTTCACGGCCGGCATATTTTTCAATCAGGTATAAGATAAGGTTCAGGTAAGAAAAGGCGCCTCCGCTGGAATAGATACCCTGCTCATCGGTAATGATCTTGTCTTCAACGAGATTTACATCGGGGAACATTTTACGGAACTCATTTACAGCGCCCCAGTGAGTGGCGCATTGCCTGCCTTTCATTAAACCCGTAGCCGCCAGTAAAAAGGCCCCCAGACATACACTGGCAACTTCGGCCCCGGACTTATATTGTTTAATGATCCATGGTATAAATGCCTCGTTTGCTTTCAGCGCTTTTTTTATGTCGCCGTCAAATGCGGGTATTATAATAAGATCCGTTTTTGATACATCCTGTATTAAAGTTGGGGTGTAAACAGTATACATGCCGTCATATACGGGCGTGTTGGGTTTAAGTGCGGCCAGTT
>Ga0068855_100001786_pt1 | contig 26885 bp, 28 predicted proteins | sample KBSCornC52_FD_66592 | JGI IMG/M metagenome (GOLD analysis project Ga0068855, IMG submission 66592) | Corn rhizosphere microbial communities from Kellogg Biological Station, Michigan, USA - KBS Corn C5-2 | ecosystem: Host-associated > Plants > Roots > Rhizosphere > Soil ... | reverse complement strand
TGTTGCTTCTGTCCGTCGTGCGGTTGAACCGACTGGTGTGGACGCGCAGAGGAATGATGTAACGATGCAGAACGGTCTGCGGTCTGCGGCCAGAAGCGAAACCGTTTCTTGCGATCCCCTCCTCCGCAAAGCGGGGGAGGGTTAGGGTCGGGGCACAGCCGTTGTTATAAACCACCTGCAGCGAGCGCAGCTTTCACCGCTCCGATGAGCGCACCGATCAACAACACCGCGTTGGGCAAGAAGCTCAGGCCAAAGCCCGGACCGCGCTTTTCCGCTTGTTTGATGTAGCCAAAAGCGTAGACAACTCGTCCCACGACAAATATTAGTCCCAAGATCACTGCCCACTTCGCGCTGACCGTGCTCGCGAAGAACCAACACGCAGGCAGGAAAATGACGAGCTGTTCGAGCGTATTCTGTTGGACGCGAAAGCAGCGCTCGAAGTCCGGATGACCGGTGATCGCGGGAGCAGCTACTTTGTATTTGGCACGTGCAGAGCCCACTAGAAATCCACAGACCAAGAATTCCAATACCGCGAGCAACATGACTGCGATAACCCAATTCATTGTAGAACCCCCTTTTTTTAGCGAACCAGCGAACTAGTCAACCAGCTAACCAGCCAGAATTCAGAGGAGTGTAAGAGCCATTGTTTCTAGCTGGTCGACTGGTTATCTGGTTGGCTAGTTCGCTTTCTTCTGTACTATGCCATTTCCCCACCGGCCTGCGCCATCGAGGAGACTGCATGACGGGCTTTTTTCTGCGGGCGGCCATCGTCGCCATCGGTCTGTGGATCGCAACGATCTTTTTCCCCGGCTTGAGCTTCTCGGGCCCATGGACGCTCGTTGGAGCGGCGCTTCTGCTCGGCGTCGTGAATGCCGTCGTCCGTCCCCTCGCAATTTTGTTCACCTTGCCTTTGACGTTGGTGACGCTCGGTTTTTTTCTGCTCGTCATCAACGCCGCGATGTTGGGATTGGTCGCATTGTTGCTGCCCGGATTTCACATCGGAAGTTTTTGGACGGCGCTCGGGTCTTCGATCGTCGTCAGTCTGACCTCGTGGCTGGCATCGGGATTGATTGGACCCAAGGGCCGGATCGAAGTGATCGTCAAGCGCCGCGAGCGGTGAGGGTTTGAACGCTTTCCGTCAGCTTCGCGCAGGGTTCAGCCGGTCTTTCTGGGTTGCAAATATTCTCGAATTGTTCGAGCGATTTGCGTACTACGGCAGTAAAGCAGTTCTTGCGGTATTCATTGCCGAACAAGTGGGTCTCGGTTCCGAGACCGCCACGTTTCTAGCAGGATCGGTCTTCAACACGCTACTTTATTTCTTGCCTCCGCTCGCCGGCACCGTGGTCGACCGATACGGATTCAAACGAAGTTTGATCGCTTGTTTCGGCATCTTTTCCATCGGCTACTTTTTGATCGGTCTTGCCGGACTCCCCGCGGGGCAGCCTCTGGTCCAAGCCCTTGGCGCCAAGCGTTGGTTGTTGATCGCGTTGATCATCACTGCCGTCGGCGGTTCGCTCATCAAGCCATCCGTCGTCGGAACTGTCGCCCGAACCACCAACACGCAAACGAAAACGCTCGGCTACTCGATCTACTACACGTTGGTGAACATCGGCGGTGCAATCGGTCCCTTCATTGCATTGGCCGTGCGCGAAAGCGCCGGAATTTCATATGTGCTCGTAGTGTCGTCTCTAACGACATTCGCGCTCTGCATCGCCACGATCGTTTTTTATCGTGAACCCGACCTTCCTGCCGATGCGCCGCCGAGTAAAACGCTGCGCGAAGTCATCGCCGACATGATGCTCGTGTTCCGCAACGCTCGGTTCATGCTGTTCCTGATCGCCTTTTCGGGCTTCTGGGTCATGTTCTGGCACATCTTCTATGCGCTGCCTTTCTACGTGAAAGACTATCTCCACTTCGAGAAATTCGAGATTCTCGAAACCGTCGACGCATGGACCATCATCTTGGTGACCATTCCCGGCGCAGCGCTTGCGAAGAAACTCAAACCGCTAATGGCGATGACGCTCGGCATCGGCATCGCCGCGACAGGTTGGTTTGTTCTGGGGCTTGTGCCAAGCGTGCCCGGAACAGTCGCCGGCATGATGCTATTCGCCGTCGGCGAAGCGATCCAAGCACCCCGCTTTTATGAATACGTGTCCAATCTCGCTCCGCCCGAACAAGTGGGAACGTATATGGGCTTCGCCTTTCTGCCCATTGCAGTGGGGACTTTTTTGAGCGGCTGGTCGAGCGGCTATCTCGTTGCGCACTATGTCGAAGGAGGTAATCCGGCAGCGCCTTCGATGTGGTTCATCGTCGGCAGCTATGGCATTGCGACGATGTTGCTGTTGTTCGCCTACGATCGAGTGTTAGCGCCCAGGAGAGTTGGCGGTTAGCAGCAGGTCAACTCGCTGCGTTCTCCTGTTCCCCAGCCGCACGTTCGGCGAGCTTGTCTTTTAGCAGCACCCTCGAAAAAACAATGCCCATTTCGTAGAGCAGATACATCGGAATGCCCATCATGCATTGCGAAACCGCGTCCGGTGGCGTGAGCACGGCAGCGATGATGAAAATGATGAGCAGCGCGTAGCCGCGATTCTTGGTCAATGTCTCCACTTTGACCAATCCCGTCCAGATCAGCAGCACGGTCGCGACCGGAATTTCGAACGCCAAGCCGAAGGCAAGAAAGAGCAACAGCACGAAGCTCAGATACGCTGAAATATCCGTCATGACGAGCACTCCCTGCGGCGCAGTGCTCGTCAAGAACTTGAATGTGAGTGGAAATACCAAGTAATAGGCGAACGCCACGCCGATATAAAAGAGAATGACGCTCGAAATCAGCAACGGCACCGCAAAGCGTTTTTCGCGACGATATAACCCCGGTGAGACGAACGCCCATATTTGATAGAGCACCCACGGCGCAGCAATGAAGACCGCCGTGAAGAATGCGAGCTTGATGGGCTCCATGAACGGCGCAGTGAGGCTCGTGGCAATGATGGAAGCGCCCGGTGGCAGCTTCTTGATGAGCGGCGTGGCGATGAACGTAAACAGTTTGTTCGAGAAGAACGCCAGCGGAATGAACACCACGAAGATGCCGATGAACGCGCGCATGAGGCGATCGCGCAGTTCGAGTAAGTGCGAAATGAGGGAGCCTTCGGCCAAGGTCTCCTCCGACTCGTCGTGATCGGTCATTTATCGGAATGAGACGCTGCGGAGTGCGGCTCGGCGGCAGGGGCTTGAGTGTGTGCTTCGGGCTCGGCGGGTTTGGCGATTGTCGGCGCTGACGCTGCCGCGGTCGCCGGTTTCTTGTTTTCCTTGTTCAGTTCGGCGAGCTCGATTTCCTGCTCGAGCTGCGTGCGCAGCTGACGCGCCATGGCACGTGCGCGGCCGGTCCAGCGGCCGATCTGAGCCGCAAGCTTGGGCAACTTCTCCGGTCCCAACACCACCAGTGCAATGCAGAGGATGAGCAGGACTTTGGAAAAACCGATTTCAACCATGAGCGCTCACGAGCCTACTTGGTGCTCGATTTGGAGGGCGCCGAAGTGGATTCGAATTCCGCATCCTTTTGCTCGGGGGCTTTGAGCTGCTTGTGCTCTTCCTGCTCGCCGTCCTCCATCGCCTTCTTGAAGCCTTTCACTGCCGAGCCTAGATCGGAGCCGATGGTCTTCAGGCGCTTGGTGCCGAATACGACCAAGGCGATCGCGAGCACGATCAACAGATGAGTAGGACTAAGACCGCCCATGTGCTTTCTCCGCGTGAAAATTCACGAAAATCGAGCCGGTATCATACGCCATGCGTACCGGCAAAACCGAGGACTGGCCGACAAGAGCCCTATGACTCTGCCGGGGGTGAGACTTGCAACCAGAAGGTGACGGGCCCGTCGTTGGTCAGCGTCACTTTCATATCCGCGCCGAACTCACCTGTCGCAACGGCGCCATACTTCTCGCGCGTTCGACCCACGAAGTATTCAAACAATTCCCGGCCCACTTCGGGAGCAGCAGCAGTACTGAATCCCGGCCGTGTGCCTTTGCTGGTGTCGGCAGCCAGCGTGAATTGAGGAACCAGCAGTAAACCTCCGTTTACATCCGTGAGACTCAGGTTCATGCGGCCCTGCTCGTCCGGAAAGACACGATACGTCAGTAAGCGTTCGAGCAACCGGTCCGCTTGAATTGACGTATCGCCGCGCTCAACGCCTACCAAGACCAACAATCCCAGAGCGATGCGGCCGATCGATCGGCCGTCCACTTGGACTTCGGCGTGGGTCACACGTTGCAATAATGCGATCATTGATGGCTCGTATCACAAGACGTAACCCACTTTTAACCGCTTTTTATGGAGATTCAAGTGGATTACCTCCACTATGTTCTCGCTCTCAGCTCTGAGGTGTCCAACTGCAAGGATTCTTTTAGATGTGGAAAGGGATTCTTCTTATTTGGCCTTTAATCGAATAATAGTGGTTTTAGTCACCCAAAAAGCCGAATCTTCTTCATTCTGGCCGCGGACCGCCAGCCGCAAACCGCGAATCATCGCTGCTACATCCGCCAGCGCTCAACCTCCGGCGAATGCTGCGCTACCGTAGCACGACAAATCTCCAACTCGGTTTGAAATTCCGGGTGCGTCGGCTGGCACAGGTAGAACTCATGATCGGGTCTCGACAGCACCCGATAGCCCGCGCTGCGCAACATCGCCTCCACGCACGCATGGCTCGGAGCCCACCAATTACTCGAATCGCCTGCGAGTTCGTGTTCGATGAAGGCCATCTTGGGCCAACCGGGCTCGAGCATCAGGGTACGGTCGTTCAGCGTCGTATCTTTTGGAACTTGGGCGACATCCTCGCCCGGCATGGTCAGGGTTTGGAACATCATCAGCTTGCCGGTGACCGAGCGCACCATATCGAGCGCGAGCATGGGATATCTCAAGTGATAGAACACGCCAGTGAACCACACGAGATCGAATTTGCGATTCACTCTGGCGAGCTCGTACACATGACCTAGCTGAAAGCACACTCGATCGGCCAAGCCGTAGCGCTGTGCAGCCCACTGCGCCTGCTTCAGATAGTGTTCTTCGATGTCGATGCCGAGCACTTCGGCGCCACGGCGAGCAAGTTCGAAACTATAAAAGCCGGCGTTGCACCCGATATCCAGCGCGGTCCATCCGGACAGGTCGTCCGGCAAGGAATCCGCAAGCTTGTCCCATTTGAACGCGGGAAAATCACCCAGGTGATGATTGGGTGCAGTCTGCACGCCATCAGGTAAGTGCAGATTGTGAAACCATGGCTGCATCGCTTCGATTTCCGCATGAAGCGGTGTGTCGAAACGGGACGCGTTCACGTCATGGCCCTTCGGGTGGCCTGTTGCGCATGAGTGCCACCGATACGCTGCGGCGTGGGCATGGGCCTCGAAGTGACTAGACTGAAATAAGTCTCCAACTCTGCCGCACGATGCACTCCCGAATGCGCGGCGAGCACGCGTTCGCGCGCCGCTGCACCGACCGCGCGTGCTTGTGATTCGTCGAGATCTTGCAAACACCGCACGACATCTTCGGGTGTGTGCGCCAAGAAAACTTCCTGGTGGGGGGTGAAGAATGTTTCGAGTCCGGTCCATTGATCGGAGATGATGGGCACGCCGCACGCAGCGGCTTCGAAAAGACGCACACTCGGCGAATAGCCCGCATCGACCATATCGGCGCGCGTCAAATTCAAAGTGAAGCGCTGCGACCCATAGAAGTCGGGATGATCGCCCGGCCCTAGATGCTCTTTGTGAAGCACGTTTTTAGGCCACTGCACCGACGGCGGATACAGTGCGCCCGCAACCATGAACTTTTGCGACGGCAGGCGACGCGCCGGTTCCAATAACAGATCCTCCAGCTTGGACTGACGATCGTCGCTATATGTGCCCATGTATCCGAGATCGATGCTTTTTGCGACCTCGATCGGTCGATACTCGTCGACGTCCACACTGCAATACAAAGGGAGTGCGCGCTGCGCGCCGAATTCCGTTTCGAGCCGCGTGAGTGTCGCGCCGCCTGTGAAACTCAGGAAGAGATCGAACTCGGAGATCTGTCGCGCGTCGAGATAGGGACAGTTGTTGCTATTCAAGTACGACAGTGTCACCGGCGTGTCGATATCATAGAAGGCACGAATACCACGCGCTTCATCGAGCACCCACCGGCACACGTGCGTTCCGTCCGGCACGAATGAGCCGACGATCACGGCATCGGCCAACCGAATGCGCGGCGTGTAAATACCTTCGAGCTCCTCGATGCTGGAGTACAGCCGCGTTTCACAATAAGGAGAGGCGCGCAAATCGCGGTGCGCTGCGTACCAAGGCTGTTCACGTTCTAGAAACAATACCCGGCGGCCGCCCTTGGCCAAGCCCTTGATCAACGACCGATAAGTCGTTGCATGCCCGTTGCCCCACGAGGAGGTGAGTGACAGTCCGAGCACTACGATGTCGATGGTTTTGGACACCTAATTCACCTGCGGAAGCTCTGGTTGGTCGACACGCGTCTCATGCGGATGACGATCTCCGTGAAAATAGGTGTCGAAGGAAGAATCGGCGGGTTGCACACGCATTGCTGCCGCCACGCCGCGAGCAAAGATTTCGTGCAACTCCTCGGCACGATGCGCGTAAGTGTGCTGCGCGAGAATTCTTCGGCGCGCAGCTTGTCCAATTTCCTTGGCGCGCTGAGGCGTGAGATCTGATACGACCGCAACAACATCTTCTGCTGATGTGACCGGCAACACTTCGCTGCCCGGTTCTAGAAATCGGTCGATCCCTTCCCAGTCATCGCACAGCAGACACGCGCCCGCACCCGCGGCTTCGAATACTCGCGTCGGTGGCGAATAGCCGAATCGCGCCATGCTGTCTCGATTGATGTTTATAACAGCCGTGGGCGAGCAATTGAACGCATTGTGATCGCGCGTATAGACATGGCCGACGGTGTATATATTGGTCGGCAATACAATGTGTTCTTGCCAGCCGCTGCCACCCAAAACGAAACCCCGTTGACGCAACATGCGCGCCGGCTTGAGAAAGAACTCGTCCACGCGCGCTTCACGATCGGGGAGCCGGTTACCCAAGAACCCCAAATCACCGGCGAAGCGCGCTTGCGGTGCAACGGGAAAGTGCTCGCGAGGATCGAGCGCGTTGTAAATCGCAGCGCATTCGCGCGCGCCGTAGCGCCGATATTCGCTGAGGACAGGCTCACCGCCGCCATAGGTCAACACGAGATCGTAACGAGGGACGAGCGCGCGAAACGGATCGTTTGCATCCTGTTGCATGCGCTCGAGTGTCGCCGGCGCGTCTACGTCCCAAAACACTGTGCGCTTTGTGCCCGTGCAACTTGCGATCTCTGCTTCCAAGAATTCATCGAATACGCCGACACCGCTCGCCTTGATGAGAATGTCAGCGTCTTGTGCGGCTTCGAGCGCACTTTCAACACCTGTCTGCGTGGCCGGATACACGTGCACGTTCGCCCACGAGGGGTCGGGCATGTCGCGATGAGCTTGGCGCTCATAGGCATCCGGCTCGTAAAAAGTGACTCGATAGCCGTGATCGTGGAGGGCGCGAATGATGCCGCGATAGTAAGTCGCCGCGCCGTTCCAATACGCCGAGACCAAGCTCGAACCGAACATCGCGATCGTGGGTCTGCGCTCAAGCATGAAGTTGCATACCTCGCTTAAGGTTGCGAATGCGCTGTTCGCGGTCGAGCTGATCCAAGATACCGAGGAGTTCATCCACACGATGCGCACACGTGTGCTTCTCTGTGATTGTTTGCAAACCCTGCGCTGCCAATGAGGTGGCCAACTCGTGGTCTTCCAAAATGGCCCTGAGATGCGCATGCATCTCGCTGCCGTCGCGGGCTATCAGGTAGTCCGCTCCTGGGGTGAACAGCTTTTCGTCATCTATCCACGGCGCACACACGAGCGGAATGCCGCACGCCAGGGCTTCAAATACTCGTATGGTGGGAATGCCGGACAACGTTTGCGTATAAGCCCGTCGCGGCACATGGACCGTGCATTTAGCGCCGGCAAACACTTCGGGCACCCGGTGATTGGGCAGCCAGCCGCGATATCGAATACTTGCATCCGTGAGCGCGGCCAGCGCCTCGGGCGGATAACGCACTCCATAGATTTCGGCATCCAACTTCAATGCGGCGACGGGCTCGATCAAAAACTCCCGTAGCTCCTGCGAGCGTTCATCGTCGCCCCAGTTACCCACCCACACCAGATCGTGTTGACGCGGAATGTCGGGCTTGGGATGGAAGCGGCGCACGTCCGCCGCTTCGTGCCAAATCCACGCCCGATGCGTCCACCGGTTCGACAAATACTGATCGCAGATGACTTTGCCGAATGCGAGCACACCGTCGTAATCGCTCAAATCGAGCGCCGCCAGTGAATCGCGATCGGTCGCGGCACGATGGTGGGTATCGTGAAACAGCGCTCGGCAGCCCGCAGCGGCAGCAGAGATGCCGATCTCTTTTATGAGCTGTGGATCGTTCCACTCATGCACGATGCAAACGTCGGCGCCCTCGAGCGCCGCATCCAGGTTCAACGAGTCCGCCGTGTAAAAACGACTCATGAGCTCGGGATAGGCATTGCGAAAGGTGGCGATGGCATGCGCCCCTTGCTCTTCGAGCAAATTTTTCAAACTCCAGCCTTCGGCAGGTTCGTATACATCGACACGATGCCCACGTGCGATGAGCTCGCTCACTACGCCGCGCAGAAAATGCGCGTTGCCATGATTCCAGTCGGAAATGAGAGAGTGATAGAAGAGTACGAACTTCATGCCTGTGACTATGCGGCTGATTTCAAGCGTTCACCAGGTGCGGGCTCTGCGCATTCGTGAGTTCGCGATATGCGGCGAGATACGCATGAGCCATCCGCGTCGATGAATAACGTTCTGCACGTTCACGCGCGGAACGAGACATAGTGGTTAAGCGCGCAGGAGCAGCGATCAGTTCCGCCAATACACGCTGGATTGCAGCTGAATCCTTGGGCGGGACGTAAAGTGCCGCATTGCCCCACACTTCGTGGAAGGTCTCGATGTCGCTCAGCACCAAAGCGCAACCCTGCAATGCGGCTTCGAGAGCGCCATAACCGAACGGTTCGTACAACGCAGGGCTTACGAACACGCTCGTGCGTCTCAGCCACGCAAAGAGTTCTTCGCGGTCGAGGACACCCAATGATCGCAGCGAATTGGGCGCAGCCTGTGTGCCGTCGGGCGCAAGCGCCGATCCTGCAACCATTATTGGCCACGGCAGCTGCGCAGCTGCTCCCGCAAGCACTTGGATATTCTTGGCTTCGTCCCAGAGACGGCCTACCGCCAGCACCAAGGGTTCCTTGCCCAGAGCTTCGTTTGCAGCCGCCGCATGGCCGTTATAAACCACTCGTGCATGCGGCAATGCGCCGTAGACATCTTCCAGTTGGAGTAAAAAGGCCCGCGTCGGCACGATCACGAGACGTGCTACTCGCAAGCCCTCGTGCACGCGGCGCTTGTACTCGTTCCAGCCCGGAGGCGCTTGTGTGCCGTGCACGGCTCGCCACCATGTTTGTACACAGGAATGTGCCGTAACGACCACGGGAGCGGCAAAATCTAGAACGGCATGCGAATAACCGTTTAAGTGCACGACATCGGCAGCGCATTCGCGCGCCAGATCGCACAGCCATGCGCCTGCGCGATCGACGTCGTCCCAAGGCGCTTCCATCCACTCGAGCCGATATTCACGGCAGACGAGTTCGACATTTTTTAGATCACATGCGGCTTTTTGTTGTGTTGCCGAAGGCAGCGGCCCCATGTTGGCGATCGTAAAGCGCACATCGGGGAGTGCACGGCAAAGTTCATATACATAGGACCAGACACCGCCGACTGCATCCGCAGTAATGAGTACGTGCAGCGCGCTACTGGTGCGTGGCATAGATCTGGTCGATCACGCGCGCGGTGGGCACAAACGATGCTGCGTCGGCATCGAAAGAGCCATCTAGACGCAGCGCGTCGACCCACGTGCGCAGAGCGCGATCGCCCCACTCATCCGGCGGTTGCGCGAGCATTTCGCGCCGTGTTCCATTCGCCCATTCCAAGACGAAATCGTAGAACGAGCCGTTGACGTTGCGCCAAACGGCACCCGCTTTGCTCCCGTACACAGCGAGTTCGATTTCGCAATCGCGGCCCGCGTGCAGATTCCATGAGCAAGCAAGTCTCAGTGCCGCACCGCGCTCGTCCTGCAAGTGTGCAAGCGCGATATCTTCGATGTCGTCGCGACCGCAGCGCCCCTGTTTCTCTTTCGCTGCAAATAAATCGGCGCTGACGACGTTGAGGTCACGGATGTCCAACAGCCACACAGCGAGATCGATGAGATGTACGCCGAGGTCGAGTAGGCACCCGCCGCCGGATACGCGCTTGTCGTAGCACCAACGCTTGTCCGGGCCGTAAGCGTTGTGAAATTTCATATCGACAAACAGCGGCTCGCCGAGTTCGCCGTTGCGAATGCGCTCTCGTGCTACTTGCATGCCGGCGACATATCGATAGCAGAAGTCCACGCCTAGACGCCGGTTGGCGCTGCGTGCAGCGTCTACTACGGCCTGCACATCACACGAGGAGAGCGCGAGAGGCTTCTGACAAAAAACCGATAGACCCTGCTCGAACGCTTGAATGGCTTGAGAAGCATGCAATGCGTTGGGTGTCGCGATCACCACAGCATCGATGTCGGCCTGCAAGAGCTTGTCGAAATCATGAGTCGCAAGGGCTCCCGGATACGCGTCCGCAGCACTCGCCACTGCTTGAGGTTGCGTATCGCAAACCGCCTCGACTGTGATATCTGCGCCTTTTGCAAGGGCATCCAGGCGTTTGCGTCCGATCCAACCCAAACCGACGAATCCCAATCGCAAGGGGCGCCCGACCGCCGGTTCGCGAACAGCACTCATGCGTTACGGCTCGAATGCGAGTAAAGCTTTGACGAAGCCATCGGGGCGCTGGCGCAATAACTCGAACGCCGCTGATAGATCATTCAATTCGATGCTGTGAGTGAATAGCGAAAAGGGCTCTAAGCGTCCTTCGCTCATGGCGCGCACCGCTTTTTCCATGCCTGTGATATAGCGCTTCGGGTCGCGCTCATGCGCGTTGATCACGTCGAGCGCGCGCCAATTCCACTGTTGCATGTTCACTTGCCGCGGCCCGTCTTGGTGATAGCCCGCGATGACGAGTCGTCCATATTCCGCCGTGAGGTCGCTCGCAAGATCGAGCGTGGATTGTTCGCCCGCGACTTCTATGACGCGGGGAAATCCCTTTCCGTCGGTGAGTCTGAGCGCATAGTCGCGCGCCGCACCGTAGTCCGCTGTCGAATGTGCCGCCGAAGCGCCGAGATGCCGCGCTTGCTTGAGCGCATATTCCCGTCGCGACAGTGCAATCACATCGGCGCCCGCGCGCGCTGCGAGCTGAATCAACAGCATCCCTAAAAAGCCGGTGCCGACGATCGCCACCGAGTCACCGCGTCGAATATCGCTGCGTTCGAAGATGTTCATCGCGCAAGCAAGCGGTTCACCTGGAAAAGGCAGACCGTCAAGCTCTGCCGGCAACCGTACGCAGGCGCTCCTTTCCGCTACGTCGTACTCTGCGTAGGCGTGCTCCGAGAGCATTGCAACACGATCGCCCTCTTTGAAGTCCGTTACATCATTGCCGACCGCGTCGATGACGCCCCACCCCTCGTGTCCCGGCGCGCCGGGCGGCAGCGGATACTGAAACCACGGACGTCCTTCCCACACGGGAAGATTCGAGGCGCAGATACCGCATCCTTCCATGCGCACGCGAATTTGCGTTGCTTGTGGAATAGGCAATTCCGTTTGTTCGACTTGCACGGTCGTTGGGCCAGCGAACACAGCCGCGCGCCGCATCGCCGCACTCATGGGCGCGCCTCGCGTGAACGTTGCTCCGCAAGCCTATCGCCAACTCTTGCGTGCATTGGCGCTGTTTTTTCCAACTCTTCGAGATGTGCAAGCCATGCCCCGAGCGCGGCGAGACCTGCATACAGGTCTGTCGTAGGACGCCACCCGGTCGCTGAGTTGAATCGTGTGACATCCGAGACGTAGTACTTTTGATCGCCCACTCGCCAGTCACTGAATGTGATATCGAGACTGACTCCCGTTTGTTCTTGTACAACTTCGAGCAATTCGCGAACGCTGACGGTGTTATGGACACCGCCGCCGATATTGAACGCAGAGCCGCTGAGGCTGTGCACGTTGCGACGGGCCAGCACGAGCGCTTGTACGAAATCGTCGATGAACAGCACGTCGCGCACTTGCATGCCGTTGCCGTAAATCGTGACGCCGCTATCGCGCAGTGCACAGCGAACGAAATGGGCAACCCATCCCTGATCCTCGTTGCCGAACTGGCGGGGTCCGTAAATGCAGCTCATGCGCAGCACGACGGTATCGAGACCGTAGCTGCGCGCGAAATCGCGCACGTATTGATCAGCGGCACCTTTGGAACAGCCGTAGGGACTGTGAAATTCCAAAGGTCTCGTCTCGGCAATGCCGTGTGCGCGAATCCGACCGTCCGCGGGCACATAGCGCTCGCCCTGTGCCACCATCTCCAGATCGCTCAACCCACCGTAGACTTTATTGGTCGAAGAAAACACCAATGAAGGGGGACGTTTGCACGCGCGTATGGCTTCGAGCACGTTGAGGGTCCCTTGGGCGTTGACGCTGAAGTCCTCCTGCGGATCGATCAAGCTGGTGGTCACCGCTACTTGAGCGGCAAGATGAAAGACGTGCTGCACATCGGCCACGGCCGCCTTCACCACATTGCGATCTCGCACATCGCCAACGATGATTTCGACGGTGCCCGGATACTGCTCACTCAGCCATTGAGCGTTGAGATAAGCGCCGTGGCGAGCAAGCGAATCCAAGATGCGCACGCGCGCACCTTGACGCAAAAGATAATTCGCAAGGTTCGCACCGATGAACCCGGCGCCGCCGGTGATCAGTATGTGATCGTCTGCAGCACGATGCTCCCAAGTCGTGGACGTCACAGCGTGAGTCCTCGCGCACTGAGTTCGGCATCGGCTCGCATGAAGTGATCCTCCGCACGCGCTTCGCTCAACCACTCCGCGAGTTCTGCGAGACCATCGCTGAATCGCACCTTCGGCTGATAGCCCAGCAATCGCTGAGCCTTGGAGATATCGGCGTAGCAGTGACGGATATCGCCCTTGCGATATTTTCCGGTGATCTGAGCTTCGACATCTGCGCCGGTGAGCGCGATGACATCGCTCGCCACCGAGGCAATCGAGCGCGGTTCGCCGGAGCCGATATTGAACACCTCGCCCGTCGCGTTCGTGGTTCGAGCGAGTGCGCAGGCGTGCACGATATCGTGCACGCTCACGAAGTCGCGTTGTTGCGCACCGTCTTCGAAGATCAAAGGAGGATTGCCGTTCAGGCACCGCGACGCAAAGATCGCGAGCACGCCGGTATAGGGATTCGAAAGCGATTGATGCGTCCCGTACACATTGAAGAATCTGAGCGCGACGGTGGGCACGTCGTACGTAGCGCCGAAGATGAGACACAGACGCTCTTGATCGTATTTCGATAGCGCGTACACCGAAATAGGCGTGACGGTTTTCGTTTCCGGTGTCGGCGCCGGCAAGAGCAGATGTCCATCGCGTTCGAGCTCCCAGCGCCCTCGACTCAACTGCGCGACATCGCGAGTCGACGGCTCGCACAGCGCATCGCCATCGCGATACAGCCCTTCGCCATAGACACTCATGCTGGAAGCCACCACGAGGCGCTCGACGGGATGTTGGATGAGGCATTCGAGCAATACAGCCGTGCCGAGATTATTTATCTCCGTGTACTGCGCAATTTGATACATGCTCTGACCGACACCCACCGCGGCGGCGAGGTGATAAACACAACTGACACCACGCAGCGCACGAACGACGTCGTCGCGATTGCGCACGTCACCCTGAACGCATTCGACATCCTGACTGAGATGCCGCGGAAATATTCCCTCTTCCCCGTGCACTTGCGGGTCGAGCACATCCAACACGCGCACGGCGTGGCCTTGCTGCGCAAGCTCGTTCGCAAGATGCGATCCGATGAAACCCGCACCGCCGATGATGAGAATCTTGTCCTTGCCGTTCTTCATGCCACATCCGCTCCCGCCAAGGGCTGATGCGACGAGCCGCGCTGCTTGCCGCGTTCGTGTCCCAGGATGGATTTGCCTTGCCGCAGTTTGGATTCGAAATAGGCGATGGTGCGCGTCAGTCCCGTCTCCAAGTCCGTATGCGGCTGCCAACCGAGCGCCTCTCGCGCAAAGGAAATATCCGGACGCCGCCGGGGCGGATCGTCCGTAGGTAACGGCCGCAGGACGATGCGCGAACGCGAACTCGTGAGATCGACGATGTGCTGCGCGAGCTCGCAGACAGTGACTTCGACGGGATTCCCTAGATTGATGGGCCCGGTGCAATCGTTGTCGTCGGACATCATCAAGAGAATGCCTTCGATGAGATCGTCGACGTAGCAGAACGAGCGTGTCTGCGTGCCATCGCCGTAGACCGTGATCGGTTCGTTGCGCAATGCCTGCACGATGAAATTCACTACGACCCTTCCGTCTGAAGGGTCCATCCGCGGGCCGTACGTGTTGAAGATGCGCGCCACGCGCACCGGCACGCCGAACTCTTCGCGATAGATGAAGCAAAGCGTCTCCGCACACCGTTTGCCTTCGTCATAACAAGCGCGCGGCCCTATGGGATTGACGTAGCCCCAATACGATTCGGTTTGCGGATGAACGGTCGGATGTCCGTACACCTCGCTCGTGGACGCCTGAAATACTCGTGCTTTGATCTTTCGGGCGATGCTGAGCAGGCTGTCCATGCCGCGCACGCTCGTATTCAAGGTCTCGAGCGGACTGATTTGATAACGCACGGGCGAAGCGGGGCAGGCGAGATTGAAAATCTTACCGGCCTCGGACACCTGCTCGTGCGTGAGATTGACGATGTCTTGATCCAGGAGCTGAAAAGCTTTGTGCTGTAGATGGCCGATGTTGTCGCGATCGCTGGTGGCGAAATTGTCTACGCAGATCACCGCATGACCTTGCTCGAGCAGCTTTTCGCATAAATGCGATCCCAAAAATCCGGCACCGCCTGCGACCACGGCGGTGTTCATGCTGGCGCCATGAGAGCTGTCGTTGCCATTGAGCTTGTGACTCGAACGCACGCGGGATCCTCCGGATGAGCCATCGGTTGCGAACTACGCAGCACGCGACGGCGGATCAGGTATGTAGCAACAACCGTGCCGAGATGTTTTAGGCCGCGAGTAAGCACGCTTCCGCAAGCACACCATCGTTGCCAAATAAGCGTCGCTCACACTCTCTTACCAGCAGCCCAATTTCCCAAGGGCCAATGCCCTCTCCACATTCCCAACCTTCGTACTGAAGGGCTTACACGGTCGGCAGTGATTACACGCTGTGTAGCGACGTCGAGTAGCGCCGAGAAATGAATACTCAAAGGTAAATACGAGTCTCGTGCGAACGAAGCTCGCGGTCGTGCGTTTGCATGGATCGTGCATAGATTGAATCGGGGGCCACTGCCTTTCTTGTTAACAGCCATTCGCTCTTCAGAGGTGCTCCTTGGACAGTCAGAACGTACGCATCGGCATCGTCGGCGTAGGAAATTGCGCTTCGTCTCTAGTGCAGGGCCTATCTCATTATCGCGGCTGCGAAACGGAAGCACCCGGACTCATGCATGCGCACATCGGCCGCTACGGCATTGAAAATATCGAAGTGGCCAGTGCGTTCGATGTCAACGACCGTAAGGTGGGTTTCGACGTTGCCGAAGCAATTCATGCGCCGCCGAACAACACGCGTGTTTTTGCCGACGTTGCGCGACTCGATGTACCGGTGCAACGCGGGCCGACATTGGACGGCATTGGCGAGTATCTACGCGATGAGGTGAAAGAATCGCAGGCGCCGGTCGTCGACGTCGGCAAAGTCCTACGTGATACGGGCACACAAGTACTCGTCTCGTACCTACCCGTAGGTTCACAACGCGCCACGGAGTGGTATGCAGAGCGCGCTTTGGAAAGCGGCTGCGCATTCGTGAACTGCATTCCCGTCTTCATCGCTTCCGATCCGGCGTGGCGAGAACGTTTCGCGACGCGCGGCCTGCCCATCATCGGCGACGACATCAAAAGTCAGGTGGGGGCAACCATTGTGCATCGCGTGCTCGCAAATCTCTTTCGCGAGCGCGGCGTGCGACTCGACCGCACCTATCAACTCAATTTCGGCGGCAATGCCGATTTCAAAAACATGCTGGAACGCGAGCGACTGCAATCGAAGAAGCTGTCCAAGACACGCTCGGTGCAGAGCCAACACGACGTTCGCGATGAAGACATCCATATCGGTCCGAGCGACCACGTCGGCTGGCTCACCGACCGAAAATGGGCCTATATCCGTATGGAGGGCACGGCGTTCGGCGACACGCCCCTCAACATAGAGCTCAAGTTGGAAGTGTGGGACTCGCCCAACTCCGCCGGCGTCGTCATCGATGCCGTTCGCTGCGCGAAGCTTGCGCTCGACAACGAAGTGGGTGGCGCGCTGACCGGCCCTTGCAGTTATTTCATGAAGTCGCCGCCTAAACAGTTCTCGGACGCGAAGGCGCGGGAGCTCACCTCGAAATTCATCGAAGACATGACCACCCAGGCCGGAGCACGAGAATTTGAGTACCACGTTCCTGCTTATCAGGCACGCCGCGTGCGAATTGATGGATGAGATCTTGGTCGGGCGCACGCATGACGTCTCGCTGAGCGACATAGGCCGAAGCCAGGCACAAGCGCTCGGCGCGCGTTTGCGTGCGGATGCGCCGAACGTGTTGCACGTGAGTCCGCGTCTACGCGCTCAGCAGACCGCGACGGCAATCGCATCCGGCACCAATACCTTGGTGGAAACCGATCCATCCTTCGACGAAGTCGACTTCGGTGCATGGTCGGGTCAGTCCTTTCACTCGTTGCAAGAGGATGAGTGCTGGCGCCAATGGAATGCGGAGAGATCGCTCGCGCGTGCTCCGCAAGGCGAAACCATCCACGACGTAGAGCAACGAGTGATCGCTCGACTGCGTCGGTTGCGCGACACGTATGAAGGAGGGCGCGTCGCCATCGTGACCCATGCCGAAATCGTGAGAACGATTTTGTATCACTATCTTGGAATATCGCTCGACAGGTGGTGGCTCATGGAGGTGAGCCCTGCGTCCGTGACGACATTGATACAACGAGTCGATCGCACCACCGTCGTTGCCGTGAACGAAAGGCTCGCGTCATGAAGATCGTCATCTTCGGACTCACGATCAGCTCGTCTTGGGGCAACGGACACGCCACCTTGTGGCGCGGGCTCTGCAAAGCGCTGGCGCGGGCGCATCACGAAGTTGTGTTCTTCGAGCGAGACGTGCCCTATTACGCCGGCGCTCGCGACTTCTACGAAATGGAATACGGCGAGCTCATTCTGTATACCGAATGGCGAGCTGTTGCGGCCCGCGCAGCCAAAGAAATCGGCGAGGCGGATGTTGCAATAGTGACCTCATATTGCCCCGATGCCGTTGCGGCAAGTGAAGTCATTTTCGAGTCCTCGCGGCCGGTGGCGGTGTTCTACGATCTAGATACGCCCGTTACGCTTGCCCGATTCACGGAAGGCGAGAGTATTCCTTACCTCGGTCCCCGCGGTCTGCGCGATTACGATTTGGTATTGAGTTATACGGGCGGACAGGCGCTGACGGATTTGAAAGAGCGGCTTGGCGCGAAGCGGGTAGCGACGTTGTACGGTCATGTCGATCCCGACGTACATCGCCCTACCGCACCCGTCGATCATTATCGAGCGCAGCTTTCTTATCTCGGCACGTATGCGGCCGATCGCCAGCAGGCGCTCGAAGCGCTATTTCTCAAGCCTGCAGCTGCTCGCCCTGGGCAGCGTTTTTTGATCGGCGGCGCTCAATATCCCGAGACATTTCCCTGGTCGTCGAATATTTATTTCGTTCGACATTTGCCGCCTGGCGAGCACGCCGCGTTCTTTTCATCGTCGGCGCTCACGTTGAACGTGACTCGCAGCGCCATGGCGCAAATGGGCTGGTGTCCTTCGGGTCGCTTGTTCGAAGCCGCGGCGTGCGGCGCGGCGATTCTCTCGGATCATTGGCGCGGGTTGGAGTGTTTCTATACGCCCGATCGAGAAATTCTCATTGCGCGAGAGACGGCCGATGCATTGGCCGCCATCGATCTGGGTCCCGACGCGTTGCGTGCTGTCGGTCGTGCGGCGCGCGAACGCACCTTGGATGAACACACGGCAGCACATCGCGTGACGACGCTCGTGAAGACTCTCGACGAGGTCATGGAACGCCGTCCGCGAGCGATTCGAAACTTTGCGCCGCTACACCATTTGAGTCCCGAGGTATGAACAATGTGGGGCGTCATTCCCGCAGCCGGCAAAGGTACGCGCATTCAGCCGCTCGCTTTTTCCAAGGAATTGCTGCCGGTCGGCAGTCGTCTCGGCGGCACGGTGCAGCGACCGTGCGCAGTCAGCGAATATCTAGTGGAGCGAATGATTCTGGGAGGCGCCGACAAAGTGTGCTTCGTCATCGCGCCCGGCAAATCGGACATCATGGAATACTACGGCGAAGGGTATTCGTCGGCGACGATTGCCTATGTCGTGCAACGCAATGCGGTCGGCCTTTGCGATGCGATTTTCCGCGCGCATCCGCTCATTGCCCGCGATGAAAGCGTGTTGGTGGGCCTGCCCGACACGGTGTGGTTTCCAAAGGATGCGTTGCGCGATTTGCCCGAGGATGTCTTGTCGTTCTTGTTGTTCCCCGTCGCGCAGCCTCAGTTCTTCGACGCGGTGCTGCTCGAGGACGATTCCGATTCGGCGCCCGCTATTCAGCGTCCCGCGAGTGCTCGCGTACTCCAGATCAAAGTCAAACAACCCGATCCCGGCACGAATTGGATTTGGGGTGCATTCAAAATGCCGGGGAGCGTATTTCACGAGCTGCGGGCACTTTGGCTGGGCCGTGATCGCGCGGACGAATACATCGGCACGCTCATCAACGCATATCTAGCTGCGGGCGGTGAAGCACGCGGCTTCAGACTCGGGCACTCGTATGTCGATGTCGGCACGTTGCAGGGATATCGCTCGGCGATGGGATTGTTGACCACCGCCGACGACGGCGAGTCTGCAATGCACGAGCCCGCAATAACACCCCCCGTGCACAGCACCTTCACCGTGGAGGATGGGTCGCGATGATGGAAGCCGTCATGCTCTGGAACGAGCCTAACAACAAATCTCACTGGGACCCCGAGATCGATCCCGGTTGGACGCGCTTTGCGCAGATGGCAAAACTCGCATCGCAAGCCATTCGCGCCGAATGCACTGTGCCGCGTGTACTGGGCGGCATTTCACCCATCGATCCGGGCTTTATCTCCAATCTCAAGTCGCAGGGCGTGCTCGATGGAGTCGATATCGTTGCCGTGCATGGCTTTCCGCTCGATTGGAATCTATGGCAAATCCACGAGTGGCCGGCGAAGCTCGCCGAGATTCGCCGCGTTACGCAGTTGCCGCTGTGGGTGACCGAAGTGGGTGCTTCGAGTTTCGGTGCAGAGGAAGTGCAAGCCTGGGCCGTCGATCGCACCGCGCAGCTTCTTATCAGCCAGACACCGCGCATTCATTGGTACAGTCTCTATGACTTGCCGCGCGCGTGGGAAGCCACCACACGTCATCGCGAAGCCGAGGGCTCATCGTACTATCGGCATTTCTACATGGGGTTGCTGCGCGAAGACGGCACTCCCAAACCTGCGCTCGAAACATTCGCCGCTCACACCCCCGAGCTGGGTCTCTGTCAGTGGTTTCATTTTCAGGATCATCGTCTCGACGATGCAGTGATGTGGATGAAGCGTCTCGGCGTGCGTTATCTGCGCACCGGCCTTTCGTGGGCCGACCGCTTCCGTCCTGGCGCGCTCGAGTGGTTCGATCGGCAGATGGAAGCACTCGCGGACTTCGACGTCACGGTGACATTCTGTTTCACGCCGGAACATCTCGGCATCGCGCCTCATCACACGAGCGCGCCTCGGCATCCGGAGCAATACGCGGAATTTTGCGCGGAAATGGTGGCTCGCTATGCGCCGTCACATGCCTTGCCGCGACTTACTGCTACTGCGTAAGTGTTTTATCTGTGAATACGCATGCGCGCATTTCAATGCATCGAATCGCATCGAGCGATGCGGAGGCATTGCTGCGTGCGACGGAAATGTCGAATGGAGAATCGATCCGTGCGAACCATGTGTTGGTGTGTGGCGCACATCCGGACGACGAAACCATCGGCTGCGGCGGCCAGTTGTCACGGTGGCGCGGCGTTACCGTACTCCTTGTAACCGATGGAGCACCGAGAGACTTATACGATGCACGACGCTATGGCTTCGAAACAGCCGAGAGCTATGCCGCTGCTCGACGCTGTGAATTAGAGAATGCTCTGCAGCACGCAAACATCGACAGCTCAGCAATCGAGCACTGCAATTTTCCAGACCAATGCGCGAGCTTCCGTTTGGTGGAGGGAGCAGAACGTATTTACGCGATCGCCAAGCACCGCGGCATTCGCATACTAGTGACACATGCGTATGAAGGCGGGCACCCGGATCATGATGCGACAGCATGTATGGCGCACTTGGCTGCCCGATTGATGGAACAGCGCGAACGCCGTGAGATTGAAATTATAGAGATGCCGTTGTATCGCGCTGGGGAACATGGCATCAACCTACAGCGATTTCCTGAGCCATCGCAAACTCCGGTGTATTCCCTGTCGCTTGGGACCGAGCAGCGTGCCGCCAAAGCAGCCATGATTGCAGAGCACGTTACACAGCGTGAGCTGCTCGCCGGTTTTCCATTGCAACAGGAAGTCTTTCGAATCGCGCCGCGCCACGATTTCACTCAGTTACCGAACGATGGGCGTCTGTTGTACGAGCGTCAGCCCTGGGGCATGACCGGAGCACGGTGGCTCGAACTCACGCGCGCAGCGTACCGTTCGCTCGGAGTGGCATCATGATGCCGCTCACGATACTAAGTATTGCGTATCCGCTCGCGCGAGTGATGCCGGATGCTGTCGGTGGCGCCGAGCAAGTGCTCTCGCAATTGGATCGGGCGCTCACTCAGCGCGGCCATCATTCCATCGTTGTGGCGGCGGACGGCTCGCGGGTACAAGGAATGCTCGTATCGTTTCCTGAAGTCACGGCGCCTTTCGATGAAGCAGCACTCAGGCTTGCGACGCGACGTGCACGACTTGCCGTGCAGTGCGCGTTATCTGACTGGCCGGTCGATGTCGTGCACATTCATGCGCTTGATTACACCGGGTTGCTGCCGCCTCCTGGTCTACCCGTGCTGGCCACGCTCCACTTGCCGCGTGATTGCTATACACCTGATGCGCTGCATCCGACTCGTCCCGATACTTGGCTGCAATGTGTATCGCTGACACAGTATCGAACTATGGGTCGCGTCGAGCGCATGCTTGCGCCGATCGAAAACGGCGTGCCATTGCCGGCGTTGCATCCGCATGCAAAGCGTTCCTTCGCTCTCACGATGGGCCGCATTTGTCCCGAGAAGGGCTTTCACACTGCCATCGATGCATGTCGCCGCGTCGGCGTACCGCTCGTACTCGGCGGACAGGTGTATGCCTACGAAAGCCATGAACGTTATTTCGCGGATGAGATCGAGCCGCGGCTCGGTCGCGGCGTGCGCTTCGTCGGTCCGCTACGAGGAGCGCGCAAAGAACATTTTCTCGCCGCGGCACGTTGCGTGATCATCGCTTCCACTATCGATGAAACAAGTTCGCTCTTGGCGCGTGAAGCGCTTGCGGCCGGCACTCCCGTCGTGGCACTACGTCGCGGCGCCTTGGTGGATGTGATCGAACATGGGGTGACGGGTTTCTTAGTAGACGACGACGTCGCACTGTCGGAGGCGATTCGTGCGAGCGTCGATCTCGATCCGCAGGTCTGTCGAGAACATGCACGCGAACGCTTTGGAGAGGGTCGCATGATCGATGCCTATCTCTCCGTGTATCGAATCTTGAGCGCAGTGCATCCGCAGTCGTATGCGAGCGCGAGATGAACGGCCTCGTCGTCAGCACAGTGAGCGGCCGGATCGTGCCCGACTCGCTCATCGAAGACTGGTGGACCTTGTGGCATCGCAGTCCCGAGGCCACGCCTTTTCAATCTCCTGCGTGGTTGGTTCCATGGTGGAAATCGTTTTCGCCCGGCGAGCTCGCCATCATCTGCGTACGTCGCGGCACCGAGCTCGTCGGACTCGCGCCGTTTTATATCGAAGACACTGCGCGCAGCAAACGCGCGTTGCCCATCGGCATTGCAATCAGCGATTACTTGGATGTGTTACTCGATCCTTCGTGTTGGGAAATCGCGGGCGCGGCCTTGATAGAGGCCATTGCGGAACGAGCCGAGGAACTCACTAGCTGGGAATTTACCGAGCTCGCTCCTTGGTCGGCCGCATTGCGGCTCGATGCGCCATTGCATTGCACGGACGATCGTGATGTCTGCAATGTCTGTCCGACGTTGCCCATTCCTTGGCGAGCCACGTCGCTCAAACAATTTCTACCGACGCATCGATTGCAAACCGTGCGCACGGCTTGGAATCGCATGCGCAGGGCCGACGCGCCTGAAGTCGTCCTCGGCGACGCTGCCAACGCAGATGAATTGTTCGCCGCCCTGGTGTCGTTGCATGCCGCACGATGGCAGCATCTTGAAACAGGCGGCGTGTTAACGGACTCGCGTGTATTGCGGTTTCACCATGTCGCCATTCCAGCACTGGCAGCAGCAGATCTCTTGCGGCTGTTCGCGTTGCGCTATCGCGATCAGTACATCGCCGTGCATTACGGCTTTCATCATCGCAGCCGTTCTTATGCATATCTAGTCGGATTCGACACGGCGCACGAGACTTTGAGTCCCGGAAGCGTACTGTTCGCGCACGCCATCGAAACTGCACTCAACGAAGGCGCGACGGAATTCGATTTCCTCCGTGGCGGTGAATCGTACAAATACTTGTGGGGCGCACGTGATCGCAGCAATCAACGCCGCGTGCTGCGCTGCTCGCGAATTCAATTCGAGAGGAGGATCGCGAATGAACGGCATTAGCGCTCACACTCGTCCTTGCTCCATGACGCGGACCTAGATGAGTCGCGCGTTCATCATCGTGTTGGATTCATTCGGTGTCGGCGGTGCACCCGATGCGAATCGTTACGGTGACGGCGGCGCGGACACGTTGGGTCATATCGCTCAGCACTGTTGCGCAGGGCTGGCTGATCGGCGCGCGCTACGTGAGGGGCCGCTGATCGTGCCCAATTTAGATGCCCTTGGTTTAGGAGTCGCAAGTTCGACTGCGACAGGGAACGTACCGCCAGGGCTCTCTATACAAGCGACGCGGGGAAGCGGCGGCTGCGCGGCGGAAGTCTCTACGGGTAAAGACTCACAGTCGGGGCATTGGGAAATCGCGGGCGCGCCCGTCATGTTCGACTGGGGCTATTTTCCCGATACGCATCCCGCGTTCCCTGCCGATCTCATTGCCGAGTTCTGCAGGCGCGCCGATCTCAAAGGAATTCTGGGCGACCGGCACGCATCGGGCACGCAGATCATCACGGAACTGGGTGAGGAGCATCTACGCACTGGGAAACCGATCTGCTACACCTCGGGCGATAGCGTGTTTCAAATCGCTGCGCATGAAGAGCACTTCGGGCTCGAGCGGCTGTATCGAATCTGCGCGATCGCGCGCGAACTCGTGAATCCGCTGCGCATCGGTCGTGTCATTGCGCGGCCGTTCGTGGGCGATGCGGAGCATGGATTCGTTCGCACCGAACATCGCCGTGATTACGGCGTCGCGCCGCCGCAGACGACCTTGTTGCATCGGGCAAGCGCAGCTCGACGTGAAGTGATCTCCATCGGAAAAATCGGCGATCTCTTTTGCCACGATCGCACGGGACACGAACTACACGCTCACGGCAATGAAGCGGTGTTCGAACAGATGCTGCAGAGCGCGGACGTCTTGGATGATGGCGGACTGCTGTTCGCCAACTTCGTCGACTTCGATACGCTCTTCGGTCATCGCCGCGATGTCGCCGGTTACGCGGCTGCGCTGGAAGCGTTCGACCGGCGCTTGCCCGAATTCGAAACGCTGTTACGGCCCGATGATTTGGCCATTATCACAGGCGATCACGGTTGCGATCCGACGTGGCGCGGCACGGACCACACGCGCGAGTGTGTTCCTATCGTGGCTTTCGGCGATGCGGCGCCGAAGACTCCTCTCGGTAAACGCAACACCTTCGCCGATATCGGAGCGGCAGTAGCACGCCATTTGGCGCTACCGCTTGGCCAATATGGCACAGCTTTCTAAGCGCACGCGCTCCGATCCGAGCGTCGGCGAAATACAAGTCGTACGCGACCCTTGGACCGCCGCTATGTTGCGTGGCGACTTCGCGCGTGCCTGGCAAATCAGCGACGCCATTCTGGCCGAACGCATTCGTGCAAAGATCCAGTGCTGGCATTGGCCGCGCCATGAGCAGTTTCTCTGGCGTGGTGAGTCGCTCGCAAACAAACGCGTGCTCGTGCATTGCTATCACGGTCTAGGCGACACGTTGCAGTTCGCGCGTCTGCTGACACCCCTCAGCAAAATCGCAGCCGAGGTGATTGTATGGGTGCAGCCGAAACTGCAAGACATCGTCGCAACGATCGACGGTGTCGCTGCGACTCATCCATTGCACGACGGCGCGCCGGAAATCGAACGGGACATCGACATCGAGCTCATGGAATTGCCGCACGCACTGCGCATCGATGCCGCAACGTTGCCGTGCGCGGTGCCTTACATCAACGTAGGTGTCGAACGTGAAATCGAGAACAGCGCTCGATTTCAAGTCGGTCTCGTATGGCGCAGTGGCGAATGGAACAGATGCCGCTCGCTCGACCTTGCGAACGTGAATTTCTTGGTGACCGGAACGCGCGAAATCGAGTGGCATTCGTTCCAGTTCGATACTTCGCATGCGTTGCCAACATCACTCAAAGATCTCAGCTGCAAGGACATCGCAGCTATGGGCCGGCAGCTTCGACGTATGGATCTCTTGATCACTGTCGACACCATGGCCGCGCATCTCGCAGGCGCATTAGGGTTGCCGGTGTGGTTACTGCTGCCACACGAATGCGATTGGCGTTGGATGTCGAATCGCAACGACTCACCGTGGTATCCGACGATGAGGTTGTTTCGCCAGCCACGTGCAGGGGCGTGGCGAGAGGTGGTGATGGCAGTTGGGAAGGCGCTTGGAGAAGCTAACCAGTTAACCAGCCGACCAGCCAGAGAAGAGGTGCTTATTTCTGGCTGGTTAGCTGGTTGACTGGTCGGCTAGCTATCTGCTCATCGCAAATACGTTTCCGCTCGCTTCTGCGCCTCGACCGCTTCCTGATTCTTCCCGCGGGCACGATAGCTATCCGCGATCAGTTGCCACGCAGCGGATTGAGACTTGCCGTCACCCGACGCCATCGTGAGCGCTTTGCGCGCCATGTTTTCGGCTTGCGGATAATTCCCCTCAGCCTTGCGCACCTTGCCGAGTTCGACCCAAAGTTGCGGATTGTTCGGTTCGATTCTCAGCGCGCGTTCGATGGATGCGGCAGCTACCGGATAGTTGCCGCCCGCAGTTTGCTTCTGCGCTTGGCTGACCAATGCTTGCGATGCGGGTGAAAGTTTGTGCTCGCGTACAACCGGCGGCGGCAACGGCTCTGCAGGAGCCACCTGCACAGGAGGTGTGCCGGGTTGTATCTGCACCGGCGGCGCGTTCGGCGGCACAGGCGTCGGCTTCGCTTCTGCCGCCGGCGGACGATACGGTTCCGGCATCTGGCACGCAGCCAGCGTCAGAGTAATTGCTACAAATGCCGCTCTAAGTCTCACGCTAGCCAACACCCAATACCCCAAAGCCCAACAACCTTTTCTCATCATCTCCCAATAATACCTCGCCACCATTCGCGAGCGCGGTCGGTGATTGAATCGGAGCATCCGTCGTGCATGGATAGTTGCGTTCCTTGCGGCACCGGAATGGAAATGACGTCGGGCACGCAGCCGGGCTTCGCGCCCTGGCCGGTCATGAAATCGACGTACGTATCGATCAGTCCTTCAGGCAGATCGGGCGCCCACGACACCACATTGGTTCCCGCCATCAAGTGCGACCACACCGAGAGCGCGCCGGTTGCACCGGTGAAGCCTGTCGGTTTGTCGTCGTCATAGCCGATCCATACCACCGCCAACTGGTTACCGGAGAATCCGGCGAACCAACTATCTCGATAGTCGGACGACGTGCCGGTCTTGCCGGCGATCACGACATTGGGCGGAATTTTTGCTCGCGCCGCGCGGCCGCTGCCGTGTTCGATCACTTGCACGAGCATTCGGTTCACTTGATAAACCGCCGCGGGATCTGCCACCGGCGTGACTTCCAAAGGAAACGCTTTGAGCGGTTTACCTTTCTCATCGAGAATGGCGCGCACTCCGCGCAACGGCGTGCGGAAACCTCCGTTCGCGAGGCTGTTATAAAGCTGAGCGACTTCGATGGGCGCGATGTCCAACGCACCCAACAACAACGCCGGCACCTGCGGCGGTTCGCGCTCGAGACCCAACGCGGTGAACTCTTTCGCCACCGTGGGCAGGCCCACTTCCAGGCCGAGATTCACAGTGGCTAGGTTGAGCGACTGTGCGATCGCGCGCACGAGCGGCACCGGCCCATAGAATTCCTGCGAGATATTGCGCGGCTTCCACAATTGACCGTTCGCCAATTTCACTTCGACCGGCCCGTCGACGACGATGCTCACCGGCGTGTAGCGGCCAGTCTGAATTGCCGCG
>Ga0068855_100001785_pt1 | contig 26885 bp, 25 predicted proteins | sample KBSCornC52_FD_66592 | JGI IMG/M metagenome (GOLD analysis project Ga0068855, IMG submission 66592) | Corn rhizosphere microbial communities from Kellogg Biological Station, Michigan, USA - KBS Corn C5-2 | ecosystem: Host-associated > Plants > Roots > Rhizosphere > Soil ... | reverse complement strand
CGGACGCTTGGTCCCGGACGCTTGGTCCCGGACGCCCCGCCGCGGACGCCCCGTTCCTGACACCCGGCTGCGGACACCCTCCCGACGCCCGACGCCCCACCGGCCCGGTGACCTGTCCCCCCGGCGGCGGCGAGTCTCCCCGGCCCGGGCCGTACCCGGCGCCAGTATGGGCGTTATGCGCAGATTCCTGACATCCCGCGGGGTCCCGGCATGCGCGGGCCTCGGCCTGACGGCTGTCGCCGCCGCCGCGCTGCTGGCCGGCTGCTCCTCCGCCTCCAAGACCGACCCCTACAAGATCGGCACCCTGCCCGCCGCCGACGTCGTGGCCAAGGGTCATACGGCCGGGCACTGGACCCGCGACGGCGGCACGCTGGAGCTGGTCGGGACGGTGACGCCGGACAGCGCGGCGCAGTTCGCCACCGCGCTCGGCTCGGCCGCGGCCACCACCGTCCGCGTCACGGTCACCGGCGGCGACCTCGCCTCGGGCCTGGCGATCGGCCGCACCATCCACGACCGCAAGCTGAACCTGCTGATCGACGGCGCGTGCGCGGGCCCGTGCGCGGACTACTGGTTCCCGGCCGCCGCGAACCGCCGCAGCACCGGCTCGGGCTCCTGGCTCGGCTACGTGCCGGACCTGAGCGAGAGCGGCACCGCGACGGCGCAGCAGCAGACCGCCGAGGCGAAGCTGTACACGGACTCGGGCCTGGACGCCGCGAAGTTCCACGCGGCCCTGGACGGCCAGCTGCGCGAGGTGCCCGGCGGCAGCGCCGCACCGGGCGCGGCGATGTGGATGCCGGCCCGGACGGATCTCAAGGCACTGGGCTACTCGGGCGACGCGGTGAAGGACCTGTGGCTGCCGCCGAACCTGGCCTCGGCGAACGCGCAGGCGCGGGCGTGGCAGCAGGTGGTGGCGTACCAGAACACGCTGGTGGGCCTGCCTCCGGTGCCGGCGAAGGGGGCTCCGGCGCCGGCGGCACCGGCTTCCGGGGCGCCGGCTTCGGGCGCTCCGGCGGCGCCCGCGACGGCGACGCCTTCGAAGAAGGGCTAGACCTTCCCGACCGCCGCCTGCGCCAGCGCCTTGGCGTCGTCCGAGGCGCTGGCGTAGCTGTCGGCGTGGATGACCGCGATGTTCAGATCGAAGCCGTTCTTGTACACGTCGATCACGCCGGGGGTCTGGCTGCTCTTGTAGGCCTCGTCGCCGATGCCGGGGATGGCGGTGACGGTGTTCGCCGGAATGGTCGCCCGGAAGGCGTCGAACCCGGACTTGGTCACCCCGGTCAGCGAGATGGTCACCATGGAGGGGTGGCCGGCGTTGTAAGCACAGCTCCGGCCGCCGCTGTTGGACGCTATGGCGCCGGACTTCGCGCCGTCCGGCAGGTGCCCGATCTGGGCCACCTGGTCCGCCGAGATCAGCCCGCACGGGTCCGGCACGCCCGGGACCACGAAGCCCTGCGCGCTGCCCGTCGCGTCGCCGGCCGCGGCCGAGGAACTCGACGCGACCGGCTCCAGCGGCGGCGGAGTGGAGTCACCGCCACAGCCGGAGAGCGTCACGGACAGGGTCACGGCGAGCGCTGCGGCAGCTAGGAGTGCCGACCGGGTACCGATCGCCGACCGAATATCGATCGCGGACTTGGTACCGATCGCGGGCCTGGGGCTTGGCATGGGGACTACAGTAGCCGCGGCTTCTCGGAGCCATGCCGCGATCGCGGCCCGCGCGACGGGGCCCGGACCGCGCGACTCGGCCCCGTCACTCCCCGGTGACGCCGTCGATCGCCTCCCGCAGCAGGTCGGCGTGCCCCAGGTGGCGCGCGTACTCCTCGATCATGTGCAGATAGACCCACCGCAGCGTCAGCGTGTGCCGGCGCCCCTCGAACATCTCGTCGAGCCCGCGCCGCACGCACGCCTGCCGAGACAGCTCGATCTCCTCCCGGAACACCGCGAAGTCGGCCTCGGCGCTTTCCGCGGTGCCGTTGTGGAAGTCGCCGTCGGGGTCGTCCTCGGTCGTGAAGATCTCCTCCAGCCCCTTCTGGCCCAGGAACTGGATCCGGAACCACCAGCGCTCCACCAGCGCCATGTGCCGGACCAGCCCCAGCAGCGACAGTTCGGTACTGGGCACCGGCCGCGAGGCCAACTGCTCACCGGTGAGCCCGCCGCACTTCCAGAGCAGGCTCTCCCGATGCCAGTCCAGGAAGCGTTCCAGGCTCTCGCGCTCGGCGTCGGACGGTTCGTTCTCCTGCCGCTCGAAGATCGGCGCGGTCCAGGCGGAAGGCGAAGATGATGATGAAGACATGCCCCCCAGCGTCCCGGTCTTCGGGCCTGTCTGGCAACGCTGCGAGGAAACCCGTGTATGGTAGGTCACCGTCGGCACATCACAGGGCCCGCATATATCGCATCATCTCCGGTATATGCGGGCCCTGTTTGCGTGCGGGCTGCTCCCAGCCGCGCTCAGTCCACGAGCGGCAGGTAGACCTGCGCGCCGGAAGCGAGGAACTCTTCCGACTTCGCCTGCATCCCGGCGTTGATTTCGGCGTCGCTGGCACCCTCGGCACCGGCACCGGCACTCATGTCGTCGCCGTACTTCTCGGCGATGTTCCGGCTGATCTTCATCGAGCAGAAGTGCGGACCGCACATCGAGCAGAAGTGCGCGGTCTTCGCCGGGGCGGCCGGCAGCGTCTCGTCGTGGTACGCGCGCGCCGTGTCGGGGTCCAGGGCCAGGTTGAACTGGTCCTCCCAGCGGAACTCGAAGCGGGCGTCGGACAGGGCGTCGTCCCAGCGCTGCGCGCCCTCGTGGCCCTTGGCCAGGTCGGAGGCGTGCGCGGCGATCTTGTAGGCGATCAGGCCCTGCTTCACGTCGTCGCGGTTGGGCAGGCCCAGGTGCTCCTTCGGGGTGACGTAGCAGAGCATCGCGGTGCCGTACCAGCCGATCATCGCCGCGCCGATGGCGGAGGTGATGTGGTCGTAGCCGGGCGCGATGTCGGTGGTGAGGGGGCCGAGGGTGTAGAACGGCGCCTCGTCGCAGAGCTCCATCTGGAGTTCCACGTTCTCCTTGATCTTGTGCATCGGGACGTGGCCGGGGCCCTCGATCATCACCTGGACGCCGAGCTCCCGCGCGATCTTCGACAGCTCGCCGAGGGTGGTGAGCTCGGCGAACTGGGCCGCGTCGTTGGCGTCGTAGATCGAGCCGGGGCGCAGGCCGTCGCCGAGGGAGTACGTGACGTCGTACCGCGCCAGGATCTCCGTCAGCTCCCTGAAGTTCGTGTAGAGGAAGTTCTCCTCGTGGTGCGCCAGGCACCAGGCGGCCATGATCGAACCGCCGCGCGAGACGATGCCGGTCTTGCGGTTCGCGGTCAGCGGCACGTAGCGCAGCAGCACGCCGGCGTGGATCGTCATGTAGTCCACGCCCTGCTCGCACTGCTCGATCACGGTGTCCCGGAACACCTCCCACGAAAGGTCCTCGGCCTTGCCGTTCACCTTCTCCAGCGCCTGGTAGATCGGCACGGTGCCGATCGGGACCGGGCTGTTGCGCAGGATCCACTCGCGCGTGGTGTGGATGTTGCGGCCGGTGGACAGGTCCATGACGGTGTCGGCGCCCCAGCGCGTGGCCCACACCATCTTGTCCACCTCCTCCTCGATCGAGGAGGCGACCGAGGAGTTGCCGATGTTGGCGTTCACCTTGGTCAGGAAGTGGCGGCCGATGATCATCGGCTCGGCCTCGGGGTGGTTCACGTTCGCCGGGATCACCGCGCGGCCCCGCGCCACCTCGTCCCGCACGAACTCGGCGCTGACGCCCTCGCGCACCGCGATGTACTCCATCTCGGCGGTGACCTCGCCGCGCCGCGCGTACGCGAGCTGGGTGACCGCGCCGCGGCCCTCGGCCCCGCGCACCGGCATCCGGCCGCCCGAGAACACCGCGTCGAGGTTGCGCAGGTCCTCGGACTTCAGGCCGTCGTCGGTCGGCTGCCAGGTGCGGCCCTCGTACTGCTCGGTGTCGCCGCGCTCGGCGATCCACGGAGCGCGCAGCGCCGGCAGGCCGAAGCGGACGTCGGTGCGCACCTCGGGGTCGGTGTAGGGCCCCGAGGTGTCGTACAGGACGACGGAGTCGCCGTTGGTCAGCGCGATCGAGCGCATCGGCACGCGCAGGTCCGCGCGCGCAGTGGACGACAGGTACGTCTTGCTCGAAGCGGAAGATGCGGGAGAAGCGGGAGAAGCGGAGTTCTCGGTGGATTCAGACGATGCGGACACGTCATTGACAGCCGTCATGGCGGCGCTCCCTACGTCGGCATTACCCGGACAGGTTCGGCGGTCGACGGCACCAGCCGTCCTCTCAGCCCGGTTCGCCCGAGCTCCCGCGTGTATGTGGTTTCACCGACACCGTAGCGCGCGTACCGTGATCCGCGTCAATGCCAGGGGACGGGAGCGCCGATGATCGGCAAGCAGGGCCGGGTGACGGGGCGCATCGCGCCGGGGCTCGTCGGCGAGGTGATGGTGGAGATCCGCGGCGGGAGCGAGGCGTTCCACGCGTACGCGATGACGCCCGGGACGGAGATCGCGAAGGACGCGCTCGTGGTCGTCGTGGAGTATCAGGCGCCGCGCACGGTGTACGTGGAGCAGCTGCTGTAGCCGCGCGAATCAGGCCCTTGTGGTTATCGAATATCGATGGCATCGTTTCTCGATACCATCGACTTTCGATATGGGGGAGCGATCGTGGAAGGTGTCGCGAAGAAGAGGGCGTCCGGACTCAGGGATCCGCTGAATCTCTTGACGACGCTCAGCGGGATGGCGCTGTATCTGCTCGTCGGCGGATTCCTCTTGACCGTTTGCTTGACGCCTTTCGGCAAGGGCAGCATCTTCGGGTACGGGCATGATGTCGTCGCCTGCGTGGCCACCGGCGACATGGGGATGACCAGCGACAGCGGAAACTGGCTGCTCCGTCCGCACGCCGGGGTCACAGTGGTCCCCACCCATATCAACCTGTGCGCAAACAGCCCCTCCGCGGCGCAGCGCTGGTGGTACACGATGGAGAACCTACCTGGATGGCTGACGCTGATCACGGTGGTCCTGGTCACCCATCTGGTGCTTCAGCACGCCCGGGGCCAGGGCCCGTACTCCCCGGGCTTCGTGGCCAGACTCCGTTTTCTCGGGTGGTTCCTGCTGGCCGATTCCGTGCTCAATCCGGCCATCGCGACCTACGCCTCGCACCGGCTGTGGGCCACCCTGGCCGACGGCCCCATCGATCACCCGTGGCGGCCCGGCTGGACCGCCCTGTTCGCCGGGATAGCCTTGCTGTCCCTGGCGCAAGTACTGGCCGTCGGCACCGCGATGCGAGAAGACCTGGAGGGCCTGGTCTGATGCCGCCGGACAACGGCGAGATCCACTTCATCGGCGTGCACCTGGACCGGCTGTTGGAACAGCGGGGCCTGACGCTCACCGAACTCGCCGACCGCGTCGGGGTCACCGTCGTGAACCTCTCGGTGCTGAAGAACGGCCGCGCGAAGGCCATCCGTTTCAGCACCCTGACGGCCTTGTGCCGGGAGCTCGGGTGCCAGCCCGGCGACCTGCTCAGCTACCGGCCCGACCAGGGCGAGGTGAATGCGTGAGGCATGCATGTTCCGCGTGTGAGCACTCTGTGAGAAACGCAAGCGCGATGCAAACGCCCAAGCCGTTCTGACGTGCTCCCGCCGGGAGTAGAACATCCTTGGCACTCCGCAGGGTACGGAGGCCGCACGGGAAGGATGTGAACGGTGTCCAGTGCCGTTCCGTACGTCGTCATCGGGGGAGTTGTACTCCTTGCTGCACTGCTCATTCTCCTGTTCAAGGCCATGTGGCGGGTGGCCGAGCCGAACCAGGCGCTGATCGTCTCCGGACGGCGGCACCGGGGCGCGGGCAACGAGGGTCTCGGGTTCCGCATCGTCACCGGCGGCGGCAGCTTCGTGCTGCCGGGCGTCCAGGTGGTCCGGCGGCTCTCGCTGGACTTGAACGAGTCCGGGCTGGAAGTCGAGTGCGTGACCCGGCAGGGAATCCCCCTGCACGTCAAGGGAGTCGTGATCTTCAAGGTCGGGGACGACCACGCCTCGATCGCCAACGCCGCGCGCCGGTTCCTGGACCAGCAGGCCCAGATGAGCGTGCGGGTCCACAACATCTTCGCCGGCCATCTGCGCTCCATCGTCGGCAACCTGACCGTCGAGGAGATGATCCGCGAGCGGGAGCGGCTCACCGAGCAGACCCGGGCCACCAGCGGCACCGAGATGCAGAAGCTCGGCCTGATCATCGACTCCCTGCAGATCCAGGAGATCGACGACCCGACCGGGTACATCAAGGCCCTGTCTGCGCCGCACGCCGCCGCGGTCACCCGCGACGCCCGCATCGCGCAGGCCGCCGCCGACCAGAGCGCCACCGAGGCCGAAGCCGAGGCCAACGCCCGCAAGGCCGAGGCGATGCGCAAGGCCAGCATCCAGCAGGCCGGCTACCAGGCCGAGGTGGAGGAGGCGCAGGCCCGCGCGCGCCAGGCCGGCCCGCTGGCCGACGCGCAGGCCCGGCAGGACGTCGTGGTCCAGGAGACCCGCGTCGCCGAGCTGGAGGCCCAGCGCAAGGAGCAGCAGCTGCAGGTCGAGGTCCGCAAGCCGGCCGACGCCCGGGCCTACGAGACCGTGACCGTGGCCCAGGCCGAGCGCGAGGCGAAGATCCACGAGGCCGAGGCCCACGCCCGCGAGACCGAGCTGCGCGCCGCGGCCGAGGCCACCCGGGTCAAGGCCGCGGCCGAGGCCGAGTCCCAGGCCAAGCGCGCCCTGGGCCAGGCGTCCGCGGACGCCGCGCAGGCCCAGGCCCTCGCCGACGCCGAGGCCCGCCGCGCCCGCGGCCTGGCCGAGGCGGACGCCCGCCGGGCCGAGGGCCTGGCCGAGGCGGAGTCCCGCAAGGCGCGCGGCCTGGCCGAGGCCGACGCCACCAAGGCCCTCGGCCTGGCCGAGGCCGAGGCGATCAAGGCCCGCGGCGAGGCGCTGGCCGAGCACCAGGAGGCGGTCATCACCCAGCAGCTGGTCTCGCAGCTGCCGATGGTGGTCGCGGCCGGCGCCAAGTCCTTCGAGAACGTCGAGCACATGGTGCTCCTCAACGGCGCCGACGGCGTGACCGACGTCTTCAGCAAGGCCCTGACGATGGGCGGCACGGGCCTGGGCCTGGCCCGCCAGATGCTGGCGACGATGGGGGACCAGGCGCTGCGCCGGGAGCTTCCGCGGCAGAACGGAAAGGCCGCCGGCCCCGACCAGGGCACGAAGGAGAGCGTCGAGGTCGCGGAGTAACGGCGCGCGAAAACGGGGGTGGGCCCGGCGGATTCACTTCCGCCGGGTCCATTCGTCCCGCCAGCCCTTGGCGCCCTCAAGCCCGCCGCCTGGATTCCACAGGATGTCCGCGACGAGCATCGCCCTCGACCTGAGCGCGAGGAGCCCAGAGCCGACCCGTCACGGACAGCTCGTCTGACCAGCCCTCGCTGGACAGCTCCGTGACGGGTGGCTGTGGGGCCGGACCGAGGCGGACGTACATGAGCCGATTGAGCACCGGACCCCGTCGTTGCTCGCCCGAATGCCAGCGCAACAGCTGTCCGAGTCGACCAAACACCTGGTCAGCCCCATGCGATTCGCCCAGCACCGCTGCCGCGTCATCGGGATCGGCCAGCTCTGGGAACAGCCACGAGGCGCTCCCCCGGCAAGGAGCACACGGCGCCCGTCGGAACGTCGACTCGACAGGCCGGCGACACCAGGCATCTCAGACCTCGATCACAGCGCAACGCCGCAAGATCAGCCAGCCGCTCCATACAAGGCGAAGGTTTTCAGATACGGCACCGGCCCACGTAGCCCGGCGCGGTCGCGCACCGGCGGGATCGCGTGGTGGATCACCGGGTGGATCACGAGTCGGATCACCAGCGGATCAGCCCCCTGATACCGCGCGCCACGACGAACGCGGGCTCAGGCGATCCGGGGGAGTAAAAGTCCTGCCAGAGGGAAGGAACGAAGGTGAGACCCGCGACTGCGGGTCTCACCAGTTTCCCGGACTCGCCGCCTCGGGGTTCCCCGAGTGATTTCCCCGAGTCATTCCCCCGAGTCACGGCAGGCCCGTTCGTCACACCGGTCGCGCTGGGCACTTCGCGTCCCGGCGTTGTCACCGGCCGGCGGGCCGGCGGGCCTTCTCTAGTACAGGCCCTTGCGCTGCTTGTCGCGGAGCTTCTTGCGGCGGTAGGCCGGGATCTCCATCATGACCTTGTTGTAACCCCAGTACAGCGCGCCGGCCGCGACGACCACGAGGGCGAGCGTCAACAGCGAGCCCAGGATGACGTGGACGATCGTGGTGATCACCCAGAACGCGAGGATGGCGCCCGCAATCGGGAGTGCCACCCACTTGAGCCAGACGGGCATTGCGACCCCACCTTGTCCTTGTCGTTTTCTCCAGCAACCTGGTTTCCTGTACCACTCAACGTCGGGACCCAGGCTTCCAGTTCCCAGGTAACCACGCGATATGTCGCGTTGGCAAGATGCTTCCGGCACCCCTGTTCGGCGCGGTCCGGCGGGCGGCGGGGCGCGCGGGGCGGGTGTGACGGAAGCGACGTGAGTTGCTTTTGAGGATGTTGAGATACCCGGGACCCGTGTGGCTCAATGTGCTGATGTGCGAACAGTGCACTGATGTGCGCGGCCCGGCGGGGTCGCGCCGCGGGTGCGGACACGAAAAAAGACCCCTGCAATCCTTCGGGCCCGGCGCTGGTGCGCCGGGCCCTCCTAGCAGGGATCTTGCCGATTCTCGCCGAGCGTGAGCAGGGTGGCTCAGCGCGCGGTCTTCTTGGCCGTCTTCTTGGCGGTCTTCTTCGCGGCCGCCTTCTTCACGGTCTTCTTGGCGGCGGCCTTCTTGGCCGGGGCGGCCTTGGCCGCCGCGGTCTTCTTGGCCGGAGCCTTCTTCGCGACCTTCTTCGCCGTGGTCCGCACCGCCCGCTTCACCGGCTTCGGAGCGGCCTCCTCCTTGGTGAAGGGGGCACGCGCCTGGTCCAGCAGCTTGGCGAACGTGGCCTGGTCCTTGACCGCCATGGTGCCGGCCAGGGTCTTCTCCACGGCCAGCACCTCCTTGTCGGCCTTGGCCAGGATCCGCTTGCCGGCCGTGGTGATCGTGGTCTCCATGGCGCGACCCTGACCGGGCACCGAGCGGCGCTCGATGTAGCCCTTGAGGGTCAGGTTGCCCAGGACCGTGGTCATCGTCTGAGGGGTGACCAGACAACGTCGGGCCAGCTCCGCTCCGCTGATGCCGGGCTCGTCATTGATGACGAGCAGGGCCGTGTACTGGGGGACCGTCACGCCCATCGGCCGAAGCACGGCGTCCTTGGCCCCGCTGAGTTCCTGTTCGAGGCTCTTGACCTTGTGGCCGAGCCGCTGTTCCACCGCAGTCATGGTGTGAGCATATCCGGCAAAACCCTTCATGAACCAATTCAGGGCCGTTCGTGGGATACCGACCCTGATAGCCAGGCGTGAAACCAGCCTTCTGCATCCGCCGATCAGGCGACATCAGTGGACGATGACGGAATCCAGTCACCGTCTGCTTGCCAGAGTACGGGTACACGGGAATTTGCGGAGCACCGGTGGTCGATTTCTTAGAAAGCTGTGACCTCGGCAAGCCCGGCGAGTCCTCTCGAAGTCCTCTTACGCAACAGTGAGCGCATCAAGGAACGCGGAGGGTGTCCGGCGGGCCCCACCGAAGTGGCTTTCTCCTTCCGTTCTTGAGGAAGAACGGCTCCGTGTCAACCCCTCGACTCCCGATATGGGACCGTGCGAGCATGCCGCGGTGAAGAAGCTGCTGCTGAAGATCGGTATCAACGGGATCGCGCTGTGGGTCACCACGCTGGTGGTGTCCGGCGTGAAGATCGTGGTCGACCCGAACGCCCCGGACGCCACCAAGCAGAAGGTGCTCACCGTGCTGATCGTCGCGGTGATCTTCGCCGCGGTGAACACTCTGGTGAAGCCGCTGGTGCAGATAGCCACGTTCGGGTTGTTCATCCTGACCCTCGGGCTCATCACCTTCGTGATCAACGCGCTCATGCTGTTGCTCACCTCCAAGATCTGCGAGCACTACCAGGTCCGCTTCCACGTCGACGGATTCCTGTCGGCGCTGATCGGCGCGCTGGTGATCACCGTGGTCTCCATCGCCCTGCACGCGATGCTGCCGGACGAGGCGAAGCGCTGAGCCCGGCAGGGGCCCGCGATCAGGCATACCGGCGCCCCGTTTCGCCATAATCGCTGAAAACTCCTGGACACAAACCGGGGTGGTTCGGACTTACTCCGCCGGCAGAGCCGTCACCTGCGGCTACGATCGCCATATGGCGAGTACTGTCGCGGACCGCGTGGCCGCCCTGCTGAACAGGGCCGTGCTCGGCGTGGCCGCCATCGGAGGCGGCTCCTTCGGGAAGACGTACCGCATACAGTTCTTCAGCGGCGGAGCGGCGTTCGTCAAGACCCTGGAGCACGCGGAGAAGGTCGCAGGTCCCGGCTATTTCGACGCCGAGGCCGCGGGCCTGCGCTGGCTGCGCGAAGCGGTCGGCGCCGACGGGGCCTCCGGCGGGGTGCGCGTCCCGGAAGTCCTGGGCGTCGCCGAGGACATCCTGGTCACCTCCTGGATCGCCCCGGGCCGCCCGACCCCCGACGGCGCCGAGGAGTTCGGCCGCCGCCTGGCCTCCCTGCACGCCCGGGGCGCGCACAGCTTCGGCGCCGAATGGCAGGGCTACATCGCGGTCCTGCCGCTGGACAACGCCGGCGACGAGGACTGGGCCACTTTCTATGCGCGGCGCCGGGTGCTCCCCTACGTCCGCATGGCCCGCGACCGGGGCCACCTGGACTCCGAGGGCGCACAGGTGATCGAGGAGGTCTGCACCCGCATCGACTTCCTGGCCGGCGAGGAGGAACGTCCCTCCCGCATCCACGGCGACGCCTGGAGCGGCAACATCCTGTGGGACGGCCGCGGCGAGGGCTGGTTCATCGACCCGGCCGCGCACGGCGGCCACCGCGAGACCGACCTGGCGATGCTGGCCCTGTTCCCGCCCCCGTATCTGGACCGGATCATCGCGGCCTACGACGAGGTCCACCCGCTGGCCGACGGATGGCAGGAGCGGGTGCCGCTGCACCAGCTGCATCCGCTGCTGGTGCACGCGGCGCTGTACGGGTCGGACTACGGGGCCCGGGCGGCTTCGGTGGCCCGGGAGTTGGCGGAGCGGCTGCGGTAGGGCGGATCGCCCTACGAGCCCCCGTTTCCGTTCTCGCTCCCGTTCTCGCTCCCGTTCCCAGAAGTCTCAGCCGTCTCAGCCGTCGCGTTTTCGAGCTCTGGCGCCGCCGCCACGATCCCCAGCGTCGCGGCCTCGACCGCCGAGAACGGTCCTGAGAAAGGCCCCGGGAAGGCCCCTGGGACGCCCGCACCGCTCCTGGGGCCCGCCACCGCACCTCGTCGTACCCGAAGACCCCTGACCGGCTCGTGGCGCCGTCTGCGGGCAGCCAGCAGACACACCACGCCGACGGCCAGCGTCGCCGGCGCCACCAACTCGCCCCACGGCCGTACGGCCGCTGACAGGGTGCGGACGGTGGCCTGGTGCCCCGCGCGGCCGAGGGCGACTCCGATCTCGTAGTCGCGGAACCAGCCTCCGGGCAGGGACAGGTCGGCGGTCAGGGTGCGGCGGGCGCCGACGGGCAGCGGGCCGCCGGTCCAGGCCAGCGGGTAGCGGCCGACCTGCTTGCCGCCGCGTGACACCGTCAGCACGACCCCCGGATCCGGGGCGGGGCCGCCGCTGAGGTTGGCGAAGGTGACCGTGACGCGCGCCGAGCCGTCCGCTCCGAGCCGCGTCAGGAACGGCGAGTCGTCGGCCGCCGTGGCCTGCATCAGCTTCGCCGTCCCGGCGTCCGCCGCCGGGGCCGCCTGCGGCAGAAAGCGCAGGCCGGGGATGGTGATCGGGGCGTCGACGGGGTCGGCCGCGGTGCCCGCGAAGGGGGTCACGTGCACAGTGCACGGACAGGGCGTCGGCGGCTCCACCACCTGCAGCGTTTGATGGAACCCGCCGAGGGCGTCCGCCGTCGCGCCGACCGCCGCCGCGATGGCGCAAGAGTTCGACGATCCCCCGATTCCGCATATCTCCACCTGCAGCTGCGCCCCGATCGGGAACCCGCTGCCGGTCACCCTGATGTACTCCCCCAGCTTCGCCGTGCCCTTGGACAGCGCCAGCGTCGGACCGTCGGCGGCCGCATACGTGGCGGGAGCCGTCAGTCCGCCGATCAGCGCCGATGCGACAGCCGCCGCCGCAACCGCACCACCGACCCGCCCGAGGCGCCCGACCTGTCCCAGCCGCCCCAGCCGCCCGAGCCGCCGCCACATCACCGCACTGCTCACCGCACCGCAGCCTTCGACCGCTCGCGCCGAGGCCGCGCCGGAAGCGGCTTCCCCCGCCGCCGCCAGAACACCAGGACCACCACCAGCGCCAGCACCACCAGGGCGACGACCAGCAGGCTGAGCCACGGAATCAGCGTCACCGACACCGCCGCCGTCGATGTCACCGGCGGAGAAGCGGAGTCGTCCGTGACATCCAGATGCAGAGTTCCGATCTCAAAGGGCGGCATGTTCTTCCACGACTGAGAAAAATCGATGCTCTGTCCCGGAAGGATCTGCGGAAGCTGAACGGTCCGGTCTATCAGCGTCCCGAAGATTCCCGTCGCATGCAGATGCGCTTTAGGGGACTCGAGCAAGTTGCCGCTATTAGTCACCGTTGCAGTAACCGCTCCGTCACTGTCACTCACATAGGCCGGGAATGGTGCCGATCCCGCGACTTTCAGGTTGGTGACGGTGAGCCCTCCGACCGCCGGTCCGTCGACATGCACATAGAGCCGCGCCGCGACGACCCGCTTGATGCCGACCTGCACGCTGCCCTGCTGCTGAACGCTCTCCACGGCGACGTCCATGCCGGAAACGCCGCCGACGTGGTCACCGGGGGAGGCGTTCTCGGGAATCGCTATAGAGATCGGCACAACAGTGGAAGTGCGCGCCGGAACCGTGAGCGTGGGGAACGCAGTACGCACCCACGTACCGACCCCCGTCATCGCGTACCCGTGGTCCCGCAGCGCGAACTGGCCGTCCCGAGGGGTGTTGTACCCGTCCGCGCCGTACACGTAGTAGGTGATCGGGTGGTCGGTGTAGTTGGACACCGCGAGGCCGTCCTGCAACGTCGTGCCGGGGCGGCCCTCCAGGATGAAGTACTGGCGCGCATCAGCCGACGAACCCGGCTTCGGCGCGGGCTGCACCCACCAGGAACCGTTCCGGTGCGCGTCGTTGGTGGAACCGGGACCGGTGGACTTCGGCGCCGGCGGAGTGGGGCTCGGCGTCGGGGCTGCTAAAGCGTTTCCGGTACCGGAGCCGACTGATACTCCGAACAGAAGCGCCGCGGTCAAGAACACCGCCGCCGCGCGGGCGCGGGCCTTGCGACGGACCGTGATGTTCTGCCCCACAGCGATCTCCTCGGCAAGTCGCCCGGTGTGGTACTCATGGCTGTGGCTGCCGGTGGGGCGAATGGACCTCGCCCCACCGGCAGCCCCTTGCTTCCCTCAGGTAAGCGCCAGGCGCCTTACTGCAGGGAGATGGTGACGGTGCCGGTGTAGGTGCCTTGCAGCACGTAGGCCGGAACCTTCAGCGTCAGCCCCGCACCGACCAGGAAGTCACCGCCGGTGACGGTCGGCGGGCTGGTCGCGCCCGGGCCTTGCGAACACAGGGTGATCGCCGTGGCGGTGCTCAGCGCGCCGCCGGAGCCGGCCGTCGGGGTCGACGGGTACGGCGTGGTCCCGGCCGGGTTGCCGGAGCACGTCAGACCGCTCGCCGAGACGTTGCCCGCCGGGATCGGCGCGGCGCCGGAGCCCGCGTACGGCCCGCCGGTGAGCGCCAGGTCGGACATCGTGGCGTTCAGGACCCAGCCGTTGGTGGTGCCGCGGAAGTCCTGGACGTCGACCTGCTGGAGCGATCCGGCCTGGTTGTGGACGGTGCCGTCCAGGGTCACGCCCGGGAACGCCACCGCGCCGGTGTTCTCGCTCATCTGCAGCGGACCGCCGGTGACGGCCACGTTCGCGCTCTGCGGCACCGAACACGTCCCGGTGGCCGAGACGGCCGCGCCGGCCGTGTCGGCGGTGCAGGAGTTGTTGGCGAACGTGAACGCCGCCGCCGCGCGCAGGGTCGCGCTCGGCGCGCCGCCGACCAGTTCCGCGGCGCCGATCGCGGCGATCGTGGAACTCGGCACGGTGTAATTCCCGGACAGGTGCCCGGAGGCGTCCGCGGTCAGCGTGCTCGCGCTGCCGACCGGGTTGCCGGACGCGTCCACACCGCTGACCGCCACGGTCGCACCGGGATCCCAGTCGCCGCCGGACAGGCCGACGACGGTTCCCGGACCGCCGGAGGCCGGCGACGCGCTCAGCGTCGGCTGCCCCAGCACGGTGACCGCGGTCGGCACCGCACCGCTGGTGGTGCCGGTCAGGACCAGCGAGCCGGCGCCGGTGGCGGCGGTGCCGGGAACGCTGACGGATCCGGAGACCGCACCGCCTGCCGGGACGGTGATCGCCGTTCCGGCGGTCGCGGTGCCCGCGCTGTCGGTGAACGACGGGGTGACGCTCTCCCCGGCGATCCAGCCGGCCCCGGTGAAGGCCACCGTGCCGCCGGGCCGCACGTACGCGCTGCCCACGGACGCCGAGGCGTTGGTCGCGGTGATCGTGGCCGCCGCGCTCGCGCCGCTCGCGGTGCACTGGATGACGATGCCGAAGGCGGACACGTCCTGCTCGTTGTTCCCGGGCGTGAACGTGTACGTGCCGGCGACCGTCGGGGTGAAGGTGGCGGTGAAGTCCGGGATCTGGAACGTCCCGCCGGTGGCGACCGGCGCCGGCGGGAACGCCGCCGAGGATCCGGTCGCGATGGTGCTGCCGGCGGCCCCGCCGACCACGATCTGCGCCTTCGCGGTGGCCGCGTTGGCGATCGGGATCCCGGGCGCCGGGGCGGTCGACAGCGAGTAGTGCCAGGTGATGGTCACCGGAGATCCGACGGCGACGGTGCTCGCCGACGGGGTCAGCGTCACCTGGCTGCTGTAGTCCGGCGGCGGCGCCGCGAGCGCCGGGTTGTTGCTGGTGCAACTCCCGAACGTCACGGTCGTCGTCCCGGCCGCGGCGACCGGGGCCAGGGCCGTCGCGGTGGCCAGGGCCACGGCGAGGGTCCCGGCCAGGGCCGCGGCCCGGCCGGGTCTGGCTCCGTGTCTTGGTCTGTTCCCTTGTCTCACTGGTGGTGCCCTCTCTCTGATTGAGGGGGTGACAAACCCACGGGCCGGCGGCCCGCAGGGGTGGGTTGTCGCACACCGGTTCTGATGGAGCGTCAGATATTGACGGGCAGCGCGGATGCGAAGTCAATACGCACGTTCGAACGCCCGGCCGCCGCGGGCCGCGGAACACGGTGAATCAGGGCTTTTCCCTATCAGCCGTGGCTTCCGTGCCGGCGGCGCGTGGCGTACAGGCCCGTTCCGCCGAGCACGGCCGCCAGGACCGCGCCGCCGGCCAGCCAGCGGCCGTCGAACCCGGTGTGCGGCAGCTCGCCGGTGGTCGAACTGCTGGAGGTGGACCCGCCGGCGCTCGTGCTCGGCGAGCCGCCCGTGCTCGACGACGCGGCGCTCGAGGGTGACGTCTCACCGCCGCCGCCGCTTCCGCCGGACGCCGCCGCGACCGTGATCGTCGCCGCCGGACCGGACGCAGTGGCCTTACACGCCACGACCAGGCCGAACTGCGCGATGTCCTGCTCGTTGTCGCCGGGGGTCAGCTTGTACGTCCCGGCGGCGGTCGGCGTGAAGGTCGCGGTCATGTCGGGGATCTGGAACGTCTTGCCGGCCGGCACCGGCGCCGACGGGAAGTTCGCCGAGGACCCGGTGCTGATCGTCGAGCTCGCCGCGCCGCTGATGACGATCTTCGCCTTGGCGGTGGCCACGTTCGCGACCGGGATCCCGAGCGGGCCCGGCGCCGTGGAGATGGAGTAGTGCCAGGTGATCTTGATCGGCTTGCCGGCCTGGAACGAAGAACCCTGAGGTGTCAGCGTCACTTGCGAGGTGTAGTCCGGCGGCGGCGCGGACAGCGATGGATTGCTGCTCGTGCAGCTTCCGTAGCCGACGCTCGTGGTGCCCGCGCCGGCCGGTGGCGCCAGGGCCACCACAACGACGGCCACGGCCCCTCCCAGGGCGGCGACGCGCTTGCTCCGACGATCCATGGATGCCTCCTGACATCGAACGACAGATCGAACCGCCTAGCCATTGAGGAAGTAATCTGACGGAGTGTCAATAGTCATCTGATGGATCGTCAGGTCAGGGTGCGTGCGGGCTGGTGGCGATCAGACGGCCGGTCACGATCATCCGCTGGGTCGAGGACCACCACGGGTTGCAGGTCGTCAGGGTGATGAGACTCTCGGTCGGCCGCGCTCCGGGCTCGCCCGGCACCGGATCCACGACGCCGAGGTCGGTGGGCTGGACGATCACCGGGTCGGCGTCGATCCGGTAGGTGTACCGGGCCTGCGCCGTCTCCACGGAGACCAGGTCGCCGGCCCGCATCTCGTCGAGGTGCCGGAAGGGCTCGCCGTGCGTCTTGCGATGGCCGGCGACCGAGAAGTTGCCGATCTGGCCGGGAAGCGCGGTGCCCGGATAGTGGCCGGCGGCCTTGTTCAGGATGTCGAGGCCGACGCCTTCCAGGACGGGGATCGCAGAACCCAGACGCGGGATGGTCAGGATCGCGACGTTGTCGCCGTCGTGCAGGGCTGGGGCAGGAGGCGGTGCCACCACCGGAGCGGATTCCCCGTGCGGCGACGGGGAAGCCGGATGCGCCGGCGGGGCCACCATCCACTGCCGCTGCATGACGCCCACTTCGCGGTTCATGTCCTGCCGGCCGATCACGTTCGTGTAATAGAGCTGATACACGATGAACAGACCCAGCAGCACGGAGAACGTGACCAGCAGCTCGCCGACCGTTCGTATCGCAATACGCAGAATCGCCCCTGCTCTCGCCATAGTGGCGCAGAGTAGGGGCGACTCCGTGAAATGCGAAGAGGCTTAGAAGGCCTCCTCCGGCACGTCCATCAGCGCGTTGTCGGTCGCCTCGACGATCGCGCGCTGCGCGGCCAGCAGCGGCAGGGTGTTCTGGGCGAAGAACTTCGCCGCGGCCACCTTGCCGGTGTAGAACGGCACGTCGCGGCCGGAGGCCCCGGCGGCCAGCGCCGCCTGCGCGATGGTCGCGCCGCGCAGCAGCAGCCAGGAGACGACGACGTCGCCGAGCGCGAACAGGAACCGGACGGTGTTCTGCGCGACGACGTACAGCTGCGCCGGGTCCGACAGCGACTCGCCGGCCTTGTCCAGCATGGCCTTCAGCATCCCGCCGACCTCGCCCTGCGCGGTGGCCAGCAGCCGGCGCTCGCGGGCCAGCTCCTCGCCGCCGGGCTCGCCGGCCAGGAACTTCGTGATCTCCTCGTTCAGGGCGTTCAGCGCGACCCCGCCGTCCTTCACGATCTTGCGGAAGAACAGGTCCAGGGACTGGATCGCGGTGGTGCCCTCGTACAGCGAGTCGATCTTGGCGTCGCGGATGTACTGCTCCAGCGGGTACTCCTGCAGGAAGCCGGAGCCGCCGAAGATCTGCAGCGCCTGCGCCAGCTGCTCGTAGGACTTCTCCGAGCCGTAGCCCTTCACGATCGGCAGCAGCAGGTCGTTCATGCGCTCGGCGTTCTTGTCCTCGGTGCCGGCGGCGCGGGCCTGCTCGATCGCGTCCTGGAAGGTCGCGGTGTACAGGACCAGGGAGCGCATGCCCTCGACGTAGGACTTCTGCGTCATCAGCGAGCGGCGCACGTCCGGGTGGTGCGTGATGGTCACGCGCGGCGCGTCCTTGCCCGGGGTGGTCAGGTCCGAGCCCTGCACGCGCTGCTTGGCGTACTCCAGGGCGTTCAGGTAGCCGGTGGACAGGGTGGAGATGGCCTTGGTACCGACCATCATGCGCGCGAACTCGATGATGTTGAACATCTGGGCGATGCCGTCGTGCACCTCGCCGAGCAGCCAGCCCTTGGCCGGCACGCCGGCCTGGCCGAAGGTGACCTCGCAGGTGGTGGAGGCCTTCAGACCCATCTTGTGCTCGACGTTGGTGACGTAGGCGCCGTTGCGCTCGCCGAGCTCGCCGGTCTCCCAGTCGAAGTCGAACTTCGGCACGATGAACAGCGACAGGCCCTTGGTGCCGGGGCCGGCACCCTCGGGGCGGGCGAGCACCAAGTGGATGATGTTCTCGCTGAGGTCGTGCTCACCGGAGGTGATGAACCGCTTCACGCCCTCGATGTGCCAGCTGCCGTCGGCCTGCTGGACCGCCTTGGTGCGGCCGGCGCCCACGTCGGAGCCGGCGTCCGGCTCGGTGAGCACCATGGTGGAGCCCCACTGGCCCTCGACCATCGCGCGGGCGACCTTGCGCTGCTCCTCGGTGCCGAGGTTCCACACCACGGTCGCGAAGTCGGCGCCGGAGGAGTACATCCAGATCGCCGGGTTCGCGCCCAGCACCAGCTCGGCCACCGACCACCGCAGGGTGCGCGGGGTCGGGGTGCCGCCGAGCTCGACCGGCAGGCCCAGGCGCCACCACTCGGCGTCCATGAACTGCTTGTAGGAGCGCTTGAAGCTCTCCGGCAGGGTGGCGGTGTTGGTCTCGGGGTGGAAGATCGGCGGGTTGCGGTCGGAGTCGAGCAGGCTCGGCGCCAGCTCGTCCACGGCCAGCCGCTCGACCTCGGCCAGGATCGACTTGGCGGTGTCGACGTCCATGTCGGCGTACTCGCCGGTCCCGTACACCTCGCCGCGCCCGAACACCTCGAAGAGGTTGAACTCGATGTCGCGCAGGTTCGACTTGTAGTGGCTCATCGCCGTAGGCTCCCGCTGTCCCGGACCGGCTCAGGGTTTACGCTCCGGTCGTACTGGTGAGTAATAAGCACTCCCCAGGATGCTACCCACTGGTAACTAGCCGCAAGCCCGCATCTTGCTCTCATCCGCCGCGAAGCGGTGAGGTCTATCACGCCGGTGCCGTGCGCTGCGGCGCGAGCGCCGGGTAGGCTCTCGTGACGTGTACGGCTATCCCCAGGAGGGCTATCCCCAAGAGGGATACGCCCAGGAGCCCCCGCCGTCCCAGGTGGCCAACCCCGCGCTGAGCGACGCGATCCGCGCCTTCACCGGCGGCGTGATGGGCCCTGAGGACTTCTACACGGTGTTCAACAGCGCGAAGATCTACTGCCCGCGCGGGGAACAGCCTGGATTCCTGGCCCTGCACGACACCCCGGAACCGGTGATCCCGATGTTCAGCTCGCTCACGGAGCTGAAGGCCTACTCCGGCGAGGAGTCGCGCTACTTCACGGTGACCGGCGGCGAGGTGCTGGACCTGCTGCCCACGGGGTACGGGATCGTGCTGGACATCGAGGGGGAGCACCGCATCGTGTTCGACGCGAAGGCGATCGAGCAGATGACGGCTTACGCGATGCAGCGGTTGTACGGGGCGTGACGGGAGCCGGCTCCAGGTGCGCCACCGGTCTGTCGGGTTGGTGAGACCGATGGGGCCGGTGAGACGTCAGCGCCCTTCCTTCAAGAAGTCCAGCAAGTCCGCCGGCTTCATCTTCCGCGCACTGGCGAACTCGCCGTCGGCGGAGTCGAAGCGGATCTTGCCTTCGGGGTTCAGGACCGACAGGGAGGGGATGCCGCCGGCGATGGGGTGGTTGAAGTCGGCGTCGATGTCGGCGTTCTGGTCGCGCTGACCGCGTTCGGTGCCGACGCTGACGGTGACCAGGTGGTACTTCCGGGCCAGGAGTTGCGCGACGTCGGGGTCGCGGGTCCAGTCCTCGAAGGCGGTGCAGTCCGGGCACCACCGGGCGCCGAGCGCCAGCAAGATGTCCTTGCCGTCCTTGGCGGCGGCTCGGCGCGCGGCTGCCAGGTCGGCCCGGGGGTCGCGCGAGGGGTCGAACAGCTCCGTCTCCTGGGGCATTTCCTGGGGCGCTTCCATGGTCACAACGTAACCGGATCGAAGTCGCCGGGGGAACCCGTGGCGGCCAATTCGCCGCGGCGCAGGACGTGCACGCGGTCGGCGAGGGCCAGCGCTTCGTGAGGGTGTGGCTCGGCGAGGACGACTGCGCGGTCGGGGTGCGCGGCGGCGAGGCCACCGAGGACGGTGTAGAGGCGCGTGGCCAGAACCGGGGCCAGGCCATGGGAAAGCTCGTCGACCAGCAGCAAGCGCCAGGGGGCCAGGAGGGCGCGGGACAGCGCCAGCATCTGCTGCTCGCCGCCGGACAGGAGCGCGACGCGGCGGCGTGACAGGGTGCTGAGGTCGGGAAAGGCTTCCAGGGCGGGCGCGAGGTCGCGGCCCGCGGCGAACAGGTCCAGGTTCTCGCGCACGGTCAGGCTTCGGAACACGCCGCCCTCGTCCGGGATGAGCATCACGCCCGCAGCGGCGCGGCGGCCGACCGAGGAGCGCGTGATGTCGGAGTCCAGCCAACGGACACGTCCGGAGGAGGCGCGAAGGTACCCGGCGACCGCGCGCAGGAGCGTGGATTTGCCCGCGCCGTTACGGCCCAGGACGGCTGTCACCTCGCCCTCAGCGAAGCCGAGGCTGACGCCGTGCAGCGCCTCCAGCGGGCCGTAGCGGACGCGAAGCGCGTCGATGGTCAGCATCAGGACTCGCCGACGTAAAGCTCGCGCGCCGGCTTCGAGGCGAACACCTCGTCAGGACTGCCGGAGAGCAGCACTCGCCCGGCGACCATGAGATACGCACGGTCCGCGACCGCCGTGACGAAGCGGATGTCATGCTCCACGAGCAGGATCGCGAGGCCGTCAGCGGCCAAGGCGCGCAGGACCTCGGCCAGGCGGGCGATCTGGTGATCATCGAGGCCTGACGCGGGCTCGTCCAGCAAGAGCGCGGCGGGCTCGGCGGCGAGCGCCCGGCCGAGCTCGACCAGGCGCATGGTGCCGGTCGGAAGCGAACCTGCGGGGACGTCGGCCAGTGCGGTCAGGCCGAGGCGGTCGAGAACGACGGCGGTGATGGCGCGGACGCCGGCGCGTCGAGGGTCCGGCAGCCCCAGGAGACCGGCCAGGAGGGGCCGGCCGCGACGGTTCTCGGCACCGACGCGAATGTTCTCGGCGACGGTGAGGCCGGCGAAGAGCTCGATGCGCTGGAAGGTCCAGGCGACCCCGGCACGTGCTCTCGCGTGGGATGGCAGGCCGTTGAGAAGCAGGCGATCACCGCCGACGAGCGTGACCGTCCCGGCATCGGCGGTGTCCAGCCCGGTGACGCAGTGGAACAGCGTCGTCTTGCCCGCGCCGTTCGGTCCGATCAACGCCGTGACCGCACCGGCGGGCACATCCAGGTCCACTTCATCGACCGCGGTCACCCCGCCGAACCGGCGCCGCAGCCCTCTGATCTCCAGCCCGCTCACGATGCCCGCCGCCCCTGCTCCCGCACCCGCGTCGTCGGCGCAGCCCGTGTAGCCCGCGCAGCCACCGCGCGTCCCGCCGGGCTGAGGCGCCGCGTCACCGGACGCTCCACCGGACGCGCCAGCCAGTCCCCCGCCCGCCGCACCGCCGCGTCGATCCCGCCCGGGAACCGCCCCAACAGCACCGCGCCGAGGCCGATCAGCAGCCCCGACACCCCCACCACGGTCCCGACGTCCACCGCCACCAGCGCCGCGGCGCCGACCACCGCCCCCATCGCCGAGTCCACGCCCCACACCGCGACCGCCGCGAACCACACCAGCCCCTGCACCGGATCGAAGTCTGTGGGGTTGAACGCCTCCGCCGCCGACGTCGTCAGCGCGCCGCCGAGACCGGCCAGGCCCGCCGCGCAGGCGAACACGAACACCTTCATCCGCCGCACATCGATGCCCGCCGATACCGCGGCCGCCTCCGAATCACGCAGCGCCACCAGCGCGCGCCCCATCGGACCGGTGTGCAGCGAGCGGACCAGCAACAGCGCGAGCACCAGACAGGCCAGTTCGAGAGCGTAGAACCAGTGGTCGTCCGTGAAACCCGGCGGTCGCGCGACCACCAGGCCGCCGACGAACACCGGCTGCGCGAACACGAACCGGGCTACCACTGCCGCAGTGGCGAACGTCGTCAGGGCCAGATAAAGCCCGCGCCGATGAATGGCGATGCCTTTGTTGACGAACACCGCGCCAGTCACCCAGCCCAACGGCACCACCAGCAACGGCCCCAGAAGCAACGCCGCCAGCCACGGCACTCCGCCCTCGGCCAGCTTCGCCATGAACAGCGCACCGAGCCCGGCGTAACCCGCCTGTCCCAACGAGATCTGCCCGGCGTATCCGGTGCCGACCACCAGCGACACGAACACCACCGCCAGCGCCGGCACCGCCAATGAGGCCCGCAGATCCGCCGGGTCGAAGAACAGCGGCAGCGCGAGCACCAACGACAACGCGCCCAACGGAAGACGGCTGACCGCACCGGGATGCGAAGTCCGGCGCGCGCCCTCGCGGTGCAGTCCCCCGCCGACCGGCCCGGCATCCCGGATCCCCGAACGCGGCAGCACCAGCAGCGCCGCGAACAACACCAGCACGAACAAGTTCGTGTGGAAGGCGTCCACCAATCCCTGCCACCGCGCCGCCGGATGCACCGCCGTCAGCTCTGTCTGCGCGATGCCGATCGCCAACGCCGCGATCACCGCCACCGGCAGCGACGTCAGCCGCGCCAAGACGGCGACGCCCATCGTCTCCAGTACGGTCAGCGTCAGGCTGTACGGATCCAAGTGGTAGATCGGCGCCCACAGCACACCCGCGACGCCGGCCAGAAACGACCCGAACGCCCACCCTCCGGCGGCGAGCCGGTCGGCAGGCAGCAGCGCACCGGCCAGATCCCGGTCGTCCACCACAGCGCGCACCATCAGCCCGATCCGCGTGGCGCGGAGCAGGAAGGTCAGCAGCACCGCGATCAGCGCGACAACGCAGAGCTCGACGATGGTCGAGTAGGAGAGCCTCAGCGATCCCGTCAGCCGCACGGATCCGGCGGGCAACAACGAAGGCGCATCGACGTAAGAACGCCCGCCCCACAAGAGGAAAGTCAGCCCTAGCTGAAGCACCAGCACGCCGAGCGTCGCGACCAACAACCCCGACGCACCGCTGCGCCGCAACGGCCGATACACCAGCCGCTCCAACAACAGCCCGACCCCCGGCGCCACGATCCCGAGGACCAGCAGCGCGGCCACGCCGACGGACATGTGCCACACGCGCACGCACTGCCACATGACATATGCGCAGAACACGGCGTTGGATCCGAAAGCGATGTTGAACACCCCGGTCACCCGGTACGTCGCCAGCAACCCCACCGCGGCCAGAGCGGCCACGCACCCGATCGCCAGTCCGTTCAGCGCGAGACCGGCGTAGAACATCGCGCGCCTAGTCCTCGGTCCCGGTGGTTTCGCCGGCGCCGTCGTCCACAGCTTCCGTCAACAGCGCGTGCAGCTCGGCGATCCGGCGAGCCGTGCCAGGGTCTGTCGTCCCGGACATCGCGAGGATGGAGCCGCACACCACCAGCACCGCGCCGGGTATCGAAGCCGAAGCCAGATACGGTAGCTGCTTCGCCGCGACCGCCTCGCCGGAGATCAGATACCAGCCGAGCACGAGCAGCAGAACGCCGACGAATCCCACCGCCGTGCCGAGCGCCACCCGTGTCCGCCGATCAAGGTCTTCGAGGCGGGACATATACACCGAACACCTTCCACTGGCGATCCGTGAGGCGGGTGTGTCTGTGGACCCTTACTGGAGATGATGGTATGTCAGGTGGAAGAGGCCGGGAATACTCTTCAGGAGCGTGATCCTCCGTGACATCTCGACGCACATCGCTCGTCCGTACCGGCGCCACCTTGGCCGTCGCGGCGTTGCTCGCCGCCGGCTGTTCCTCCAGTAAGTCCTCGCCCTCGGCGAGCGGCAGCACCACCACCGCCGGCGCTTCGAGCAGTTCGAGCTCCGCGGCGGGCAGTTCCAGCAGCTCCAGTTCCGCGCCCGGCACCGGTTCGGGCAGCAGCTCCGGCTCCGCGGCCGGCGGCCAGCCCTCCGACACCGCGGCCGCCACCCAGCAGGTGAAGGACGCGTACAACAAGTTCTTCGACAACACCATCGACACCGCCACCAAGGCCTCGATGGTGCAGAACGCCTCGCAGGTGCAGGGCCTGCTGACCGCGCTGGCCGCGGCGGCGGGCGGCCAGAAGTCCTCGATCCAGGTGAACACCGTGACGTTCGACAGCGCCACGCACGCCAAGGTCGACTTCGCGATCCTGCTCAACGGCCAGCCCGCGCTGCCGCACGCCAGCGGCGACGCGATCTACGACTCGGCCTCGGGCCACTGGCAGGTCGCCGACTCCACGCTGTGCCAGCTCGCCGGCATCACGCCTGGAGTCAACCCGACGGTCCTGAAGTCCGCCGGGTGCAGCTGACAGGTTCGGAAAGCGGAATCGGAACAGCGAACCAGGCAGGACCGCATTCCGTAGCAGGAACAGAAGCAGGAACAGGAACAGCGGCGGCTAACCGGCCTCGGCCGGCTCGGCCGCCGCTGCCGTGCTGTGCGCGCTGAGTCGCCGCCACAGCACCTCCAGCAGCACACACGCCACCGCGGCGATCACCAAGCCCGTGGTCCACTGGTACCACGGACCGAAGTGCAGATCGAAGACGTGACGGCCGTACGGCAGCGCGACACACAGGATGAACAAGCCCGCCATCGACGCGATGAGCACGACCTTCCACCACACGATCGGCCGCGCCACCAACTGCACGATGTACAGGCTGCACGCGAACAGCGACACCATCGCAGTGGTCTGTGCTTCCCCCAGAGTGTCCTGCTCGCTGCGCGCCACCCAGTACGCGACGAACACCTCGATCCCCGCGACCAGTCCGGCGGGGATGGCGAACCGCAGCACCCGCCGCACGAACCCGGGCCGGGCCCGCTCGTAGTTCGGCGCCAGGGCCAGGAAGAACGCCGGGATCCCGATGGTCAGCGCGGCGATCAGCGTGGTGTGCCGCGGCAGGAAAGGGTATTCGAGCTGGAAGATCCCGACCAGGACCACCAGCACGAAGGAGTAGACCGACTTCACCAGGAACAGGTTCGCGACCCGCTCGATGTTGCCGATCACCCGCCGGCCCTCGGCGACCACCTCGGGCAGCGTCGCGAAGCGGTCGTCCAGCAGCACGATCTGCGCGACCGCCTTCGTCGCCCCGGCGCCGGAGCCCATCGCGACGCCGATGTCGGCGTCCTTCAGGGCCAGGACGTCGTTGACGCCGTCGCCGGTCATGGCCACGGTGTGCCCGCGGGACTGGAGCGCGGTGACCATCTCCCGCTTCTGCTGCGGCGTGACGCGGCCGAACACGGTGTGCTCGGCGATGTCGTCGGCGAACGCGTCGGCGTCGCCCTCAGGCAGCGTCCGGGCGTCCAACGGACGGGTCGCGCCGGGCAGCCGCAGCGAGGCCGCGACCGCGCCGACCGACACCGCGTTGTCGCCGGAGATCACCTTCAGCGCGACGCTCTGCTTGTCGAAGTAGTCCAGCGTGTCGCGGGCGTCGGAGCGGATGCGCTGGCGCAGTGTGATCAGCGCGACCGGCGCGATGGAGCCGTCGATCACCGCGTCCACCGGGCCGTCGGCGCGGGCCAGCATCAGGACCCGCAGTCCCGTGGAACCCAGCTCCTCGGCCTGGCCGGCGGCCGGCGTGCCGTGGCCCAGAACGTCCGGCGCGCCGAGCAGCCAGGTGCCCTTGTCGTCGGCGAAGGTGACGCCGGACCATTTGCGGGCCGAGGAGAACGGCGCGACCTGCGCCGCGCTCCACCCGGCCGCCGGACCCGGGAACCGCTCCATCACCGCCTGCATCGTGGCGTTGGGCCGCTCCTCGGCCGCGCCGAGCGCCGCCAGCACCGTCGGCACGTCCGTGCCGGACCCGCCGACCGAGCCGACCGAGCTGACCGCACCGACCGTGCCGGGCAGCTCCTCGATCGCGTCGAAGACCATCCCGCCCTCGGTCAGCGTGCCGGTCTTGTCCAGGCAGACCGTGTCCACCCGCGCCAGACCCTCGATCGCCGGCAGCTCCTGCACCAGGCAGTTCTTCTGCCCGAGCCGGATCACGCCGACCGCGAAGGCCACCGAGGTCAGCAGCACCAGGCCTTCGGGGACCATCGGCACCAGGCCGGCGACGGTCCGGCTGATCCCGGAGCGGACCCCGCCGGACCGGTTCAGCTGGGTCACCACCTGCAGGATCCCGGCCGGGACCATCAGCAGCGTCATGTACTTCAGGATGTTGTTGATGCCGGTGCGCAGCTCGGAGTCGACCAGCGTGAACTTCTGCGCCTCCTCGGCGAGTTTGGCGGCGTAGGCCTGGTGCCCGACCTTGGTGGCCTCGAAGGCCCCGGAGCCGGCCACCACGAAGGAGCCGGACATCACCGGGTCGCCGGTCTGCTTGAGCACCGGGTCGGATTCGCCGGTCAGCAGCGACTCGTCGACCTCCAGCGCGTCGGCGCGCACCACCTTGCCGTCGACCACGACGCGGTCGCCGGGGCCCAGCACGATCACGTCGCCGAGCACGATCCGCGAGGCCGCGATCTCCTGCTCGGCCCCGTCGCGCAGCACCCGGGGCCGGGCCTCGCCGACCACCGCCAGCGAGTCCAGCGTCTGCTTGGCCCGCCACTCCTGCAGGATGCCGATCGCGGAGTTGGCGACGATGACGAAGCCGAACAGCGCGTCCTGGATCGGCCCGACCGCCAGCTCGATGACGAACAGCGCGCCGATGATCGCGTTGAACGGCGTGAACACGTTCGAACGCACGATCTCGGACATCGAGCG
>Ga0068855_100001777_pt1 | contig 26951 bp, 29 predicted proteins | sample KBSCornC52_FD_66592 | JGI IMG/M metagenome (GOLD analysis project Ga0068855, IMG submission 66592) | Corn rhizosphere microbial communities from Kellogg Biological Station, Michigan, USA - KBS Corn C5-2 | ecosystem: Host-associated > Plants > Roots > Rhizosphere > Soil ... | reverse complement strand
CCGGTGAGCGTCGGCAATACCGGCAGCGCATCTTCCGGCGCGAAGCAGCGCACGCGCAGGCGGATGTTGTGTTCGTACGACAGCAGGTGCACCACCGAAGCGAAGCGCCGCAGGAACTGCGGGTGTTGGGGGCGATCTTCCCAACCGAAGCGGCCTTGCACGTTGTCGCCCTGCACGCCGCGCCCAAAACCTTGTGAAGTGGCGGTGTCCGACCCTGCCCATTCGTCTTCGCCGAAGCTGAGGAAGTCGACGCCGCACAGATCCGTCAACTGCGCGAAACGGAAGTCCGCCTCGTCGCGCAGCGCGGTGCAGATTTCCACCAGATGCGCGGGCGCAACCTCGATCGTCGTTTGCGCATGCGAAATGTCGAGGTTGTCGATCTTTCCGCCGAAGCGCGCGCGCAGGTGATCGGCCAGTTGTTCGGGTGTGGTCTGGGCCATGGGCGGTCAGCGCGCGACGGTATTGGTGCGGCGAATCTTCTTCTGCAATTGCAGAATCCCGTAAACCAGCGCCTCGGCCGTGGGTGGACAACCTGGCACGTACACGTCGACCGGCACGATGCGGTCGCAGCCACGCACCACCGCATACGAATAGTGGTAATAGCCGCCGCCGTTGGCGCAACTGCCCATCGAAATCACCCATTTAGGATCGGGCATCTGGTCGTATACCTTGCGCAGCGCCGGCGCCATCTTGTTGACCAGCGTGCCGGCCACGATCATCACGTCGCTCTGGCGCGGGCTGGGCCGGAAGATCACGCCGTAGCGATCGAGGTCGAGGCGCGACGCGCCCGCGTGCATCATCTCCACCGCGCAGCACGCCAGGCCGAACGTCATCGGCCACATCGAACCGGTACGCGCCCAGTTGAACAATGCATCCACCGTGGTGACGCCGAAACCGCGCTGTACGATCGGGTTGTCGGCCTCCGGACGCAGGATGTCGTCCACCTTCCCGATCGGCACCGGGTTGTGCATCACCTTGTCGATGGCGGAAATCAATCCCATTCGAGTGCACCCTTCTTCCAGACGTAGACGTACCCGACCACGAGCAGCAGCAGGAACGTGAACATTTCGATCAGCGCGACGATGCCGATCTTCGAAAACACCGTCGCCCATGGAAACAAGAACGCGATTTCGAGATCGAACAGGATGAACAGGATCGCGATGAGGTAGTAGCGCACGTCGAACTTCATGCGCGTACCCTCGAACGCCTCGAAACCGCACTCGTAGGGCGAATATTTTTCGGCGCTCGGGTGGCGCGGGCCGGCCAGCCAGCCGACCACGATCAACGCGACGCCGATGCCGCCTGCGACGATCAGGAACAGCAGAATGGGCCAGTAGCCTGCAAGCATGTCTATCAATCCCGTTAGCTGCGGGATTTTCGCATGCACCGGCGCGTGCCGCAATCGCGCGATGTTTCACGACGACGCGTACGACGATCGCGTGGAGGACCCGAAAACGAAAACGCGCGATGCGAATGTCTCGCGATCGCGCGTTCGTCGATTGGTGCCCAAGGCGGGACTCGAACCCGCACGCCGTTAAGCGCTACCACCTCAAGGTAGTGCGTCTACCAATTCCGCCACCTGGGCTGAGAGAAACACTGCACACATCCACGCGTGCGAAACAGACTCATCCATGAGAAACATTGGGTGCATCCCTGTCCGATTTTTCACGAAAGAATAGGATCAATCAATGCGAACCGGCGGGCGCGCTGCTGGCCGGCGCGGACGTGGCTGGTGCGGACGACTTGGCAGGTGCCGTCGGCACCTCCGAACCCGCGGCCCTCCCGGACGCAGGCGCGACCGGCACTTCCGAATGCTGGACCGGCACACCCGATGCAGGCGCGGCAGTGGCCGCAGGCGCGCTGGTCGCCGACGCGGCGGGCGCCGAGCTGCCTCTACCAGCCATGACTCCGAGCGTCTGCTGCGCGCTCGGCCTGACGCCGTGATCACTCAGGTAGATGCCCATGCCGAGGCTCAGCACGAAAAACAATCCTGCCAGCACCGCGGTGGTGCGGGTGAGGAAGCTGGCCGAGCCGCGCGCACCGAAAACCGTGCCGGATGCGCCGCCGCCGAAGCTGGCCCCGGCGTTGGCGCCGTCGCCGCGCTGCATCAGGATCAGCACGATCATCGCCGCGGCGATGAGTACATAGAACACGCTGAAAATCGTGAACAGCATCTGGATGTTCCCGTACGGACGCCGGCTTCAGCCCGCCGCCGCGCAAATCGAAAGAAAGTCGGTGGCCTGCAAGGCTGCGCCACCGATCAGGCCGCCATCGATATCGGCTCCAGCGAACAACTCGGCGGCGTTGCCGGGTTTGACGCTGCCGCCATAAACGATGCGGGTCGAACCGGCAATTCTAGCATCGTCCCGGCAAAGCTGGCTACGCAGCATCGCATGCACTTCCTGGGCCTGGGCGGGGCTGGCGCAGAGGCCGGTGCCGATGGCCCAGACCGGCTCGTAGGCGACCACGATGTGCCCGAACGCTTCGATCCCGCAGTGCGCCACCACCGCGCCGAGCTGGCGCGATACCACTTCGGCGGTCTGGCCGGCTTCGTGCTGCTCGAGCGTTTCGCCCACGCACAGCACCGGGGTGAGTGCGTGCTCCAGCGCCTTGGCAACCTTCATCGCGACCTGCTCATCGGTTTCATGGTGGTATTGGCGGCGCTCGGAATGTCCCGCCAGCGCGAACGTGCACCCGATGTCGCGCAGCATCGCGGCCGAGACTTCGCCGGTGAACGCGCCGGATTCATGTTCGCTCACGTCCTGGCCGCCCACGGCGATGCGTGAACCAGCCGCCGCCGCGCAGGCTTCACGCAGGTAGGGAAACGGCGGGAAAACCGCGACATCGACGGCATCGATCTGCGCCTCGGTGAGCGCGCCGACGAGTGTCGACGCCATCGTGCGCGATCCGTGCATCTTCCAATTTCCGCCCACCCATTTGCGGCGCATGGCGTGCTCCATCGTCGATCAGGATGGGAGGATAGCCAACGGTCACGGATACACGCAAACTATCCTTTGTCGTGCGATCGTCCCTGATCGCCGCAGCGCGGAAAAACTTGTGAGCGTGGCATCCCGAACCCACCACCCTCAGAACGCCCTTTCATGGCCTGACTTTCGCAACGGCTGCTTCGCACGATGATGGGCGACTGACATGATGACGCCACGCCGCCGCGCCCTCATTACCGGCGCATCCGCCGGCATCGGCGCCGAGTTCGCGCGACAACTTGCCGCGCGCGGTTGCGATCTGGTACTGACCGCCCGGCGTGGGGACCGTTTGCAGGCCCTGGCCTCCGTTCTGCGCGTGACGCACGGTATCGATGTGCAAGTGATTGCGGAGGATCTGGCTGATCCGGCGGCACCCGCGCGCATCGCCGCGGCCGCCACCCATGGGGGCGACTGCGTCGACATCCTGATCAACAACGCGGGCTACGGCGTGCCCGGCTGCTACGACAAGGTGGATTGGACTACGCACGCGCAATTCATGCAGGTGGTGGTGACGGCGCCGCTGCACCTTTGTCATCTGCTGCTGCCGGCAATGCGCGAACGCATTTACGGCCGCATCGTCAACGTCGCTTCACTCGCGGGCCTGGTACCGGCGACGCCCGGCAACACCCTGTATGGGCCCGCCAAGGCATTCCTGATACGGGTATCACAAGCGCTGGCGGTGGAAAATCGCGCGCATGGTATCCACGTGTGCGCGCTATGTCCCGGATTCACGCGTTCCGAATTCCACGACGTGAGCCGGGCGCGCGGACTGGTTTCGAAACTGCCGGGGTGGATGTGGTCCAATGCAAGCGACGTGGTACGCCAAGGCCTCGACGCGGTCGAAAGCGGCCGCGTGATCTGCCTGCCAGGACGCGTGAATCGCGCGACCAAGGTACTGATGGATTTGCTGCCTGATCGCACAGCGCTCGGCCTGGTCGCACGACGCGCGAAACACTTCCGGATTCGCGACTGAACCGCGCAGCGAAACGGCTTACGAAACCAGGAGTTTCACGACCCGGGTTGCGGAATCCGCTGCCGATTCCTGATCCGAACGCAAATGGATATCGGGCGATTCCGGTGCCTCGTAGGGCGAACCGATGCCGGTGAAATTGGCGATCTTGCCCGCGCGCGCCTTGGCGTACAGGCCCTTGACGTCGCGCTCCTCGCACACGGCCAGTGGCGCATCCACGAACACTTCCATGAATCCGGTTTCCCCGATCAGGTCGCGCGCCATTTGCCGCTCGGCGCGGAAGGGGCTGATGAACGACACCAGTACGATCAGCCCGGCATCCATCATCAACTTGGACACTTCGGCCACGCGACGGATGTTCTCGACGCGATCGGCATCGGTGAATCCAAGATCGCGATTCAAGCCGTGGCGGACGTTGTCGCCGTCCAGCAGGATGGTATGGAAGCCGTCCGCAAGAAGGCGGCGCTCGACCAGGTTCGCGATGGTGGATTTGCCCGCGCCGGAAAGCCCGGTGAACCACAGGCACCGTGGCACCTGGCCCTTGATTTTCGAACGCGTCGCGCGATCGACGTCGAGGTGCTGCCAGTGCACGTTGCGGTCGCGGCGCAAGCCGAAATCGAGCGTGCCGCAGCCGACCGTCGCGTTCGTTTCGCGATCGATCAGGATGAATCCGCCGAGACGGCGATCGTCCTTGTACGGCCGGAACGCGATGTCGGAATCGAGCGAAAGATTGCAGACGCCGATCTCGTTGGCGGTGAGGCGGGTCGCCGCAAGGTGCGCCTGGGTATCGGGATCGATCCGGTGCTTGATCTCGGTGACCTGCGCGCCAATGGTGTGGGTCGCCCGCTTCATCAGGTAGCGCCGGCCTGGCAACAGCGCGGCATCGTCCAGCCACAACAAATGGCAGGCGAATTGCGCGGCCACTTCGGGCGGCAGCGTGGGATCGGCAATGACATCGCCGCGCGCCACGTCGATCTGGTCGGCCAGGGTCAACGTGATGGCCTGTCCGGCCTCGGCAACGTCGAGGTCGGCGCTGCCACCGATCACCCGCGTGACGCGCGAAAGCCGGCCCGATGGCAATACCACGACCTCGCTGCCGGGCGCGACGCGTCCGCCCGCGACCATGCCCGTGTAGCCGCGAAATTTGTGGTCGGGACGATTGATCCACTGCACGGGCAGCGCAAACGCGGCGTCCACTTGGCGCTGCACCTGCACGGTCTCCAGGTATTCCAGCAGCGGCTTGCCGGTGTACCACGGCGTCTTGGACGACGGCGCCACCAGGTTGTCGGCATTGATCGCCGAGACGGGAATCGCATCCGCGTGCTCGATGCCAAGGTCGTGCGCGAGCTTCACGCATTCCTGTTCGATCGCGTGGTAGCGCGCGTGGTTGTAGTCGATCAGGTCCAGCTTGTTGACCGCGAACAACACGTGCTGCACGCCGAACATCGCGAGGATCGCGGTATGCCGGCGGGTCTGGGTCTGCACGCCCGCGCGCGCATCGACGAGCACGATGCCTAGCTCCGCATTGGAAGCACCCGACGCCATGTTGCGGGTGTACTGCGCGTGTCCGGGGCAGTCGGCGACGATGAAGGCGCGCTTGTCGGTGCCGAAGTATCGCCATGCGACGTCGATGGTGATGCCCTGCTCGCGCTCGGCTTCCAGTCCGTCGAGCAGCAATGAATAGTCGGGTTTGCCGCCCTGGGTCCCATGGGTCTTGCTGTCGCGGATCATCTGCGCCAGACGGTCGTCCGGAACCATCCCGGCTTCGGCCAGCAGGCGCCCGAGCAGCGTGCTCTTGCCGTCGTCCACGCTGCCGCACATGGCAAGGCGGAGGGTGTCGCGGTTTTCCAAGGCAGCCAGCCGCGCGACCAGCGCGGACGATCCCTCGGCCTCGGTCGCGAATTCGTCAGAAGTAGCCTTCACGCTTCTTGCGCTCCATGGAATCGGAAGGATCCAGATCGATGATGCGGCCGGCCCGTTCGGACTGCCGCGTGTCCAGCATCTCGGCAATGATGTCGTCGAGGTTCGCGGCGTCGGATTCCACGGCCGCGGTCAACGGCCAGCAGCCGAGCGTGCGGAAACGCACCATCTTGGGAATCAGTTTTTCGCCGGGTTCCAGTGGCACGCGATCGTCGTCACGCACCAGCAACGCGCCGTTGCGCACGAACGTCGGGCGCTCCTTCGCGAAATACAGCGGCACCACTTCGATGTCCTCGCGGCGGATGTACAACCACACGTCCAGTTCGGTCCAGTCCGACAGCGGAAACACGCGCAGGGTCTCGTCGGGCTCGAGCCGCGTGTTGAAAAGCCCCCATGGTTCCGGGCGCTGCTTGCGCGGCTCCCAGCGCTGGCCGGCGCCGCGCAGCGAAAATACCCGTTCCTTGGCGCGCGCGGGATCTTCGTCGCGGCGCGCACCCCCGATCGCGGCATCGAAACCGTGATCGGCCAGCGCCTGGCGCAGCGCGACGGTTTTCATGATCTCGGTGTGCTTGGAAGCGTGGTGGACAGGGTCGGTGCCCCGGCGTACGCCTTCCTGGTTGATGTATTCGATCAGGTCGACGCCTTTCTCGCGCGCGATGCGGTCGCGAAACTCGATCATCTCGCGGAACTTCCACGTCGTGTTGACGTGCAGCATCGGCAGCGGCGGCTTCGCGGGATAGAACGCCTTCAGCAACAGGTGCAGTAGCACCGAGGAATCCTTGCCGATCGAATACAGCAGCACCGGTTTTCGGCACTCCGCCACCGTTTCGCGCAGGATGCGGATGGACTCGGCTTCGAGTCGGTCCAGGTGGGTGTGCAAACGGGCGACATTCATGTCTGGAGACCTGCGCATTCGGTGTTTGCGATGTATCCGAGGCTGCCAAGGATAGCGGAATTGGCCCGGCGCGGAGATGCGAAGCACCGCTCAGCACCGCTTTCCATGTGGTCGCGCCGGTTCTCAAGGCGCTCGTCACTCATCCAGCAGCTCGCGCAGGAACGGGATCGTGACCCGCCGTTGCGCCGCCAGCGACGCGCGGTCGATCCGCTGCAACAAGGCCACGAGCGACGCCGGGTCGCGTGGCTGGCGCGCGAACCACCAGTCCAGCACCTCGTCGTCCAGGCGCAGGCCCAGGCGACCAGCCAAAACGCGCAGCATCGCGCGACGGCCGGCGTCGTCCAGCGGCCGCAGTGCGTATTGCGTGCACATCGAGAGGCGCGAAACCAGATCGGGCAGCGTGATGCCGAGTTCCGCCGGCGGTGCAGTCGCCGCGAACAGTATCCGCGCGTTTGCCGTTTTGGCGCGGTTGTAGAGATCGAACAGCGCGCGTTCGGCCTCGCGGTCGCGGGCGATCGCCTGCGCGTCATCGATCGCGAGCAGATCTTCGGCTTCGAGACCCGCGATCGCTTCGGAACGCGGCGCCGGCAACTGCGCCAGCGACACGTAGCGCGCGGGATGATTCGCTTCCATCGCGGCGCGGCAGGCGCCGATCAGCAGATGGCTCTTGCCGGTCCCGGAGGCACCGTGCAAATACAGCCACGCCGAGCCGCCGTGCACAGCCTCGGTAACGCCCTGCAGCGCGGACACATTGGCGCCGGGCCAGAAGGCGTCGAGGCGCTGGTGCGGCGGCCAGCGCAGGTCGAGCGGAAACTGCCGGATCATGGCTCGGGCGGCGTTTCCGGAGGTTTCGGCGGCACCTCGTCGACTTCTTCAACCGGCGCACGCGCAGTCGATATGATCTTCGGCGCCTCACGTCCGGCGAATAGCGTGCTTGCTTCGTAGCGTTCGCGAAGAAAGCGCAGCAACACCATCGCGATCGACGCCATCGGCAACGCCAGCAGCACGCCGATGAAACCGAACAACTCGCCGAATGCCAGTACCGCGAAGATCACCGCCACGGGGTGCAGGCCGATGCGGTCGCCCACCAGCTTCGGTACCAGCACGTAGCTTTCGAGCAAGTTGCCGATGCCGAACACCAGCAGCACCAGGATCAAGTGATACGCGTCGTGGAATTGCACCAGCACCGCGATCAGGCTGGCGACGATGCCGATGATGAACCCGAGGTATGGCACGAAACTGACCAGCCCCGCGATCATGCCGATCAGCGGGCCGACGTCCAGCCCGACCAGCTTCAGCGCGATCGCGTAATAGATCGCCAGGCCCAGCATCACCAGCAACTGGCCGCGCACGAATGCGCCCAACACGCTGTCGGTTTCGCGCGCGAGGCGCCGGATCGTGGGCTGCGCGTCGCGCGGCAGCAGCGCGTCGACGTGTGCAACCAGCTTGTCCCAATCGCGCAGCAAATAGAACGTCACCACCGGTACCAGTATCACCGCTACGCCAACGCCGATCAGCGCGAGGCTCGAGCGCGTCGCGTATCCGAGCACGACGGCGGCGATGCCACCGACGGTGTCGAGGTGTTCGCGTACACGCGTGATAAGCGTGGACGGATCGAACTCGCTGGCGGGGATGTTGAGCTTGTGTTCCAGCCACGGCACCGCCTGGTGCGCGAACCACGCCGCATACGCAGGCAGCGCCGCGATGAAGCGTGCGATCTGGCGCTGGATCAATGGCACCACCAGCAGCAGCGCCAGCGCCACGATCAGCAGCATCACCAGGAACACGATGCTGGCCGCGAGCCCGCGCCCGATCCGCAACCGCTCCAGCCGGTCCACCAGCGGATCCCCGAGATAGGCGAACACGCCGGCCAGCATGAACGGCATCAGGATCGGCGACAGCAGCCACACCAGCCAGCCGATCACCGCCACGATCAGCAACCATTGCCAGCGTTGCACGTTGCTCATGTGGAAGTTCCCCTGCCCTTGAGTTCGCGTCGCGCCAGCAGACCCCAGCGCACCACGTAATCGATGCCGCTGGCCGCGGTGAGGATCGCGACGATCCATACCGGAATCGCCATTGGCACGCGCCAACCGAACGCCTGCGCGGCCAGCACCAGCAACACGAAACCGATCTGCGCCACTGTCGTGGCCTTCGAGAGCCAGCTCGGGTGCGCCTGGAAACTGCGCAACACACGATGCCACGCAAGCACGCCCACCGCGATCACCGCGTCACGCGCCACCACCAGCGCCACCATCCAGCGTGGCGCCTCACCGAGCCAGCCGAGTGCCACGATGCAACCCACCAGCATCAACTTGTCCGCGGCCGGGTCGAGGATCGAACCCAGCTTGCTCTGCCAGCGGAACCGCCGCGCCAGCCAACCGTCCACGCCGTCCGAAACGCCGGCAACCACGGCAATCACCAGCGCGAACTCATAACGACCGAGCAGGATCGTCACGACCAGCGGCGCCACCAGCGCAATGCGCAACAGGGAAATCAGGTTCGGCAGGTGCCGCAACGGGTTGTCGCCCGCAGCGCCGGCCGCTGGCGATCGCCCGCTCACGTCTTCGGCACGTTCATGGCGTCCAGCGCAGTGATGCGTCGGCGCCTGGGTGCGGCTGCTGTTCCACCGAAAGATGTCCATTCGGCGCCGTCAGACCGGCCAATACCGTCGCCAGCGGCTGATTGAAACTGAGCTGCAACAACACGCCGTCGCCCTCGGTGCCCACCGGGGTGACATCCTGCAACGCATTGTCACCGCGCAACAGAGACAGGAGATTGGCGAACGCGTGGCTGTTGTCGATGCCGTCCACCCAGAGCGTGCCGCTGCCACCCTGCGCTGGCGTCGATGCCGTCCCGCCCGCAGCCGGAGCGGCGCTGCCTGCGACCGCAGCGCTGTCCGGATTCGCGGCAATCAGACGGCTGACCGCGCCGGAGTCGAAATCCACCTGCAATTGCAAGCCGTTGCCGGACGCCGCACGGCTGTAGCGGAAATTGCGGACATAGCCGGACGCCTGCGCCAGCACGTCGGGACTGGCCGCGAAGCCGGGTGAAACCTGCTGCAGCACCTGCGTCAGCGCGGCGGCAATCGCGGCGTTGCGCTGGGTGTCGTTGGTACCTGCCACCGGCACCGTCGCGGAATACGGGTTCGCGGGTGTGGCGGCGGGCTGGGGCGCGCTGCTCGCAGATTGCGGAGCTGTCTGCGCCGGGGCAAGCGCGGCCACGCCCAGCGCCAGCAGCAGGGACAGGGAAATTCGCAACATGGCCGAACACCTCCGAACGTTGCGTGCAAGTCTGCCCAATCATGGCGTCAACGTCTATCATTGCGCATTCAGCCAGTCATGGGCGCGCGCCGCCTCAACTTCGTGATTTCCGACAACGACGCCCTTTCTTACCGCGCCGCAGGCGTGGACATCGACGCCGGCAACGCGGTGGTCGAACGCATCAAGCCACTGGTCGGGAAAACATTCCGTCCGGAAGTGATGGGTGGCCTCGGTGGTTTCGGCGCGCTGTTCGACCTCTCGAAAAAATATCGCGAGCCTGTGCTGGTGTCGGGCACCGATGGCGTCGGCACCAAGCTGAAACTGGCGCAGCAGTTGAATCGCCACGACACCATCGGCATCGACCTCGTCGGCATGTGCGTGAACGATGTGCTGGTGCAGGGCGCCGAGCCGCTGTTCTTCCTCGACTATTTCGCGACCGGCAAGCTCGATGTCGACACCACGGTCGCGGTGGTGGGCGGCATCGCCAAAGGTTGCGAACTCGCGGGCTGCGCGCTGATCGGCGGCGAAACCGCGGAGATGCCCGACATGTACCCGCCGGGAGAGTACGACCTCGCGGGCTTCAACGTCGGCGGGGTGGAAAAATCGGAAATCATCGACGGCAGCGCGATCCGCGCGGGCGACGTGATCCTGGGCGTCGCGTCCAGCGGGCCGCACTCCAACGGTTACTCGCTGATCCGCAAGATCGTGGAACGCGCCGGCTCGCCGTTCGACCAGAAGCTGGGCGATACCACGCTGGCCGACGCGTTGATGATGCCCACCACCATTTACGTGAAGCCGATGCTCGCGCTGTTGCGCGCCCGGCCCGGCACGATCCACGGCATGGCGCACATCACCGGCGGCGGCCTGCAGGAAAACATCATCCGCGTGGTGCCGGACGGGCTCGGCCTCGCGATCTATTCGTCGGCCTGGCCAATGCCGGCCGTGTTTGACTGGCTGCGGCGGGAGGGCAAGGTGCCACGCGGGGAAATGTGGCGCACTTTCAATTGCGGGATTGGCTTCACGTTGATCCTCGCACCCGGCGATGTGACTGGCGTACGCGATGCACTGGCGCAATCCGAACTCGCGAGTTGGACCATCGGCGAGGTCGTTGCCACCGCGGGCGACCCGCGCGTCCACATCACATGAGCTTTCCCGTAGCGGTGCTCGCCTCTGGCCGGGGCAGCAACCTCGCGACGCTGATCGACGCGCGCGAAGCCGGCAGGCTGCCGATCGACATCGTTCTGGTCGCGGGCGACAAGGCCGATGCGCCCGCGCTGCGAAATGCGGAAGCCCACGCGATTCCCACGTTTGCACTCGATCCGAAATCGTTTGGCTCGCGACGCGAATTCGACGAGGCACTGTTCGCGAACGTCGCGGCCAGCGGCGCGCAACTGGTGGTGCTCGCGGGCTACATGCGCATCATCGATGCCGGCGTCACCGCGCAGTGGCGAGGGCGGATCATCAACATCCACCCCTCGCTGCTGCCGAAATACCGCGGGTTGCACACACATCGTCGCGCCCTGAAAGCCGGCGACGTCGAGCACGGCGCCAGCGTGCACTTCGTCAGTGCCGAGCTGGACGGCGGACCGGTGATCGCGCAGGCCCGCATCGCGATCCACCCCGGCGATACCGAAGACGCACTCGCTGCACGGCTGCTGTCGCAGGAACATCGGCTGCTCACCGCGTGCGTGGATGCCATCGCGCGCGGCAAGGTGCGCGAATGCGAGGGCAAGGTGCTATTCGATGGCGCGGCCCTTTCCGCGCCGCTGCGACTGGATGCTTCGGGGCACCTGGGCGCCGCGTGAGCGTGCGTTCAGGCTCGCCGAGTCACGCTGCGCGGCAACTGCTTCCCCACGTTGAATGCCATGCGTCGTCATCGTCTTTCGGGATCATTCTTCGCCATCGTTTTGACGATGACATTCGCTGCTGCAGTTGCCGCGGCGCCACCACTGCCCGGGTTCACCGCGCATTATCGGGTGCTGCAAAACGGTTCGCCCATCGGCAAGGCGACACTTACCTTGGCGCCGGCCGCGGACGGGACCTGGAACTTCACCACGCAGAGCGAGGGCACCGCCGGCCTCGCCTCCCTGCTGGCCGCCGGCACCCGCGAAGTTTCAACCTTCAAATGGGTCGGCGACGCGCCGCAGGGGATCAGCTACGACTACACGATGAAATCGGCGCTCAAACAGAAGCACCGCAGCGTGCGCTTCGACTGGGCCAGCCACGTCATCGAGGTGAACGACAACGGCGCCTTCCACTTTGCTACGGTGCCAAGGGTGATCGAACGCCACACGGTGCCGCTGGCGCTCGCAGCCGGACTTGCCGCAGGCGAAAACACCTTCACCTTGCCCGTTGCAGTCCGTGACCGCATCGAAACGCAGCAGTATGCGGTACAAGGCAAGCAAAACGTGATCTTGCCCGCCGGCACCTTCGATGCCACCCGGGTCAGCCGCATCGATGGTGGCGACAGTTTCGAAGCATGGTTCGCACCGACGACAGTGCCGGCACCGATCAAGATCGAGCAGCGCGGCAAGAACGCTTTTTCGCTTGAGCTGGAAAGCTGGTCGACCCACTGACCAGTTTCACCAACCTCGCTACGGACATTGTCCGGGATGACCAGCGAAAGAGATGCGGTTCGCGGCAAGGCCCACGCCAGCCGGCGGAGCCGGAAACGCCGTGTCAGTTGGGCAAGCGTCGAATATGCGCGCCGAGCCCGCCGAGTTTTTCCTCGATGTTCTCGTAGCCGCGATCGATGTGATAGATGCGATCGACCGTGGTGTCGCCTTCGGCCACGAGGCCTGCCAGCACCAGCGACGCCGACGCCCGCAGGTCGGTGGCCATCAGTTGCGCGCCGGACATGTGCGGCACGCCCCGCACGATCGCGGTGTTGCCTTCGACCCTGATATCGGCCCCCAGGCGGTGCAACTCCTGCACGTGCATGAAGCGGTTTTCGAACACGGTTTCGGTGATGATGCCGGTGCCTTCGGCCACGCAGTTGAGCGCAGTGAACTGTGCCTGCATGTCGGTCGGGAACGCGGGATACGGCGCGGTGGTGACGTCGACGGAGCGCGGACGATTGCCTCGCATGTCCAGTTCGATCGCGTCTTCTTCGCAGTTGATGTGCGCGCCGGCGTCTTCCAGTTTCGACAGCACCGATTTCAAAATATCGGGACGCGTGCGCTTGGCGCGCACCTTGCCGCCGGTAATCGCACCGGCCACGAGGAACGTGCCGGTTTCAATGCGGTCGGGCAACACTTCGTAACGCGCGCCGTGCAGCCTCTCGACGCCATCGATCACCAGCGTGGTGGTGCCGATGCCGCCAATCTTCGCACCCATCGCGTTGAGGCAGTGAGCGAGATCGCACACCTCGGGTTCCTCGGCGGCATTCTCGATCACCGTGGTGCCTTCGGCCAGGGCCGCGGCCATCATGATGTTCTCGGTGCCAGTGACGGTGACCATGTCCATGGTGACACGCGCGCCCTTCAGCCGTTTCGCGCGCGCCTTGATGTAACCGTTCGCGACGGTGATGTCCGCACCTAACGCCCGCAAGCCCTTGATGTGCTGGTCGACCGGACGCGAACCGATCGCGCAACCGCCCGGCAGCGACACGTCGGCCTGGCCGTATTTGGCGATCAGCGGGCCCAGCACCACGATCGCCGCACGCATGGTCTTGACCAGTTCGTAGGGCGCGAAAAAGCGATTCGTCGGGCGCGGATCGATGCGGATGCGCATGTGTTCGTCCACCGCCAGCTCGGCGCCCAACTGGCCCAGCAGTTCCATGGTGGTGGTGACGTCGTGCAGGTGCGGCACGTTGCTGATGGTGACCGGCTCGTCCGCGAGCAGGCATGCGGCGAGGATCGGCAGCACCGCATTCTTGGCGCCCGAGATCCACACGTCGCCAACCAGCGGCTTGCCCCCCGAAATCACGATACGTGCCATCAATCAGGCCTTGGCCTCGGCCGGCGTGAGGGTGCGCAGCGACAGCGCGTGCACCTCGCCGCCCATGCGTTCACCCAGTACCGCGTACACCATGCGGTGGCGCGCCAAGGTAGGTTTTCCCGCGAAGGCTTCCGCAACGATCGTCGCCTGGAAATGCACGTCATCGGGACTCGCGACTTCGACGCTGGCTTCGGGAAACGCCGCCGCCAACAGGGATTTCAACTCGGTGGATTGCATGAACGGTACTCGAACGCACGACCGGCGCGTGACCTTCCTCACACAATGGAATGCGTGGAGGGCCTTCCCGCCGCCTGTACAATGCCAAGCGGCGATGGTACTGGAAATCGTGTTTCAGCTCAGGAGCACACCCGCATGAACGCGCGCACCGCTGAAGCTTCGCCCGAGGTTTTCCTGGACCACCAACGCGCCGCGCTTGTGGAGAGTGCGCGCAAGGTGATCCGCATCGAATCCGGCGCCATCGCGGACCTTGAGGCGCGCATCGACGGCGACTTCAGCAAGGCCTGCCGCCTGATCCTTGCCTGCTCCGGCCGCGTGGTGGTGTCCGGCATGGGCAAGTCGGGCCATATCGCGCGCAAGACCGCCGCCACCCTCGCTTCCACCGGCACGCCATCGTTTTTCGTGCATCCGGGCGAGGCCAGCCATGGTGACATCGGCATGATCATGCCGCACGACGTGGTGCTGCTGATTTCCAACTCCGGCGAAACCGAAGAAGTGTTGACGATCATGCCGTTTCTCAAACGGCAAGGCAATTCGTTGATCGCAATGACCGGCAATCCTCGCTCATCGCTGGCGCGCGATGCCGATGCACATCTCGACGCCAGCGTGTCCACCGAAGCCTGCCCGCTGGGCTTGGCGCCCACCGCCAGCACCACCGCGGCACTGGTACTGGGCGATGCGCTGGCCATTGCGCTGCTGGAAGCACGGGGCTTCACAGCCGATGATTTCGCGCGTTCGCACCCGGCTGGCGCGCTGGGCCGCCGGCTGATGAAGATTTCCGACGTAATGCACACCGGCGATGCGATTCCGATGGTGCGTGTCGACGCCACGTTGACCGAAGCCTTGATGGAGATGTCGCGCAAGGGCCTGGGCATGACCGCGATCGTCGACGACGACGCACATCTGCTCGGCGTGTTCACCGATGGCGACTTGCGCCGGATGCTGGATGACCATGGTGTCGACCTGCGCACCACCTCGGTCAAAGGCGCGATGAGCCGTCACCCCAAGGTGATCGGCCCCGACAAACTGGCCGCCGAAGCTGCGCAATTGATGGAAACCCACAAGATCCATGCACTATTGGTGGTCGACGATGTGCGACGCGTGGTGGGCGCGTTGAACATCCACGACCTGCTGCGCGCACGGGTGGTTTGAGGCCAGAACTGGCGGGGTTCGGGATTCTGATTCGGGATCCGGGAAAGCTAAAACCCTTGTCGTCATTCCGGGGCCGTTTTCTGGCTTCATCGGAAACGGAGTCCGGACTGCGTTTGCAGGATTGCAAACGCGGACGCCGAAGGCGGCCCGAAGGGCGAGCGCCATGGATGGCGCGAGTAATCCATTTTGAATTTCCAGTTCCTTCCACCGCCAGAATGGATTTGCCGGATCGCCGCGGCGCCGCGTCCGGAATGACAATGGTTGGTATGCTTCATGCTCATCGTGTCCCCACTCTTCCGACGCACACCCCATTGATGTCCTCCGCAGCCGATATCCCGCAAGATATCCTCGCCCGCGCCGCAAAGGTCAAGCTGGTCGCGTTCGACGTGGACGGCACGCTCACCGACGGGCGATTGTGGTTCACGGAGGACGGCCGCGAGATCAAGGCATTCCACGTGCACGACGGCCTCGGCATCAAGCGCCTGCGCGCGCGCGGCATCGAGGTGGCCCTGATCAGTTCGCGCGTCAGCCACGCGGTGGAGCTGCGCGCCGAACAACTCGGCATCGATCACGTCTATCAGGGTAAATCCGACAAACTGGGTTGCCTTCAGGACCTGCTGCACGCTTCCGGGTTGACCACCGAACAAGCCTGTTACGTGGGCGATGACGAACCCGATCTCGTGCCGATGTCCATCTGCGGGCTTAGCGTTGCGGTGGCCGATGCGCAACCGGAAGTGCTGCGCGCCACGCACTGGCACACCCATGCGCAAGGCGGCCGCGGTGCAGCCCGCGAAGTGTGCGACCTGATCCTGGCGGCGCAGTCTGCATGAGGGATCGCCGCACCGTTTTCTGGCTGCTGGTACTGCTGGTCGTTGCTGCGATCACGCAGTTGCTGGTGTGGTGGCTGAAGCCGCCACCCAAACCGGCCGCGATCGTGGGGCCGCCGCGGTCCAGTTACGAACTCGATCAATTCACGCTGCACGCGTTCGCCCAGGACGGCAAGCTCGCCTTCACCATGACCGCGCCGCACCTCGCGCGCCGCGAAGGCAATGATTCGCTATACATCAACGCGCCGAAGTATTACTTCGTCGCCAGCGACGGCTCCAACTGGGACGGCACCTCGCAATACGCATGGATCAGTTCCGACAACAACCTGGTCAAGTTGATCGGCAAGGTGGACATGCGCCGGCCGCCCACCACGAAAATCTCCGCAGCGGAAATCCACACCGCCGACGCCACCGTGTGGACCCAGGACAAGCGCATGGCCACCGAAGCGCCCAGCGTAATTCAGGAGCCCGGCTCTATACTGCGCGGCGTCGGCATGAAGGCCGACTTCGACACTCGTTCACTGGAGTTGCTCTCCGATGTCCACGCCACGCTCGCACCGCATTCGCGCACGCATTGATCTGCCGGTTGGCCGGTTCATCCTGTTTGTCGCGATGCTGGCAGCGTGCGGTCTCGCGCAGGCGAAGCAGACTGACAGGAACCAGCCGATCAACATCAATGCCAGCGCGTTTGCCGGCAGTCAGGACAGCGGCAAGATCACCTTCACCGGCAGCGTCACGATGGACCAGGGCACGTTCCACGCGGACGGCGCACAGGCCACCGGCTATACCGACCCCGACGACACCAGCCAATGGCAGCGCGTGGTGCTGACCGGCAGTCCCGCCCATTTCCGGCAGACGCAGGACAACGGCACGCTGGTACACGGGCAGGCCGCGACCATCGACTACAAGGTTTCCGAAAACACCGTGATCCTGACCGGCAATGCCAGCGTGGTGCAGCAGGGCCGCGGCGAGTTTCACGGCGATCGACTGGTCTACAACACCGACACCGGCGAAATCCAGGGTACGCCCCCCGCGGGCGGCCGCGTGCACATCACCCTGCAACCGCGCAGCAAGCCTGCGCCGGCAAGCGCGAAAGCCGCGCCCGCCAATGCGCCCATTTCGGCAACGTCCGCCGCACCCGCTTCCGCAGCTTCGGCGGTGCCTGCATCGGCAGCGACCACGGGAACGCACTGATCCATGCTGGTCGCGCAAGGACTGCAGAAAAGCTTCCGCACGCGCCAGGTGGTGCAGGATTTCGGTTTCGAGATCCGCCAGGGCGAAGTCGTGGGGTTGCTCGGACCCAATGGCGCGGGCAAGACGACTTGTTTCTACATGGTCGTCGGCCTGATCGAACCCGACGGCGGCCGGATCACGCTGGACGGTGAGGACATCACCGGCCTGCCGATGCACCAGCGCGCACGCAGGGGCATCGGCTACTTGCCACAAGAAGCCTCGGTGTTCCGCCGCCTCACGGTGGCCGACAACATTCTCGCGGTGCTGGAGCTGCGCACCGACCTGCCGGCCAGCCAGCGTCGGGGTGAACTGGAAGCGCTGCTGGACGAATTGAAGATCAGCCACATTGCCAACCAGAAAGGGATCAGTCTTTCAGGTGGTGAACGCCGGCGCGTCGAAATCGCGCGTGCGCTGGCGGCCAACCCCCGCTTCATGCTGCTGGACGAACCGTTCGCCGGCGTCGACCCGATTTCGGTGGGCGAAATCCAGCGTATCGTGCGGCACCTACGCGATCGTGGCATCGGCGTCCTGATCACCGACCACAACGTGCGCGAGGCGCTGGGCATCTGCGAGCACGCGTACATCCTCAACGAGGGCAAGGTGCTGGCACGCGGCACGCCGGCGGAAATCCTGGCCCACAAGGAAGTGCGCGAGGTCTATCTCGGCCACGAATTCAGGATGTAGTGCGATCGTCCATGATCGCGGCATCGCCGAGGCGTTTCCGCTCACGTCCATTCCTGGCGAATGTAGTGCGATCGTCCGTGATCGCGGCATCGATGTGGCGCCCCGCACTCTCCGATTTTCGGGTCATGGAACGCCACAACGGCCATCCATGGCCTGACTTTTCACCAAAACCTCGCCGCAGCCGATATCGGGTGATCTTGAAACCTTGACGCACATCGCAACGGCGAGGGATGCGCATTAGCAAAAATCGTGCCCACGTACTATCCACGCCGCCTGCCGTCAGTTAGGATGCTGGCGACACTCCGCTCTCGTCGCCATGAAACCAGGTATCCAGCTCCGCCAGTCGCAGCAACTCTCCCTGACGCCGCAGCTGCAGCAGGCCATCCGCCTTTTGCAGTTGTCGCAGATCGAATTGCAGACGGAATTGCGGGAGCTGGCCGAAGCCAATCCGCTAATCGACATCGATGGCATGGACGGCGACGAAGCCCCCGCGCCCAGCTCGTCGGAAAGCAGCACAGAAACCTCAGGCGACGAAACCCCCACCGAAGTCGGCGAGGACAGCGAATACTGGGACGAGCAGTCGCCACAGGTGGCCGATTGGTCCCCGTCCAGCCGCGGCTTCGACGACGAAACGCCCGAGCCGCAGGACGCAGCGCCCGAAGGCCTGCGCGATCACCTGTTGTGGCAGGCCAACCTGAGCGGCTTCTCCACGCGCGAACAGGCGATCGCGACAGCGATCATCGACGCTCTCGACGACGATGGTTATCTGCGCGACGGGCTGGAGCCCGTACTGGCAGCGCTTCACACGCTGGAGCCTGCCACCAGCAAGGATGAAGTCGAGACAGTGCGGTTGCGCGTCCAGCGTTTCGATCCGACTGGCGTCGCCAGCCTGGATCTCGGCGACTGCCTTGCGGCGCAACTGGAGCAACTCGATCCCCGCACTCAAGGTCGCGAACTGGCCCGCCGCATCACCGCGAGCGAACTCGACCTGCTGGCCAAGCGCGATTTCGGCAAATTGGCGAAAAAGCTGAATGTCGCCGAACATGACATCATCGCCGCGGCCACCCTGATCCGCGCGCTCGATCCGCGCCCGGGTTCGGCATTCGATGCCACGCCCGCGGAATACGTCGCACCGGACGCCTATGCGATCAAGGCCGGTGGACGCTGGCGCGTGTCGTTGTCGCCCGATTGTCAGCCCCGGCTCGCGATCAACCAGCACTATTGCAGTCTGATCGCGCGTGCGCAGCGCAGCGATGCAACCTGGCTGCGCGGCCAATTGCAGGAAGCGCGCTGGCTGATGAAAAGCCTGGAGGCGCGCGCCGACACCTTGTTCAAGGTCGCAAGCGCAATCGTGCGCACGCAAAGCGCGTTCCTGGACTTCGGCCCGGAAGCGATGAAGCCGCTGGTGATGCGCGAACTGGCCGAGGAACTCGGCATGCACGAATCGACCATTTCACGCGTCACCACCCGTAAGTATCTGCACACGCCGCGCGGCACCTTCGAGTTCAAGCATTTCTTCTCGTCCAGCGTCGCCACCGAAGACGGCGGCACCGCGTCGGCCACCGCGATCCAGGCGATGATCCGCAAGCTGGTGGACGAGGAGGACCCCCGCAAGCCGTTGTCCGACCAGACCCTCACCGCGGAACTGAACCAGCGCGGCATCCGCGTCGCGCGGCGCACCGTCGCGAAATATCGCGAACAACTGCGCATCCCGAGTTCGGGTGAGCGCCTGCGCGCACAGTAGGGCGTTCCAACAGAAAGTTCACGATGTTTGAGGCACGCTTGATGCAGCGCCCTATGCGGCGTCGTTCATGCAACTTTCCCCGCCACCCACGATCACAAAGGAGTACAGGCGAAAATTCTTCACAACCGGCGTCGTGAATGACGCCAGGCCCGCGAATCCGGGCCTCCACACCCCTGCTGCTTGAGGAGTCAATCATGCAAATCCAGGTCAGTGGTCACCAGATCGAAATCACCCCGGCCCTGCGCGATTACGTCGATTCCCGCCGTGAGCGCCTTGCGCGACGTTTCGATCACCTGACTTCCTTGAACGTGGTGCTGGAAGTGGAGAAGAATCGCCTGGCCAACCGCGCCGAGGGCACGCTGTCCGCCGCTGGCGCCGTGCTGCACGCGGACGCCGTGAATCAGGACATGTACGCCGCGATCGACGCGCTGTTCGACAAGCTCGATGCGCAGGTACGCCGGCACAAGGATAAGAAAGCCACGCACGATCGCGACGATATCCGCAACATGGCGTAGATTTGTGCTTAGCTTGTGCGTTCATCCATGAACGCAGCTTCGGTGAGCGCCGTCGCAACCGTCGTGGTCAAGGGCTCCCGTATACCACCAGGGGCATCCCTGCTCTGACCTTTCACCAAAAGCCGCTGCGCCCGAAATCACGCGATTGGCCTTTCGGAGCACGTGCGCACCAACACTGGCAGAATGTTCCCCGCCCGCGCTTTCCGCGGGCGGGGACGAGACGTGAATCGACTCAGCGCGCGTGACCTGTTCGAAGATGTCAAGGAACGCATGGCCCTGCGCTGGGTTGCCGGTCGCGAGGGCGTCGAGCGCGCGCTGCAGTCCGGCGGCGCCGGCCAGCGCCGGCCTTCGGAAATCGGCTACCTCAACATCATTTATCCCAACAAGCTGCAGATCGTCGGCAGCGAGGAATTGAACTACCTCGACGGCTTGGATTCGCGGCAACGCTGGGAGACCGTGCAGAAGATCTTCGGGCAGCAACCGGTCGCCTTGATCGTCACCAAGGATCAGGCTGTGCCCGCCGACCTGCGCGACGCCGCAGAGGAAACCGGCACGCCGTTGTGGGTCAGCTCGCGCCGCGGCCACGATGTGCTCACCTACCTGCAATACAAGCTGGCGCGCGCGCTGGCGCCGCAGATCACGTTGCACGGCGTGTTCATGGAAGTGCATTCCATCGGCGTGCTGATCACCGGAACGCCCGGCAGCGGCAAGAGCGAGCTGGCGCTGGAACTGATCACCCGCGGCCACCGCCTGGTTGCGGATGATGCACCGGAATTCACCCTGATCGCGCCCGACGTGATCGACGGCGCGTGCCCCGAGCTCCTGCGCGACCTGCTGGAAGTGCGCGGGCTTGGCGTCTTGAACGTACGCGAGATGTTCGGGCACACCGCGGTCAAGCAATCGAAGTACCTGCGCTTGATCGTGCACCTGCGCCCGGCCGGCAACGAGCCCGAGGACGCGATGGTGCGCCTGACCGGCGACGTCGGCGTGCACGAAGTGCTGGACGTGAAGGTTCCGCAGATCACGATCCCGGTCGCGCCCGGCCGCAACCTGGCGGTGCTGGTCGAAGCCGCCGTGCGCAGCCACATGCTGAAATCGCAGGGCATCGATCAGGCCCACATTTTCATGGACCGCCAGGCCGCGCGCCTGCAACGCCAATCCGGGTGATGCCCATGCCAGAGACGAACGATACCTCGCACACCCAGCCCGTACGCATCGTGGTGCTGTCGGGCCTTTCGGGTGCCGGCAAGACCGTCGCGCTGCGCGCGTTCGAGGACCTGGGCTTCTACTGCGTGGACAACTTGCCGACCGGACTGCTGCCCTCGCTGTACCGGGCGCTGACCGAGGGCGGCCGTGGCGCCCTTTCGGGCATCGCCGTGGGCGTGGACGTGCGCAACCAGGGCGATCTCGATCGCATGCCCGAGGCTTTGTCGAAACTGGCGGTGGCGGGCGCCGATGCCGAACTGGTGTTCCTGGATTCCAGCGACGCGGTGCTGTTGAAGCGTTACGCATTCACCCGCCGCCGCCATCCGCTGTCCGACGACGGTCTTTCGCTGATCGACGCGCTGGCCGAAGAACGCCGCCGCCTGCGCCCGCTGCAGGCCATCGCCAATCGTTCCATTGACACCAGCGACACCAATGTGCACCAGTTGCGTCGCTTGATCACCACCGAATACAGCGCTGTGTCACCCGGCCTCACGCTGTTGTTCGAGTCGTTTGCCTACAAACGCGGCATCCCCCCCGATTCGGACTTCGTATTCGACGCACGCTGCCTCCCCAATCCGCATTGGGACGCGCGTTTGCGCCCGTTTTCGGGGCAGGACGCGCCTGTGCGTGAATTTCTGGACGCTCAAGAATCGGTAGTACAATACTTGGCTGACATTCGACGTTTCCTGGACGCGTGGCTGCCACGCTTCGAAAGTGAGGACAAGGGCTACCTGACCGTCGCGATCGGCTGCACCGGTGGCCGGCACCGTTCGGTGTATCTGGCTGAACGGCTGGCTGAACACTACCGGGCCAGCCGCGAACAGGTGCTCACCTTTCACCGAGAACTGGAATAGCCTCAAGCCATCTGGACTGAATCTTGCACGTCCAACGGTGAACGCGCTCCCATCCCGCCATGACTATTGCTTCCCCCCTTCGCCAAGCCTCCCCCGCCCCCGCCGCGGGTATCCTGCTGCTGACCCACGAGGAGATCGGCCACGCGCTGATCGCCGCCGCGCAGCACGTAATGCCGCGCCTGCCCTGCCAACTCGACGCGCTGGAGGTGGGCGGCAACGACGATCCGGGTACCATGCTGCCGGCCGCCGCGCGTGCCGCGCGCGCGCTGGACCGCGGGGGCGGCGTGCTGGTGCTGTCGGACCTGTACGGTTCCACGCCCTGCAATATCGCCAACAAGCTGGCCAGCCTCGGAGTACACGCGCGCTGCGTATCCGGCCTGAACCTGCCGATGCTGCTGCGGGTGCTCAATTACCCCGACAAGCCGCTGGACGAACTGGCCGAAGTCGCTGCCTGCGGTGGACGGGGCGGGATTTGCATCGACAAGGTGTGACGGGACCACTCGTCAAGACAGACAGGTGCCGCACGGCGCCTTCGCTCGGTTCCACCGTGCTCTGCACTTTCCGGTTTTCTCCCGCTTGCTGGTAACGTAACGGGATGACGCCGCCCCGGAACGTCCCGATGGTCGAAAAGGAAATCGTGGTCAGCAACAAACTCGGCCTGCACGCACGCGCTTCCGCGAAGCTCGTGCAACTGGTGCAGGGTTTCAAATCCACGATCTGGCTTGTCGGCGGCGGACGCGAGGTCAACGCCAAAAGCATCATGGGCGTGATGATGCTGGCGGCCGGCATCGGCACGCCCCTCACATTGCGCGCCGAAGGTCCGGACGAAGCCCAGGCGTTGGACGCGGTCGCGGCGCTGTTCGACCGCAAGTTCGACGAGGGTGCATGAGGCGCGTCTTCTCAGGCAACCCCGCGTCGCCCGGCATGGCGCTGGGAAAGGTGCGCCTGGAACGTCCCGCGCGCTTCAGCATCGACAATTCGCCGCTGCCAGATTTCGAAGTCGACACTGAAATCGCACGACTGGAACGCGCCTTCGCGGTCGCGCGCGAAAACATGGCAGAGCTCCGCCGCAAATTGCACGGCGCACTGGCGCGCGAGGTCGGTGAGTTCATCGACGCGCATGCGCTGCTGCTCGACGATCCGGAACTGATCGAAGGCCTGCGCGCGATGATCCGCAAGGGCCACTACCGCGCCGCCGCCGCGTTGAAGGCGCAGCGCGACCGGCTGGTCGCCGTGTTCGACAACATGGACGATCCCTACCTTCGCAGCCGCGGCGAAGATGTCGACCATGTGATCGCGCGCGTGCAGAGCGCGCTGGCGCGCCAGGCCAGCAGCGAGGAGAAGAAACTCGCGACGCGCGTCGGAGAAATCCTGGTCACCGAAAGCATCGCGCCCGGCGAGCTTGCGCACATGGCCAGCCACGGCATCCTCGCGGTGGTGGCGGGTTCCGGCAGCCCGTATTCGCACAGCGCGATCCTGGCGCGAAGCCTGCATCTGCCGATGCTGGTCAACGTCGAAGGCGTGCTGGAGGATCTGCGTGATGGCGACCTCGCACTGGTCGACGGGGTGCACGGCGAAGTGGTGGTGCACCCGACCGCACAGGATCTCGCCCAGTACCGCAACTGGCAACGCGAAACGCTGCGCGAAGGCCAGCGTTTGGCGCAGCTCGCGCGTTCCGAAACGCGCACGCGCGACGGGCACAAACTGCGGTTGTTCGCGAATGCCGAACGCCCGGAGGACATCGAGCGCGCGCGCAACCTTGGGGTAGCGGGCATCGGTCTGTACCGCACCGAGTTCCTGTTTCTGGCCCAGAGCGGTTTGCCCAGCGAAGACGAACAATTTGCGGCCTACCGCGATGTAGTGCTGGGCGCGGGTGGACTGCCGGTTACCATCCGCACGCTTGACCTCGGCGCCGACAAGGCCGACGCGGCAGGTCTGGTAATGGCAAAGGAACCCAATCCTGCGCTCGGCGTCCGCGGTGTGCGCCTGTCGCTGCGCCAGCCGGACGTATTCGTGACGCAACTCCGCGCGGTCCTGCGCGCGAGCTGCTACGGACCGCTGCGTATCCTGGTGCCGATGATCAGCAACGCCGCGGAAATGATCGACGTGCGCCGGCTGCTGGAAGCATGCGCGCGCGACTTGCGCACCGCCGGCCACGAAATTCCCGACCAATTCGAACTCGGCGCGATGGTCGAAGTGCCGGCCGCCGCAATCAACGTGCGCGCGCTGTTGCACGTCGCGGACTTTGTCGCGATCGGCAGCAACGATCTCACCCAGTACGTGCTGGCGGCCGATCGCAACAATGACCAGCTCGGCAAGTTGTACGAACCTGCGCATCCCGCGGTGCTGGGCCTGCTCGCGCACGTGATCGTGCACGCCCGTCGCGCGCACAAACCGGTGTGCCTGTGCGGCGAAATCGCGGGCGATCCTGCCTTCGCGCCGGTGCTGGTGGCGCTGGGGCTGGAGGATTTCAGCATGCTGCCCGATCGCATCCTCGCGCAGCGCGACGCACTTGCCCGCTGCGACCGCAAGGCGTTGCGCGCCGTGGCGCCGCGCCTGCTGCGGGCGCGCGACAGTGATGAAATCGCCGCACTGATCGACAGCGTCCACGCACCAGATTGAATGCGCGCGCGACGCGCGTTCAGGCATCACGTCTATCATCGGGCCACATTGCCTGCCACGAGGGAGACACGCCATGTCACGCCGATTGCCTTGTGCCGCGCTCGCTGTGCTGCTGGCGACACCGGCTGCTTTCGCGGCCGATCACGCCAGCCTGACGATCTATCACGCCGACAACGACGCGCTGTTTTCAGGCGGCTCGCAAGGCACGCTGGATGCGGGCCATGCGCTGGTGCACGAACAACGCACACTGAGCCTGCAATCCGGCAACCACCAGGTCCGCATCGGCGGGCTGCCTGCAACGCTTGACCCGGAAGCTGTCGCGATTGCTTTGGGATCGAACGCCAGCGTGCGGGGACAGCGCGTGGTGCTGGCCAACGCCAGCGCCAATGGCGCACTCGATGGTGCGATCGGCAGCCAGGTCAGCGTGCTCAGTAGCGGCATGCCCGCCGGTTCCGGCGGCAGCGGGTTCAGCGGTGAACTGCTCGGTATTTCGGATAACGGCGTGCTGGTGCGAACGTCGGAAGGCAAGGTGCATCTGTTTCACGATTACGCATCGGTCACGCTGCCCGCGGATTCGGTTTCTGGCGGCAGCACGCTGTTGCTGGATGTAGACGCGAAAGCCTCGGGCGACCGCGACGCCCGCCTGAGCTACACCACGTCCGGCCTGGGCTGGCGCGCGGCTTACCGTGCGACCCTCGCAGGCGGCGCCGCGTGCCGGATGCAGTTCAAGCCAGAAGCTAGCATCGCGAACCGCAGCGGTCGTGATTATGACGGCGCGACGATCAAGCTGGTCGCGGGTCAACCCAACCTCGGCAATCGTTCCTTGACTTTCCAGAGCATCGTCATGAAAGGCCCGGCGCCGATGGCGGCCGCCGAGCGCGCGATGCCCGCGCAGGCATCACTTGGCGATTACCGCAGCTACACGCTGCCGGGAACAGTGGACCTTCCCAAAGCCACGGTGACGCTGACGCCGCTGTATCCGGCGCAGACGCTTTCCTGCCAGCGCGAATACGTAGTCGAGGACGGCGGCATCGGTTTCCCGCCCAAGCCCAACACCAACGATTACGGCGCCCAGGATTACCAGGACCGCGCGATCACCAGCACGATCGCATTCACCGCACCCGACGCATTGCCGGCCGGCACGTTGCGCGCGTGGACCATCGATCGCGAAGGCGCACCCGCGCTGCTCGGACAAGGCGGCGTGGACGATACGCCCAAAGGTCAGCGCGTCGCCGTACAACTCGGCCAGAGTTTCGATTTGCGCGCCAGCCGCGAACGCACCGCGTTCCATGTCGACGCGAACACGCACACCATGACCGAGTCGTACAAGATCGCGCTGGCGAATGGCGGCGATTCGGCGCGCAGCGTGACGGTGCGCGAACATCCGAACCGCTGGCGCGAGTGGAGCGTGATCTCATCCAGCGTCAAACCGTCGAAACAAACCCCGCAACTGCTGGAATTCGTGGTTACGGTGCCGGCACACGGCAGCGCCACACTTGCCTATACCGTGAAGTACAACTGGAACGCACAGGACCTGTGAGCCCATGCTCGACATCATCGAACATGAACATCGCATCCGCGAACTGAAACTCGCGCGGCCGCCCGTCAACGCGCTGAATCCCGAGCTCGTCGCGGCGCTGCGGCGTGCGATCGTGCAGGTGCCACAAGAAGGTGCGGCGGCACTGGTGCTTTCGGGTTCACCGGGTTTGTTCTCGGCCGGCCTCGACATCCCCGCCCTGCTGCAACTCGACCGCGACGCGATGCGCGCGTTCTGGAACGACTTCTTCGGTCTGTGCGCGGCGCTGGCGCGCTCACACATTCCGGTCGCGGCGGCCGTGACCGGCCACAGCCCGGCCGGCGGCGCGGTGCTCGCGCTGTTCTGCGATTACCGGGTGATGGCGCGCGG
>Ga0068855_100001776_pt1 | contig 26954 bp, 24 predicted proteins | sample KBSCornC52_FD_66592 | JGI IMG/M metagenome (GOLD analysis project Ga0068855, IMG submission 66592) | Corn rhizosphere microbial communities from Kellogg Biological Station, Michigan, USA - KBS Corn C5-2 | ecosystem: Host-associated > Plants > Roots > Rhizosphere > Soil ... | reverse complement strand
CCTCGCCGTCTTCCTTTGCCCCTTGCTCGACTGGCGGCCCTTCCCCCGACGCGCTCCACAGGTCACGATACTGTGGCTTTATCGCTGGCTCATTTTCCGAATCATGCTTGGCGCGGGTTTGATCAAGCTGCGCGGCGACGCCTGCTGGCGCGATCTCACCTGCCTCTACTATCACTACGAGACGCAGCCGATTCCGAATCCGGTGAGTTGGTGGCTGTATTTCCGGCCACATTGGTTCCAGCGCTTCGGCGTGCTGTGGAATCACTTCGTCGAGCTCATCGTGCCGTGGTTTGGTTTTTACCCGCGCATCAGCCGTCACATCGCGGGTGTCCTCATGGTGAGCTTCCAGGTTTTCCTGATCATCAGCGGCAATCTCTCCTTCCTGAACTGGCTCACCATCGTCCCCTGCCTCGCTTGCTTCGATGACACCTTCTGGGCGCGTCTGCTGCCCCGCGCCCTGGTGCAGCGCGCGCACGATGCGGCCCGGCGCGCCCGGCCTTCCACCGGCGCGGAATTTGCCGCGGTATTTCTCTGCCTCATCATCGCCATCCTCAGCATCGAACCGGTGATGAACCTCATCTCGCCCGGCCAGGTGATGAATACGTCGTTCAATCGCCTGAGCCTGGTGAATACCTATGGCGCCTTTGGCACCGTCGGGCGGGAGCGCTTCGAAATCATCTTCGAAGGCACCAGCGATCCTTCGCCTCAATCCGCGACCTGGCGCGAATACGAATTTGTCGCCAAGCCGGGCGATCCTCAGCGGCGTCCGCCGATCATTGCGCCGTATCAGCCGCGCATCGATTGGCAGATCTGGTTCGCGGCGATGGCCACCCCGCAACAGTATCCGTGGACTTTCCACTTTGTCTGGAAGCTCCTCCACAACGATCCTGGTACGCTCAGCCTGCTCGCCAACAATCCTTTCCCGGGCGATCCGCCGCGTTACATCCGCGCCGAACTCTACCGCTACCACTTCGCGCCACCGGGCACCGAGGATGGCGTTTGGTGGACTCGCGAGCGCGTCGGCGAGTGGCTCCCGCCTCTGTCCGTGGATCATCCGCAATTCCGGCAGTTGCTCCGGGAAGAAGGCTGGCTTAAACCCAATGAGCGCTAACTTATTTTCCGTTTCTCCCATGCTCTCTTCACATCAATCCCACCCTTGTAGTGTTAGACACTATCCACTCGTGGCGCGGCAGTTGAGTGGTGGATTTCGCCACAATTTCACAAGACATTGCGGTTCTCAGTGCTAGAATTCTGGAAACAGTCGAAATTGCGGCAATCGATGGCCCCCACCCCCGTTTCCTTCTCGAAAGAAGATCGCTATCTCCGAGTGATCGCCATTTACACCGTTGGCAAAGGCCTCCTCCTCTGCCTCCTCGCCATCGGTTTCCTCGGCTTCCTGCATAAGGATGTCGACATGATCGTCGGCAACTGGATGAGCATCCTCGGCTTCAACATGGAAAACCGGCATGTCGTCGCCATTCTGGCGCGGCTGGACAAGGTGACCGACAAGCAACTGCGCGAACTGAGCGGCATCACGTTCGCCGTGGCCGGTGTGTTTCTCACCCAAGGCTCCGGTCTTTTGCTCCGCCAGCACTGGGCGAAGTATCTCACCGTGAGCGTGACCAGCGCGCTCATCCCGGTGGAAATCGTCGAACTCTTCCGGCACTTCGGCTGGATCAAGGTCGGGGTATTGGCGGTGAATATTGCCATCGTCGCTTTCCTCGTCGTTTCGCTCGTGCGAGAGAAACGGCGGACGCAACAGGGAAAACCCGTGTTGGCTACTGGACCGCAGCCGGTGGTGGTGAGTTGCGAGACGGTTTAAGGCGCACGTCCGCACGCGACTCCTTTCGCGTGTTTGACACCTCCCGGTTGGTTTCCCGCTCCCCCGGCGGTTTCTTCCGTATCGGACTGTCGATTTCCGCATGCAATCGCGCCAATTACGTGGAATGCATCTTGCATCGCCCTCTCTGGACAATCCCCCTCCCTCCATCGAAAGTGACAATTGAATGAAAAGTAGGATCGAAACGCTGGTCTCACAAATCGGACAGATCATCGTGGGCAAGGAAGACGCCGTTCGTCTCGCGACCGCCTGCTTGCTCGCCCGCGGACATCTGCTCATCGAAGACATTCCCGGCGTCGGCAAGACCACGCTCGCCCACACCCTCGCCCGCTCACTGGGCCTGCAATTTCGCCGCATCCAATTCACCAGCGATCTGCTGCCTGCGGACATCGTCGGCAACTCCATCTTCGACCGCGAACAGCAGCGCTTCATCTTCCACGCCGGCCCGCTCTTTTCGCAGATGGTGCTCATCGATGAGATCAACCGCGCCACGCCGAAGACCCAAAGCGCGCTGCTCGAGGCCATGGAGGAAACGCACGTCACCATCGATGGCATCACCCACCCGCTGCCCTCGCCATTTTTCGTCATCGCCACGCAAAATCCGCAGCATCAGATCGGCACCTTCCCGCTGCCCGAGTCGCAGCTCGACCGCTTCCTCATGCGCATCGAACTCGGCGTGCCCGGCCGCGCCGCCGAACGCACCATGCTCCTCGGCCAGGATCGCAAGCTCATGCTGAAAGAGTTCCGCCCGGTCATGCCGATCGAGACCCTCGCCGAAGTGCAGGAGCAAGTGTGCAAGGTCCACGCCTCGCCGGCATTGCTCGACTATTTGCAAGACCTGCTCGAAGCCAGCCGCCGCCGGCATCGCGCCGGTCTTTCCCCGCGCGCCGGTCTCGCCCTACTCCACGCCGCACAGGCTTGGGCGCTCATGCAAGGCCGCGAAATGGTCCTGCCGGAAGACATCCAGGCCGTGGGTGTTGCCGTCATGGCCCACCGCCTCGGCCACGACATGGAAGCCACGGAGACCTCGGGTCGAACTCTTGCACAGAACCTCCTGCGTGAAGTGCCGGTGCCGTAATTATGAAGTGTTTAGTTCTTAGTGCTTAGTTCTTAGTAAATGACATGCCAATCGACGACCGAGCACTAAGCACTAAGCACTAAGCACTAAGCACTTCAAATGCTCCCCCCGTCCGAAACTCGCGTCTGGGTTTGGCCCAATAGCCGCACGCTCGGCCTCGCGGCGGTGCTGGTCGCCATGTGCTACGCCGGCGCCAGCCAGAGCAATGGCGCGGCGTATCTGCTTTGCTTCATCATCACCAGCCTGGCCATCGTCTCGCTGGTGCATGCCTGGACCAATCTTCATGGGCTCGACGCCTCCGTGGAGTCGATCCCTCCCGTTTTCGCCGGGGATGATGTCGCCGCGCCGGTCGTCCTGACGGCTAGGAAAGGGGGCAGCCATTTCGGCGTGCAAGTTTCCGTCTCGGAAGGTGCGCCATCGGCGCCGGAAGGCGCGGTGCTTCCCGAGTCGCCCACACGCCTGGAGGTGCGCTTTCCTTCGCCCGGGCGCGGACATTATCGCGTGATCCCTTTGCGCATCACCAGCGATTACCCGCTGGGCTTCTTCACCGCGCGGCGGCATATCAAAGTCGCCCACGAATTTTACGTCTACCCGGCGCCGCATGGCGACCTGCCGTTTCCCCTGGCCATCGCCCCCACCCGTCAACCGCGCGACGGCGTACGCCACGAGGGCGACGACTTCGGCGGCACGCGCCTATGGCGCACCGGCGAATCGCAACGCCACATCGATTGGAAAGCCGCCGCCCGTAATCCGGTGCTCCTCACCAAGCAATGGACCGGCGAGACAGATGAAATCCTCCACCTCGACTGGGCGTCATTGCCCGGGCTGGATACCGAAACGCGTCTCCGCCAGCTCGCCCGCTGGGTCGTGGCCGCCGAGCGCGGCTTCGAGACCTACGAGCTGCGCCTGCCCGGAAAAATCGTCCGGGCCAGCCGCGGCGATCATCATTTTCACGCGTGCCTGCGCGCGCTCGCTGCGTTCGAATCGCCGGCCGCGGACTGACCCCATGGAGACCTTCCGCCAATCCCGGTATTCGAGCAACGTGGCGACGGCCCCGCTGGTCGGCATGATCATCGCCCTCGGCGCCGCGGTCATCCCGATGGGCGAGAAAGTCGCCGGCTGGGTCATCTTCGGTTTCTTCGTCGCCTGCATCGCCCGCATCATCTTCAATCGCCCCGGCGCGCGGCTGCCTTCGCTGCCCCTCAAGCTCCTGCTGTTCGCCGGGAGCGTCGGTGGCGTCGCCTTCAGCTACGGATCGGCCCTGGGCATCGAACCGGGCTTCAGCATTCTCGTTGCGCTCGTTGGGCTTAAGTTGATCGAAGCCAATGGACCCCGCGATTTTCACGTTCTCGGTCTGCTGGCCTTCTTCCTCGCCCTCTGCGACTTGTTTTTCTCGCAGGATCTCCTGCGCTGGCTCTACGTCGCGATCATCGTGCTGCTCGTGCTCGCCACGCTGGTCCGCTTTCATCGCGGCACGAGCCCCGGCGGCTACTCCCGATCCACCTGGCTGGCCATGCGACTGCTCCTGCAGGCGTTGCCCATCGCGGTGCTGCTCTTCCTGTTTTTTCCCCGCGTCTATGGTGGCTTCCGTTTTCAGTTCAGCCAGTCGCTCATGAATATCGGCGGCATGTCCGACCGGCTTTCCCCCGGCAGCATGTCCTCGATCGCCCTGAACAGCGACGTCGTCTTTCGCGCGGATTTCCCCGACGGAAATATCCCGCCCATGTCCTCGATGTATTGGCGCGGCGGCGTCCTGTGGCGTGGCGACGAGCTCACCTGGGTGCTCGGCCCCTTCTTTTCGCGAACGGAATATCATCCCGCCCCGATGAGCGGCCCGAAGATCCGCCAGCGCATCAGTCTTCAACCGCACGGCGGGCGCTGGCTGTTCGCGCTCGATCGTCCGACGGAAATGCGCGGCGCCAGCTACCTGCCCGGCGGAGTGCTGCAGAGCAAACGGGCAATCCTCAGCCGCTATCGTTACGAAGTCACCTCGCTGCCCGAAGACCGCGAGACCAGGCTGCCAAGCGATCAAATGAAGGCCGCGCTGGAATTGCCCGCCCATCTCAGTCCCCGCGTCAAAGCGCTCGTCGCCAGCTGGAAAGCCGAAAGCAACAACCCGGCGAAGCTCGTCGAAGCCGCGCTGCGCTACTTCCGCCGCGAACGTTTCGTCTATACCCTTCAGCCTGGCTCTTATAATGACGCGAACGCACTCGAGGAATTTCTGTTCGAGCGGCGCCAGGGCTTTTGCGAGCATTACGCCGCGGCCTTTGCCACGCTCATGCGGGTCGCCGGCGTCCCTTCGCGCGTCGTCATCGGGTATCACGCCGGCGAATACAACTCGCTGGGGAAATACGTCATTGTCCGGCAATCCGACGCCCACGCCTGGTGCGAGGTGTGGCTGCAAAATGTCGGCTGGCAGCGCATCGATCCCACGGATGTCATCGCGCCGGATCGTATCTCCTCGAACCTCGAGTCGTATCTCGAGTCGCACACGTCGCAAAGCGACGCCACCTCCGGAGAACGCTCCCTCGCCGCCACCGGCTGGCGCGAAATCCAGCACGATCTCCAACTCGCCTGGGACAGCCTGAACTACCAGTGGGACCTGCACATCCTCAATTTCGATGAGGATGCACAGATGAATTTCCTCATGCTCCTCGGCCTCGGCTCGGTGTCCTGGGCGAGCATTCTCATCTGGGTCCTGATCGCCACCGCGCTTTTCGTCGGCGGCTTGAGCTTTTTCCTGCGGCGCTCCCGTAGCACCGTGGACAAAGTCGCCCGCGGCTATGCCGGCTTTTGCCACGCGCTTGCGCGGGCCGGTCTGCCCCGCGAACCGTGGGAAGGTGCCCAGCATTTTGCCGCCCGCGCCTCGGCACATTTTCCGGAACAGGCTGAACTCATCGGGCGCGTCTCGCAGCTCTACATCGAGCTGAGGTACGGCCGCGGGGAGTCCAGTGCCGAGCGCTTCCTCACCGCCGTCCGTCGACTGCCGCGTTTTACCGTTACGAGCGGAACATGAAATAGACGGCGCCGAGCATGCACAGCCCGGCCCAGAGGTAGTCGAGCTTGATGGGTTGCCCCATGTAGAAGACCGCGAACGGCACGAAGACCGAGAGCGTGATCACTTCCTGCATCATCTTGAGCTGCCCCAGGCTGAGCGCCGTGTTGCCGATGCGATTGGCCGGCACCTGAAAACAGTATTCGAAGAACGCCACCGCCCAACTGACGAGGATCGCGATGTAGAGCGGCTTGTTGATGAGGTTTTTCAAGTGCGCATACCACGCGAAGGTCATGAACACATTGGAAACGATGAGGAGCAAAGCGCTTTTGCAGATGGCGGGCATAACGATGTCTACTTCGCCGGCACAGGCGTCGTCGCGGCTTTGGCGGCCGCTTTCGCAGCTTTGGCCTCAGCAGCCTTCTTGGCGTTTTCCACGGCTTGCGCTTCGAGCGGCGCCCAAGCCGCCTCGGCCTTCTTGAGCTGCTGGGCATCGAAACCGAAAGCCTGCAACAAACCGGTCGCCATGACCTTGTTGCCCTCGGTATTCATGTGCACGCCGTCAACGGTGAAAATCTTCTGTCCGGGCTTGTTCGCCGCCTTGAGACGCTCCTGGAACATCGCGTTCAGGTCGGCCAGCGGCAGGTGCTTTTCCTTCGCCAGCTTGCGCAGGAAATCATTGTAGACCGCCAGCTTCTTGTTCTCGTCGTTTCCGAGATTCTCTTCTTTAATCGGCGTCGAGGTGAGGATGACCACCTGCACACCGGCGTGGAGCGCTTTGTCCACGATCTCCGTGATATTCTTCTCGTACGTCCCTTTCGGCGGCTCCATCTCGTTGCGCTTTTGGTAAGCCTGCGCCGCGGCCTGGGCGTCGTCGAGTGGCACCCCTTTCGCGCCGTGCCACACGTCATTCACGCCGCAACTCAGCGTCATCCATTGCGGCTTCTTGTTCAACACGTCGCGCTCGACACGCGCCAGCATGTCATTGGATTTGTGTCCGCTGATGCCCGCCGGGACCGGCTCGATCTTGATGCCATTGGCATCGAACGCCGCGACGATCAATTTCACATAACCCGCCGGATTGCTCCATCCCTGCGCGGTGATCGAATCTCCGAGGAAGGCCACCTTGTCACCTGGCTTGACGGGAATCTCCGCGAGACTGCTGGGCACGGACGCGCAGAACAGCGAGGCGGCAACGGCAACGGAGGCGAGACGGACGACGGAGCGGAGGGTGGGAGGAAGCATGCTTCCTTTGTTTCAAAGCCGCGCCCGCCCACGCAAGCCCGAACGTGGCAGACTCGCTCCAGACACGATGAAAAAGGCCCGCGAATCACGCGAATGACACGAATGAAATGACTTCTCATTCGCGTAATCCGGGTAATTCGCGGGCCAGACAATCTCTCTATAGTTTACTTCGTAGGCTCTTAAAACTGCACGGTGAAGCCCGCGCGGATGCGGTAGTCCGGGGTGGTCTGGAACGAGGTCGCGTTCATAATCACCGGCAGATCCACACTGACTTCACCATTGATGCGTCCAAACGAGGCGACGACGCGCGGCCCAACGTAAAGCGCCGTCACGCCGCTGTCAGGATCAGGCACACCCTGGAAGCGATCATACCCCTTGGTTTCGCCGGCGACCACACACTGCACGCCGAGGGATTTGCCGTTCTGGCGATAGAGATAGACGCCGGGGCCGCCGCTCCAGGCGAGCTCGTTGGCATAGCGGAACTGGAAGTCGCCATATCCTCTCACGGAATATTCCATCTCCGCCTGAAGGAACAACGCCTTGTAACGCAACTCGACCTGCACACCAAAGATCCCATCGACGGACCCGCTGCCGAGCGCGAGATCGTGCGGCCCGATCCCGCTGTCCGGCGCGCCTTCCACCTCTGGCCGGTAGTTCTCCTTCAACCGATCGCTGTCACCCGTGGGAAACTTGATACCGGCCGTGAGGCTGACGGTAGCACTGAAGTCCGGTTCGCCACGCCGCGCCGGCATGACCTGTTTCCCGTCCTTCGAATACGAGGCCGCCTCATCATGGAAAAGCGCTTCCTTGCGGAAGACGGTCACGTTGGTCGTGAGCGTCAGGTCACCCAAGCCATCGACATGCCCGCGGTCGATATCGAAGCCGAGCTGACGCTGAAAGGCGCGATAGATGTAGGGCACGCTGAGTTGCACGCCGACTCGGTTGTGGAAGAAGGAAGCGCCGACCACGAATTGGGTAATCGAGCTGTCGATGTATTCGCCGGCCGGATTGGCTTGCTTCACCCCATCGAGACGCTCGGTGCCGAAGTGCGTGAATTGTTCCGCGGCACCGCCGTAGAGGCTGTAGGATTTTTCGTCGACCACCTTGAGAGAAGGCGTGTAACAGCCGCAAAAATCGCAAGCGAGAGCGGGAGCGGCAATAGAGAGGGAAAGAAGAGGAAGAAGATAAGGAGAAATTTTCATGTGAGTTGGATTGGTGGAAATGCGGCGGCACACGTCAGTGTGCACACGATCCGCGGATGAATGCAGAGCCCGGCCACGGACAGCGTGGTAGGCAGGGAGCAGTTTGAGAATTAGGCCAACTCGCCTCGAGGAGGCGGGGCCGTCGGTTGCTCCGCACGGATTTCACCGTGCCATTCGGGGATTTCCAATTTCCACGAGGTCCCCTCCAACCTCACCAAGGTCACCAGCGCCGGCATGACAAACGTCGCCTGGCTTTCCACCTCCATATTCTGCGCCGGCTGCGGCTCGGTGCTCTTCGAACGAGCCACTTCCTTGCACAGCGAGCACGGATGCCTGCCGTCGAAGGTCTTCGTCACCGCGGTCACGATGTGACCCCCGCGCGAATACGAGAGCAACATGCGCGTCCAGGCCAGCGATTGCAGCGCCATCCAATGCCCACCCGACGCCGCGAAAAGCACCAAGAGCATCAGCACTTGGCCAAATCGGAGCAGGGTTGGGGGCATGTGCAGGGTGCTACAGGGGTGATGGAGGAGGTGTCAATACGATATGCCGGAAAAGGCAAATAAGGGAGGTGTCACAAGTCGCCGCTTCACGCCTGGGCCAACGAGCGTTCTGAAATTTGCCATTCTCAATCTTCCATTTTCCCTCCTCAATCCCCACCTCGATGAGTCTCTCTTTTCTCAAACGCCGTTCGTTCTGGTGTCTCCTCAGCGCGCTGGCTCTTCTCTTCGCCGCTTTCGTCGCCGGCGCCAACTACTGGGTCATCCACAGCACGCGCGCGGCGATCTTCACCGACCTCTCGGTCCTGCCAAAGAACGACGTCGCCCTGGTGCTCGGGACTGCGCGCTACAACAGCGACGGCCACAGTCCGAATCCCTTCTTCCTCGGGCGCATGAACACCGCTGCGCGCCTCTACCGGGAAGGCAAGGTGCGTCATCTGCTCGTCAGCGGTGACAACGGCCACGTCGGATACGACGAATCCACGTGGATGCGCGACGCGCTCATGGAACGCGGTGTCCCCCGCTCCGCCATCACGCTCGACTATGCGGGCTTCCGCACGCTCGACTCGATGGCGCGCGCGAAGAATGTCTTCGGCCTGCAACGCTTCACGATCGTGACCGATGATTTTCATATCTCGCGCGCCGTATTCCTGGCGCGCTCTTATGGTCTCGATGTCGTGGGCTTTCCTTCCGAACGGGTCGCCTATTGGTGGTCGAAAAAAGTCCGGACCCGCGAACTCGCCTCCCGCACGGTGGCTTTTCTCGAAATCTATCTGCTCCACACCATGCCTCGCTATTACGGCCCGCCGGTGAAGATCGATATCGTAGCGGCTGGCGCGGAGGGACGCGTTCCCGCGCGTCCGTGACTGAAGTGGGACGCGCAGGAGCGCATCCCTCCGTGGTTACGTCCCCGCGCTGCGCAAACTGAGGAAGCGGAAAAACTCCGCGCCCTCGCGCAAGCGCCGCTTCATCATGTCCCAATCGCCGAGCATTTCTCCGAGCATGCGCGCAATGGGGCGCGGCCGGAAATAGTAGGCTTTGTAGAAGCGTTCCACCGAACGGAAGATCTCCTCCTGCGTCAGGCCTTCGTATTCCAGCGCGGCGGCCTGCTGGCCGAATTCGTCCACCAAATGCGCGTCGCCGGCAAACCAGCCATTTTCCTTGGCCTGCCGGTAGAGTTCCGTGCCCGGATACGGCGCCGCGAGGCTTACCTGAATGGAAAACACGTCGAGCGACTTCGCATACTCGATCGTCTCGCGAATCGTCTCGGGCGTTTCGCCTGGCAGCCCGAGAATGAACGTCCCGTGAATGGTGATGCCGAGTTTCTTGCAATTCTCGGTGAACTCGCGCGCTTCCTCGATGCGGATCCCTTTCTTGATGTTATCGAGGATGCGCTGCACGCCGCTCTCGTAGCCCACGAGTAGCAATCGCAGCCCATTATCGCGCATCGTCTTGAGCGTCTCGTAATTGACGTTGGCCCGCGCGTTGCAACTCCACGTCATCCCCAGCTTGCCGAGTTCCCTGGCGATCTCCCGCGCGCGGGGCTGATACGCGGTGAACGTATCGTCGTCGAAAAAGAACTCCTTCACTTGCGGGAAAAGCCGTTGCGCATGCGCCATCTCGCGCGCTACACCGGCCGGCGATTTGGCGCGATACTTATGCCCACCGACGGTCTGCGGCCAGAGGCAAAACGTGCACTGCGCGGGGCAACCGCGTCCGGTGTAATGCGAGACGTAAGGATGTTTCAGGTAGCCGATGAAATAGCGCTCGATCTCCAGATCGCGCGCATAGACATCCATGACGCTCGGCAACTCATCAAAGCTCTCGATCATCGCCCGCTCGGCGTTGTGCACCATTTGGCCGTCGCGGCGGAAGGAAAGTCCATCGATCTCCGCCAGTGGCTTGCCTAGGGCCACATCGCGGCAGGTGAAATCGAACTCCTTGCGGCCCACAAAATCGATCGCCTCGCTGGCTCGCAACGTCTCCTCGGGAAGCACTGCCGCGTGGGCGCCGACCAATCCCACGCGCAAATCGGGATTTTGCGACTTCAGCGCCTCGGCCAATTCGGCGTCGCCCCGCAACGTCGGCGCGCTGGTGTGGATGATGACGAGCTCCTGATCGCGCGCCATCCGCAGGACATCGTCGCGCGACAGGTCGTGCGGCGGCGCATCCACCAGCTTCGCCCCATCGATCAGCGCGGCCGGTTGTGCCAGCCACGTCGGAAACCAAAACGAACGCACTTCACGTTTCGCCTGGTAACGCGACCCCGCTCCGCCATCGAAGCCCTGCCACGAGGGTGGATTGACGAAGAGGGTTTTCAGGAAAGAGCTCACACCGAGCTATCTAGCTGCGGAATTCGCGGATTGCATCATGATTGTGACAATCGTGGCGGATTGCCTCCCGGCCCGGCGAATGCCAAAACAGTGGCCCTTGAACATCGGCCGCCTTCGACTTCACAACCAGCAGATCGCCACAAAGCGCTTCACGAATCCGGCAGAGGTCGTCGGCTGGCTCGGCGCGGTGCAGGCGCAGGACTATCCTGGTGCGCTGTGGTCCATTGGCTTGCGCTTGCCCGATGCCACGCAGCAGGACATCGAGGAGGCCATCGCCGATCGGAGCATCGTCCGCACCTGGCCGATGCGCGGCACGCTGCATTTCGTCGCGGCGGCGGACTTGCACTGGATGCGGACACTCCTTACGCCCCGCATCATCGCCCGCAGCGCCGGGCGGCACCGGCAACTGGAATTGACAGACGCCATCTTTGCCCGGGCCGAGAAGATCTTCCTCAAGGCCCTGCGCGGCGGTCAGCAACTCACTCGCGAAGAGATGTTTGCCCTTCTCGAGAAATCACGCATCGGTACCGCGGCCCAGCGCGGCTATCATATTTTATGGCGCCTCGCGCAAGAAGGTCTGCTCTGCTTCGGCACGCATCAGGGAAAGCAACCCACCTTCACGCTGCTCGACGAATGGATTCCCGCCGGCCAGCCACGCGATGAGGAAGCTTCCCTTGCCGAACTCGCTCTCCGCTATTTCACGAGCCACGGCCCCGCCACGATGGAAGATTTTGTTGCCTGGTCCGGCCTGCGCATTGCCGACGCGAAAACCGGTGTGCACTTGCTGGCGAAGAAACTCGTCCACGAAAGCAGGGCAGAGAAAACCTACTGGTTTTCGCCCGACGCACCCATTGCGGCGAAGAAATCGAACGCGGCTTATCTCTTGCCGGGCTTTGATGAATTCATGCTCGGCTATCGAGACCGTTCTCCGTCGTTGGAACCGAGGCACGCGGACAAGATCTGCCCATCTTCCAATGGAGTGTTCCATCCCACAGTGGTGGTCGACGGCCACGTGATCGGCACATGGAAGCGCACTATCCAGAAATCCGGGCTATCGATCGCTCCCACTCCTTTCGACAGTTTCAGCCCAGCCACTCGAAGAGCCTTCGCCGCGCCGACCCGCCGCTACGAACGCTTCCTGGATATCAAAGCAACCGTCGTCGGCTGAGGTTTGATTCATTTTGACGTGTCCCGCTCTCGGCGGATAAAATCGACGGGGTTCAGAGGCAGGTTCCCCCACCCATTTTCCCATGGTTTACTCCTCCGCCACGCGTTGCTTCCTCTTCGGTGCTTCTTTCCTCCTTTCGGTGACGCTCGGTTTCAGCGCCGACGTTCCCGACAACCTCATTACCAATGGCGGCTTCGAAGCCGGCATGCAGATTTGGAGAGGCGATGGCAAAATCATATTGCTCCCGGAGGGTAATCGCGTGTGCGAAATCGAGGCCTCGAAGAGCCGGATGAAAGATGTCAAGCAGGAGTTTCACATGAAGCAACTCCAGCAGGTGGAGGTGATATTCCGCGCCCGGTCGCTTAATTACACCGGCCCCGGGTTACGCATCTCCATTCATCAAAACGGCGGCGGCTCGCTGATCTGGAACAGACAACTCCCCGCAGACGGAAGCTGGGGCCAATTTCACATCGTCTATACCCGGGCAGGCGGAAACGTCGACGCTCGTGAGTTGAATATCGCGACACTCATCGGCACAGGCAAGGTCCAGATCGACGACGTGGAAGTGCGCGAACCTGGCAAGGTGGTCGAGAACCAGCCGCCACAGCCTGTGACTCCCCCGCCTGCCGGCACACCGCTGCCGGAAACCAGACCTTCCGTCCCCCCGGCGGTCGCCAGACCATCCGCTCCACCCACTCCGGCAGTTTCCGCTCCTTCGCTCCCAGCGGGTGCGTTTGGATCGCTCGCGGATGTCCTGAAATCCGTTCCTCCGGACTCGCTGAAGAAGCTGCAAAACCCGGCGACCGTGGAAGCCGGGATCATCGAAATCAACCAATACCTGGCCAGTAACGCGAAGGGAAAGCCGGCTCAGTTCCGGGTCAAGATCGCCACCGCGGAACCCGTCGCCGAAAAGCGCAACAAATTCCGCGTCCGCATGGTGGACGCTCCCGTCAGCAACGAGAGTGGCGACGACGTCAACGGGCGCCTCTGGGCTTACTTCCCGGAAGGCTCCGTCCCGCCCGAAGGCAAGGCCGCTGTCGGTAGTGAGATTGTCGTTTCGGGCGTCATCGTCCGTTGCGACATCAACAACAAGGGTCATCTGCAATTGAACATCGACTTGCAGAGCTCGAAGCTGGCCAGCCCCTGAGGCCGGCAAGTCACACCCACTCCTTCGTTATTGAGCGGGAACGAGTTTCGGCGCGTCAATCGTGTTCCCGTTTTGGGTATGCACCAGCTTGGTCACCTTGCCGTCTTCGCCTTTCACGAAATGGATGCTGGCTTTGACCATGTGCCACTCGAAGCTGTCATCAGCGGTGGGAAAGATCGGCGCTTCCGGCTGCCCGGTGAGTTGGGCGTAAAGTTGCCGATCGTCCCGGCGGATGTTCAGCACGGCGGCGGGACCGTAGTAGTATTTGCCGACGAAGGCATCGAGTTGTTCGGGGGTGAGCTTCGTGTCAGTCAGGCGCGGAGCGCGGAAACTGTTGCCATTTTGCGTATGTCGCGCCGCGACCACGTCGCCTTTGTCATTGCGTAGAAACTGCACCTGCGCCGGTGTGACTTTCCAAAAGAAAACGTCCGGCGCTTTCGGGAAGATCTCATACTTCTCCTGGCCGGTCAGTTGCGCATACAGATGGTCGTTCTCCAGCGTCACGTTCATGATCGCGTTTAGGTAATCGTAGCTACCGGCGTAGACGGTGAAGGTTTTGGGATCGACCGATTTATCTTCCACCGGCTTGGGCAGCTTGGCGATTTCATCGGCCAGGAAGTGTTTCGCAAACTGGTGGGTAAGAACGGCGGGCTCGAGGCTGGGCCGCGGAGGCAGCGCGTTGGCCAGCGCCACGAGGACTACCTTCTGCCCCGGCAGCCAAACCACATTGCTGGACCAGCCTTGCAGTCCGCCGTTGTGCCAGATCGCCGGCAGCCCCTCAAAATCGGAGATCACCAGGCCAAACCCATAGCTGGAAGGATCGACCTCGGGCGGCAGCGGGTAAGGTGTGGTCATCGCTTTGAGCGACTCGGCAGTGACGACGCGACCAGCATGGAGTGCCTCCGTCCAACGGAAGAGATCGCCGACCGTGGAGTAAATCGCACCTGCCCCGCCGGCCCACGACATGTCCCAATCCAGGGCGGGAGTCGCTTTGCCGCCCGCCACCGAATAACCCTTGGCCGCTCCCGTTGGCGGATTGGCATTCACATAGATACCGGTGTCTTTCATCCCGAGCGGCTCGAAAAACGTGGTGCGAAGATAGTCGGCCAACGACTGGCCGGAGACTTTGGCCACGATCTGCCCGAGGAGGAAGTAGCCGGAATTGCAGTATGCGTAGCGCGTCCCCGGCGCGAAGTCCGGCTTGTCCTTCTGCATGGAGGCAATCAACGCCGCAGGTTCGATCGGCTTGGTCACGCCAGCGAAGAAATTGGGCCGCTCGGTATAGCTCTTCAGCCCGCTCGTGTGCGTGAGCAGATTCTTCAAGGTGATCTCCTTCGCATTGGGCAGATCGGGAAAGTATTTCGCGAGCGGATCGCTGATCGCGAGTTTGCCCTCCTCAGCGAGTTTCATGATCGCCGAGGCGACGAACTGTTTCGTCACCGAGCCGATGCGGAATTTCGTTTCGGTCGTAATCGGCGTCTTCTTCTCCACGTCGGCGAGGCCAAAGCCGCCTTGGAAAAGGATCTGCCCATCACGCGCCACGAGCACGGCCACGCCCGGCATCTCGGGCCTCACCTGCTCCTGCAAATGCTTTTCCGACCACTCCGCGGGAGTTTCCGCAAAGACGCGGGGCAGGAGGAAGAGAGCCAGGAACGACGCGCGGAGGAGTGCGGGGATCTTCATGGGAGCGACGGATGGGGAAGAACATCCAACATCCAACGCCCAACATCCAACATCCAATTTAGGAGATGCCAGACGCTATCTGGTAACGCTCCTCCACAACCGGCGAAAGCGGCGCCGATTACTTGGCCTCGGAGCTGACGCAGGCGTTAAAATTCAGCAGATCATCGACAAACCCCAGGAGTTCCGAGGGCGACACGGGCTTCGGCAGCGTGGGCACGGCTTCGGCTGCGGCCTCGGCGCGGGTCACTCCGCCCGTCACAAAAGCGATGGGCACACCGCGCAGTGTCGGGTCTTCCTGGAGCCTCGCCGCGACTTCCTCGCCATTCATTCCGTTGATCTCTTTATCGAGCAGGATCAAATCGGGGCGGAATTCGCGGGCCGTATCGAGCGCCCGGCGGCCGCAGGATTCCTCACGGACCTCATAGCGGCCACTGCCTTCGAGAACGATTTGGAAGATCGTCGTCAGGGCGACCTCGTCATCGACATGGAGAATTCGGAGAGTACTCATCGGCCACGGATATTGCGACGGCGCGGGGGCATCGGCAAACGGACGAACACATTAAGAAACAACGCCACACGCGCCGTGTCCAATTGGGATTCAGAATTATTTTGTTGGGCAATTTTCATAGACGCGTTTTTGATAAAGCCATGCGCGTGCCCATGCCTTCAGGGGAGAATACGGAGAATGGGGGAGGGACACCCCTAATGCAGATCAGGGACAAGCCTGAGAACACAGAGGCAATCGATGGCTCAAACTGACCCGTCACGGCAGTCAGTCCCGCAAAAACCTACTCGTGATTCCGGCTCAAGGTCTCCCGAAAGAGCCCGGAAGCCGTCGCAATTTGGAAACGCGCCATGCGGCCATCCGCTTGCGTCTCCACGCGCCACTGGTGTTGCGCCGCAAAGACCGTGATCCGCCGCCGCCGTTCCGAGGCGTCGATCCGCTCTCCCTCCCACAGCAGGCCCAGATCCTCGGAAGTCGCCAGGTAGTAATTGCGTTGCGACAGCCCTTCGCGAATGCGCGCCCGCAGTTGCAACCACGGAACGACGGTCGAATCCGAGGGAGAAACAATCACGGTGCGGGTTTGGCTCTGGCTGGAGGACGCAACGGCATTACTCATAAAGAAAATGGGAAAATGGAGTTGGGGGCGGAGTCACCGATGATGCAGCCGAAGCTTCGTGACGCAGCCCACGGAACTTTAGCATAAAGATCGACGAACACACGCTTGCTTTCGCACTTCCCGGTGAGCTTGGATGGGAACTCGAAGATATTTTTTCCCGCCGGCTTTTCTCCCATGAAAACGATCATCGCGCTTGTCGATTTTTCCGACGTCACCCAGCGAGTCCTCGAGCAGGCCACCCTGCATGCCCACACCTACGGGGCCCGGCTCATTCTCGTGCACGTCGTGCCCGCCGAACCGGCGGTCGTGGAATTCGGCATTGCCTCCCCGACCCTGCTGCAGCCGCCTTCGGAGAAACGCGTCGAAAAGGATTACGGCCAACTCCTCCAACTACAGGAATCGCTGGCCGATTCGGGGGTGCAGGTCTCCGCGCAGCAACTCGAGCAGGCCGATGTCGGCAAGGTCGTCGACCTCTGCCACGGACTCGAAGCGGACCTCATCGTCGTCGGCACGCATCATCACGGCGCGCTCTACCAGTTCTTCATCGGCACCTACACCGCGGATGTCCTGAAGAAGGCACACTGCCCGGTCCTCGTAGTGCCGCCGGCGGAAAAGACCGACTGACAAAACCACCGCGACTCCATCATCCTCGCGGCTCGCGGCGCGGCGCGATCGGCGGCACGGAACCACTTTTGTGCTGTTCCCGCCGCACGCGGGCATGCGGTGGCTCTTCTTTCGGAGTTTGCCGCGCGTTGCACATACAGCAGCGCCACGGACCTTCGTCCTCGCGACGGCGGAGGAACCACCAGGGAATCGCCCACAAACCGCAGGTCACGATGGTGCCCAGCACGTGGCGATAAGTTTCCAGCCCGCGTTTGGTAAAACGTCGCAACTGGCCGCACCGCTCGCAGTAAAAGGAAGTGAAGTGGCGCATTGATGAGGAGCAAAAGCAGGAGAACTCGTAATCCTGCGTATATCTCCAACCATTATGTAGCGAAAAACTTTACATAAATCCCGCTTTTCCCATCAGAAGTTTTCGCGCCCCTTCTTTACGCCTTGGGTGCGGCGCGCACCACCGCTCGCGGCATCGGGAAAATCTCGGCGCGAAAACCGACATCGGCCTTGATGACCGGATCCCCGGCGGTGAGCGAAGCCGGATCGACCTCGTCCGGCAATTCCAACAGGCCCATGCCAAAGCCGCCCGCCGGATCAGCCACCGGTCCGAAGCCCACGGCATATCCCCGTTCCAACTGCCCGCGCCAGTAGCCGGCATGCTCCTGCATGAGTTGAAGTTCCGCCGGTGTCATGTCCTGCATGAAGGTCGGGCGGGGCGGGAGCAGTTTGAAAAAAAAGTATTTCATCGTCCGGGGGTTGTGCCCGGAAAACACCGTTCCGGAAAGGATTTCGCTACACGGCAAGAGCGCGAACGCTCGCGTAAACGCAAGGTGTTGCTAGATTCCCCACCATGAACGCGCAGTTTCCGGATGAACAGAACGACGAAGGCGAATTCGAGCGGCAGGATGATGCCTTCCGCGACTGGGTTTCTTCCGATGGCTCCACAGCCTATCCCTCGGAGTCCGGGCGTTATCACCTTTACGTCTCACTCGCCTGTCCTTGGGCCAGCCGCACGGTCATCGTTCGCCATCTTCTAGGGCTGGAGGAGGCGGTCGGCTGCACCGTCGTCGATCCGATCCGCGACGAACGCGGTTGGGCATTTCGCGATGGTCCCGGCTACAGCCACGATCCCATCGAGGGTTTCAGTTTTCTCAGTCAGGCCTACACGACCACCGATCCGCAATTCCAGGGTCGCGTCACCGTCCCCGTGCTTTGGGACAAGACCACGCGGCGCATCGTAAACAATTCCGAAGACGACATCTGCCGCATGTTCGCCGAAGCCTTCACCGGCCTGGCGGCTCCCGGTATCGCGTTGCCCGACCTGTTTCCCAAAGAAATCGAGGACGACCATCGGAAGCTGGCCGGGTTCATTTACGAGCGGGTGAACAACGGTGTCTACCGTGCCGGCTTCGCCTCCTCCCAGCGTGCCTACGAGAATGCCTTTCGCATTCTCTTCGCCGCGCTCGACGAGCTCGACACCCGGCTCGCCACGCGCCGCTATCTTTTCGGCTCAGAACCCGTGGAAGCGGACTGGCGTTTCTTCTGCACCCTCGTCCGCTTCGACGCGGTCTATTTCGGGCACTTCAAATGCAACCTCCGGCGGATCTTCGACTACGCGCATCTCGACGCTTACCTGCGCGATCTCTACCAGTTGCCGGGCATCGCCGGGACGGTCAATCTCGACCACATCAAGCGGCACTACTACTACACGCACGACGATATCAACCCGACCCGCATCGTCCCTCTCGGTCCCCTGCTCGATTTCACCCGACCCCATGGCCGGGAAAAGTTGGGCGGGTAAGGAAAGGAAGAAGGATGGGGTATGCGCTGCGAAGAGCGCATTTCTTCATCCTTCCGCCTTTATCCTTCATCCCTCTCTTTGTCTTACTTCGCCTTCGGGGGAATACTCAGCACCGTCCCGATCGAAAGCTTCTTCTCGTCGGTAATATGGTTGGCTGTCTTCAGCGCCGTCACGGACACGCCGTACTGGCTGGCGATGCCGCCGAGCGTTTCCCCCTTGGCCACCGTATGTGTCGTATGGAAACCACCGGCCGTCGCCGCCGGTTTCTTGGGCGTCGAGGGCCGGCCCACGATCGGCTTCGGCGTGCTGACCGGCTTCTCCGGTCCAGTGCCCCGATGATGAACATAGTCGGCCAGCGCTGGGTCGATCTGGATGATCTTCGCCTCGAGCTTTCGGTCGGCTTCCTCATAGGCCGCGCGCACCTTCGCGTCCCGCAATGCAATCGTGCGCTCCTGCTGATATTCCTGCTCCAAACTGACCGAGGAAGCAGCGTGCAACACAGGCGAAGCGAAAAAGGCAACAGAGAGTACGAGGACAGCGTATTTAGGGGTCATGGCCCATCGCATAGCCGACCGGGCACCCGACCGCAAGCCCGGCATGAGATTGTAGACGAATGGCCACAAAAAGGCACAGAGGGCCCAGAAACGAACGTCGGACTAATCCGTCCTTTTTTTGCGTCTTCTGCGCCTCTTCGTGGCTCCCTCTGCCGATCGCGGCAAGCTACGACCGAGTCGCAAACGGATGCAGTTGCGGCATCGCCTGCCAGACTTTGTCGGCCACGCCGTCGGGCGGTTCTGCCCCCACGTCGACGCGGACGATCGACGGTTCGGTCTTCGGATCGGGCGGCTCTGCGGCATCGAGCTGCGAGTTCAGCAGCGAGGCTGGGAAAAAATGAGTGTGAGCTGCTTCGCGCGCCTCCAGCCGTTGCTTCAAGACCTCCGGCCGGACGTCGAGCCAGGCAATCGCCACTTGCCCACCCACCATGCGCGCTTCGTTCACGTACGTTCGGAATCGATCCCGGGTGCGGCGGCGCAAGCAGGAGCAGGCGATGATCACGCTTTCACCACGTCTCCGCCAGGCGATCATGCCCCCGATGATGCGCTCCGCCCAACTCTGGCGGTAATCGTCGGACAGCGGCTGGCCGCTCTTCATTTGCTCCACCGCTTCGCGGCTGTGGTAGTCGTCCGCGTCGATCAGCGGCAGGCTCATCTCTTTGGCCAGGGCCTCGGCCACCACGCTCTTTCCCGAGCCGCTGGGCCCCGCCACGATCAAGGCATACCAACGGTCTCTGACTAGCAAATCGGACATGAATGACTCCTTTCAATGAGGAGGAAAGAGGGGCGTAAGCGCATGATGGCCGCCACACTGCAAAGGTTTGGCCGCGCCTGCCAAGCATTCTGTTGAATCGGTGACCGCTGTCGGACCGCGACGCGTTCGGTCTGTGAATGATGCGAGGGCGAAAATTCCTCCGAGTCGGGTCTTCTCCCTATTCACGGCGGCACATCCATTGCTAGTCTTTTCGCCTTCAACCTCTTCATGCGTCTCTCCTTTTTGCTGCCTATCGTCTGCGTATTATTGCTGATACGCACGACTTGCCCTGCCGACGCGATCGTCGAGGGCCGTGTCACGCTGCCCAAATCGCACGCCGCTCCGGTGATGAACAAGCGCTATGAGATCGTGACGAAGAACGGGGTCGTAGCGACCGATCCACCCCGTGCGGTCGTCTATCTGGAAGGGAAATTTCCCAAGCCGGCCAATCTGCCGGTGCAGCAAATGTCGCAGAAGAACCTCGCTTTCGTCACCCCACTGCTCGCCGTTCAGGTCGGCACGAGGGTCGAATTCCCGAACCTCGACGACACCTTTCACAACATCTTTTCCTACTCCCCGGCCAAGCGCTTCGACCTCGGCCGGTATCGCTCGGACGAGCGACCGATTCCCTCGCAAGTCTTCGATGTGCCCGGCCTGGTCACGCTGCACTGCGACATCCACGAGCACATGCGCGGGCTCATCCTCATCCTCGATACGCCACACTTCACCACCAGCGATACCGATGGGCATTACCGCCTGGCCGGACTGCCGGCCGGCCACTACACGCTCAAGGCCTGGGTGGATAGCAAGACGACCAAGGAACAGCCCGTGGATCTGAAAAACGGAGCGACGCTGCACCTCGATTTCCCGTGAGCGCGCTGCCGCCCCTTCGCACTCATCACTTTCGGACGAAGCTCCTCGTCGCGATGATGATCATCGTTGTTTCGATCACCGGCCTGGCCCTGATCATCGCGCAGCGTAACGTCGCCGGGAATTTCGAGCGGAATACGCGTGCCGATTTCCAAAGCCAGATTGCCGCCGAACATGCCGCGCGCGACGTGCGTCTGGCCGTGCTCACCGAGCGCTGCCGGCAACTCGTTGAGTCCCGCATCCGCGCCGCCTTCGAGGATGACGCCCCGGATCTGGTCTACCGCACCGCCCAGACGGAATTGCCCGACGCTCTCGCCACCCGCGAAGGCGACGCCGAGACACCGGGTTCGGTGCTCAACGCCAAATTCTATCGCTTCCTCGATGAGAAAGGCGTCGTGATCCCACCGCCCGCGGAAAATTTCGGCACGCTCGAGAGGGGCGACAAATTCGACGAAAAGGATCTCGCGCTGCGCGGTTTGCCCGAGGACCACCAGGTCGGTTTCGTCGTCGTGCATCGGGCCGATGGCAGCGAAGCCGTCGATGAAGTCATCGCCACCCCGATCTTCTCGCGCAACGCGAATGCCGTCGTCGCCGCGCTGGTCATCGGCTTCAAGCCGATCGCGCTCGGCGGCGATACTCCGGCCCACGGCAGGATCACCGCCGGCCTGTGGCTCAATGGCCGGCTGCACATGCCGGCGCTCTCGCCGGCCGCGGTGGATAAGATCACCTCCCGGCTGGATGGCCTCTCCCCGCACCGGCTGGCCTCCGGTTTCACCAGTCTTTCCGAAGACATCAATGGCATCCCGCATCTGCTTTTCCTCAAGCAGACCAATCCCGGCTCGCACTATCCCCCGGCCTACGAAGTCTCGCTGTATTCGCAAGCCGACGCCCTGGCCCGGCAGCGGGAGTTGCGCTGGGAGATCGTGGGCATCGGCATTCTCGTGCTGCTGGCCGGTCTTGGCCTCAGCCACATCCTTTCCTCCCGCCTCTCGGAGCCGGTCGAAACGCTCGAAGTCGTCTCCGCGGAAAACGTCGTGCAACGTGAGCGGGCGGAAGCGGCCCTGGAGGTGACCAACGAGGAATTGCAAGCGCGCAATACCGAGTTACAGAAAGCGCTCGCCGATCTCGAAGCCGCGCAGCAACACGTCATCCAGCAGGAACGTCTCCGCGCGCTGGGCCAAATGGCCAGCGGCATCGCCCACGATTTCAACAACGCGCTCGTCCCCATCCTCGGCTTTTGCGAACTGCTGCAACTGAGTCCCAATGCGCTGCAGGATCGCAAGAAATGCCTTGGCTATCTCGAGACCATCCAGACCGCGGCCAAGGACGCCGCCAGCGTGGTCAGTCGCTTGCGCGAATTCTATCGCGCCAACACCGGCGAGGAGGAATTCGGCCCCGTGCAATTGCCGCGCCTGGTCAATCAAGCCATCAAGCTCACCCAACCGAAGTGGAAGGATCAGGCCCAGGCCAATGGCGTCACGATCAGCATCGTCCCGCAGTTGAATGACTTGCCGCCCGTGCGCGGCGAGGAATCCGCTCTCCGCGAGGTGCTCACCAATCTCATCTTCAACGCCGTCGACGCCATGCCCGCCGGGGGCGCCATCACCATTCGTACCCGCCGCGAAGGCGACTGCGGCGTGCTGGAAGTGGCCGATTCCGGCACAGGCATGACGGAGGAAGTGCGCCAGCGTTGCCTCGAACCTTTTTTCACCACCAAGGGCGAACGCGGCACCGGGCTCGGGCTTTCAATGGTTTTCGGCATCGTGCAACGCCACGAGGGGCAAATCGACCTGCGCAGCGACCTCGGCCGCGGCACGAGCTTTCTCATTTCTTTGCCGTTTTTCCGGGAAGAGAAGATGGCCGCGAGGGCGAACAAAACCGCGACCACCAAATCGCTGCGCGTGCTCGTGGTGGACGACGAAGCTCCGGTGCGCGCGCTGCTCACTGCCGCGCTCACCGAAGATGGTCACGAGGTGGAGGTGGCCGAGCAGGGCGTCGATGGTCTGCGGCGTTTCCTCGCGGGGAAATTCGATCTGGTGATCACGGACAAAGCCATGCCGGGCATGAGCGGCGATCAAATGGCCGCCGCGATCAAGCAGGTGTCGCCGCACCTGCCGATCATTCTTCTCACCGGCTTTGGTCAATTTCTCGACAAGGAAAAGATCCCTTCGATCGATGTGCTCGTTGCCAAGCCCATCGGCGTTGTGGCCCTGCGCGAAGCGATGTCCGAGGCCCTGAGTCCGGATCCGATCGCATGAAGATCACCCGCACATTTCTCTGCCTGCTCCTCGCGGCGACTGCCGGCGCGCGCGCCCAGTCGATCATCGAGCAACTGGACAATGCGCTCACCTTCTCCGCTTTTGACGGAAGCTGCCGGGTGCGACTGAGCGGCCTGGTCGACCTCGAGGCCTATCACCTCGAGCAGCCGGCGCCCGCGCTCCTCGACACCGACCGGCACGCGCTTTTCAATCCGCGCCTCTCGCTCTTTCTCGATGCCCAATTCGGCTCGCATGTCTACGCCTTTGCTCAATCGCGCGTCGACCGCGGTTTCGATCCCAGCGATTCGGGCGGGCGCATGCGGCTCGATGAATACGCGGTGCGTGTCACGCCGTGGGATGACGGGCGCTTCAATGTTCAGGCCGGCAAATTCTCGACGGTGGTCGGCAACTGGGCGCCGCGTCATGATTCATGGGAAAACCCGTTCATCAACGCTCCCCTGCCCTACGAGAATCCCACGGGTGTGTGGGACAGCATGGTGCCCGAGGATCCGTACGATCTGCTTCAATGGAGTCACGCGAATGCCACCGACAAGCCGCGGGACGTCTACGCCGACAAATATCTGCGCAATCCCCTCATCTGGGGCCCGAGCTATGCCACCGGAATGTCAGTCTTCGGCGCCTTGGGTAAATTCGATTACGCCGCCGAAATCAAAAACAGCGCGCTCTCCTCACGGCCGGAGGCGTGGAATATCAACGATGTTGGCTTTTCCCATCCCACCTACAGCGGACGACTCGGCTGGCGGCCGAATGAGATGTGGAAGTTCGGCATCTCCGCGAGCGTCGGCCCCTATCTCATGCCGAGCGCTGCGTCCACCGTTCCGCCCGGCCACGGCTTCGGCGATTACCGGGAAATCCTTCTCGGTCAGGATATCCGTTTCGCCTGGCATCATTTCCAGTTGTGGGCCGAGTTCTTCGAGGTGCGCTTCGACATTCCGGGCATCGCCCATGCGGATACCTTCTCCTACTACATCGAGGGACGATACCAGATCACCCCGCAATTCTTCGCCGCGCTGCGCTGGAACCAGCAACTCTTCGGCAGCATTCGCAATGACGACGACGAACTCCAGCGTTGGGGCAGCAACGCGGCGCGGATCGACATCGCCCTCGGCTACCGCTTCACGGAGTACACGCAACTCAAGCTGCAATACAGCCTGCTGCGCGAAGACCCGGCGCAGAACCGCTACAACAATCTCCTCGCTGCACAGTTCACCCTGCGATTTTAGTTCATCTCCGAATCACGACCACCGATTGGCACGGGCAGCCGACGTGATATTCGGAGTGTCCAGTCGCCAGCGAGATCGTGACGGTGCGATTGTCACCGGCTGCGGGTAACGCTGAAACGGGAATCACCGCCGATTGTTGTCCAGCAGGGATCGTGATGCTTCCGGGGACGGCTTGGAAGTCCGTCCCACCCACCGCATCGCCCCCGATCGCATACTCCACTGGCAATGGTTCCGCCGAGCTGCCGGTGCGGGTCACCCGCCATTCACCCGCCTGGCCAGAGGCGACAACAGCACGGGAGACTGGCGCCGAGACATAGACCAGCGGCGTGGCGCCGCCAGTGGGATCAGTGTTGTTGAAGTAGTGCTCGATGTTGGCGTAGCCGCCCGAAAGCTTCGCGCTGTCGCTCGCGTCATTGGGGTTCAGGCCAAATTGCTTTTCCCAGTAATCAGGAATGCCGTCGTGATCGCTGTCGACCGGCGCGGGGAGTGAACGGTAATCCGGCCAGCGTTGGTCGGCAGGCAGATCGGTTTCCTTTTGGATGATGCGGCCGGAACCGTCGCGCACCCCGCGAATGATGCGCAGGTCGGTGGCGTCGCGCGCCGGCAAGGTGGCGCCCGCCTCGGCGAGCACCGTCTCGTAGGCGTCCGCGGCGCTCTGCACCTGGGCCGGGAGTTCGGCAAAGGGAGTGTCCACGATCATGGCCACGCGCTGTTCCGGGGTCAGGTTGCGCAGCTTTGGTCCCCATGTCACCGCCCGGTGATTGTCCTCGGTGGAGGCGTCCGAGCCGTGAATGGCATTGCCACTCGGGTAGAGGCGCGCTTCGGGATCGCCTTGAAAGCTAAATGCGCTCGCGCGGATGTCCGCCGGCGTGTCAGAGCCGGGCTGATAGTAGTTGCCCAGCCAATTGACGTGCACGCGCTCGCTTCCGGTGTGTGTGGCGAATTCGGACCAATTGGCGACGACATTGTTGAAAAGCGTGAGCACCGCGGGCACATCGGCGCCGCCGGTCATCCGCGGATTGCGCAGGCGGTTGTTCGCGTAGAGCATGTGATGCATCGTCGCTCGGCCATCGGGCGCTTCGCTTCCCCAGAGCGAACCTTCGGAGTGATTCGGCGGCGTCTGCTTGGCATTCGGGTAATCGAGCCCTTCGGCGGCGATACTATAGGACACGGTCGAGCGGTCCGTGTGCGTGACCGTGAGATTCTCGTCGGTGGCCCAGGATGCCGAGCAATGATCGATGACGATATTGGTCAGACTGTCGAAGGCGTGGATAAACTTGCCGCGCGATTCCTTCTTCGCTTTGCGTTTCTCGAAAGCTTCCGTGGTCTGCCCCGAGGCGACCAGCGCCACCCCCTTCGTCACCGGCTTCACCTCGATGGCATCACCCGTGTCCTGATCGTGCACGAAGCCGCGCCGCGAACGCAGATAACGCACCATGACATTGCTCGCCGAGATCTCCAATTCCCCGCCCTTGAGGCAGATGCCTTCGCCCGGCGCAGTCTGGCCCGCGATGGTAATGTTCGGCTGCGCGATCTCCAGTTTGCCGCCCTTCACTTTGTCACCCTTGGCCCGGGCGAGATCGATGATGCCCGACACCTCGAAGACGACGATCCGATTCGGCTGGCTGACCGCATCGGCCAGGCTGCCCGGGCCGGCGGCGTTGAGGTTCGTCACCCGAGAGACGGGGCCGCCGCGGCCGCCGGTGGTGAATTGCCCCGCTCCCTCTGCTCCGGGAAATGCGGGAACGGATTCCCCGAACGACGGAGCGGAGAGCACCGGCAGCAGCGTGCACGCGATGGAAACAGCGAGCGTGGAATGAGGAGAACAGCGCATCGTCCGTATAACAGCGCCAAGGCCGTCAATTCGGACAACCCACCGTCAGTCCTTCACTGAAAGAGACACGAGCTCGAGCACGCGCCAGAGCGAATTCGAAGGATTGCCTTCGAAGAAAGGCGTGTTCGCCAGCGGCTTCCAGTTGTCGCGGTCGTGACTCTGCTCGGGTTGCGGCAGACCGGTCAGCGCCGGGTCATACTGGTTGTCCTTGCCGCCGAGCTTGTAGATCACGAGATCGAGCGAGGGCACGACGAAGATGCAGAAACCGCCGGCGCCGGACTTGAAGAACGCGTCCCGCGGCGCACCGAGGACGTGGCCATCGGAGTTTTGCTCGAACTGCAGGCTGAACGGCGTATGCGGATTGTAGGGCGACATCTGATGGCACAGTTCGATGTAGTCCGACGGCACCAGTTGCTGGTCCTTCCATTTGCCCTTGTGCAGCAGGCAATAGCCGAAGCGCATCGCGTCGGTGGCGTGCAGCGCGGTGCTGCCGGCGCCGTTGGCATGCGGCATGAGGAAATCGCCGCGATGCAGGCAGTAGCCCCACGGGCCCCAGCCCATCGGCTTGGCGAGGCGCTCGTTGATGTAATCCTGCAACTCCATGCCGGTGACGTGCCGGAGCACGATCGACGCGATGTGCGGCGAGGGCGACGAATACGAATAGCCCGCGCCCGGCTCGGTCCAAAGCGGCACGCGCAGCGAGGACATATCG
>Ga0068855_100001775_pt1 | contig 26969 bp, 33 predicted proteins | sample KBSCornC52_FD_66592 | JGI IMG/M metagenome (GOLD analysis project Ga0068855, IMG submission 66592) | Corn rhizosphere microbial communities from Kellogg Biological Station, Michigan, USA - KBS Corn C5-2 | ecosystem: Host-associated > Plants > Roots > Rhizosphere > Soil ... | reverse complement strand
ATACCAATTGCCGCGATCGTTCGGATCGTTCGAGAACCCGCCTTCGCGCCCGATCAGCGCGTCAATCTTCGCCGTTACGTTCATTGCTTCCCTCCCCGGCTCACCGCCTGTTCCAGTAAATCGATGCGCTGCTGCTGCAGACGGTTGAGCGCATCACCCTCGTTGATGTGCGTGAAGACCCAGACGATCGAACCGACCAGAAACGTCTGCACCACACCGAGACACACACCGAGCACCCACATCGCGCCCGTTGCCTTGTTCTTCATCGCGTCGACCTTGCGATCGACGTCGGCGATCTCGTCGGCCAGCTCGCCGCGAGCACGCTCTTCCGCCCGAGAACGGCTCCACAGCAGTCCGATGTCCTCTCGCGTCGTCTCCGCTCGCACTGCCATCTCCGCGAGCCGCCGGTCGAGATCCGCGAACGGCTGCACCGATCGCTTGATGTCCTCGACACTCGCCGCGACGGCGCGCATCTGCTGCGTCAACGTCGCGATCTGGACGGCCAGCCCCTCCTGCTTTTCATCACCCATCAAACCCTCGCTGAAAATAAAAAAGCCGCCCGAGTTGCCCCGAGGCGGCTGCCAGAAATTGATGCACGCGCGTGTTACTTCGGCGGCGACGGTACGACCAGGTCGACTTTCTTCGTCGGTTTTTTGCGATGGCCGACCTTCGCCTTGCCCTTGTTGCCGGCGTTCAGCTCCACCGACGTCTCCCACCCATTGCCGGCATACGTGTGCCGGACCGAGTCGACGAGAAAATCCCCGTCCGCTTCCTGCTTGAAGCCCGCGAGCTTCACGGTCTTCTCGGCCGACATATCCGCGCGCCCCTTCATCCGCAACACGCTGCGCGCCGTATGTCGGTTTAGCTTCTCAAGACGAGACTTCGCGCCGGCCTTCGCTGCCTCCGGACTGGCGAACGCGTGACGCTCGGTGTGAACCGCAGCGGCGCCCGGAGGCGCATCGGGATTCGGAATCGTGAGGTCGATCTTCTTCCCGGATTTCTTGTCGTGCACCTTCGCCCGTACTGCAACGAAGCTCGCGCGATCGGGAAACGAGATCTCGTAGTCGGTCAGATCGCTCGGCGTCAACGTGATCGCCGGCAGCGTCTTGCCGCTCGCGCTCTTGCCTCCGCCGATCGGCCCAACGATCAGCTTGCCGGCCTTCACCGTTGCGGTCGCGCCATACTGCCGCGCGATCCGCGTGATGAAGTGCAGATCACTCTCCCCGAACTGATCCGCGCGCGGAATCGCTGCGTCGACCGAGCACGCGACAATCCACTTGTTGCGACGAGCGACGTCGCCCACGATGTCGGCCAGCTTCACGTTCGTCCAGCTGCCATTGCGCTGCGTCTTCGACGTCGCTCGCATGTTGGCCGGTCGGCCGCGGATGACGATCGTCGCCGGCGGTCCGCGCAGCACGATCTCGTCGACGGCATACTCGCCGAGCATCGACAGCCCCTGCCCCTCCCATCCGAGCGAGATCTTCAACGTCGCGCCCTTCGGCGGGAATCGGACCTTGCCGTCACGGTCGTCCAGCTCCAACTCGCATTCGTCCGCTTCGAGGCCCGGCTTGTCGGTTGTCTGGATCCGCAGCACACGGTCCTGAATCACGCGCGTGATGTCGTCGCCGTTCGCGACGACCTGAAATATTGCCTGCATAGCCCCTCCCTCACGACCAGAGCTGAATCGGTTCGTCGCGCGGCGTGTCGAGATCCGGCATCGTGATCAAGACGCCGGACCGGAACGGCTGCGGCTCGCGCGCGAGGCCGGGATTTGCTTCGTACACGGCCTCGACGGTGCCCTTCAATGTCCCGTAATGGGCATAGCAGAGCGTGTCGAGAATGTCGCCGTCAGAGGTTCGCAAAATCTTCGCCATAGCGGCCGAACTCCAGGCTGTAGGTTTGCTTGCGCGGCGCACCGTCCGACATCAGCGCCTCCTGCTCTTCGTCGACGCTGTGCAGATACCAGCGCCCGAGCACGTCGCCCGTGCCGGCCGTCAGTTGCACCGGCTTCAACTTCGCACCGATCGCCCGCAACGCTTCGAGCTGACGAAAGCCGGCACCGAGCGAAGGAAACACGACGCCCGACAGCGTGATCGTGTCGCCGCCCTGACTCACGGGCTGCTGCGCCTCTTCGCGATTCAAGCGCTCTTGCGATGCGATCTTGAAGCGCGTCGAACGCCGCAGCTTGTCGTACGCCGCCGTCGACAGCCCGAAGTGGAACGCGCCCCCGTCATCCGTTGATAGCGTCAGCAGATGAGGGGTGGAAGACGTCGCGCTGTCGAACAGGCCGGAAAGGACCGAACTGAGGCCCGTCGTCTGCGCAAACGACTGCAGCGCCCCCGTCGTCTGCTCGCCGACCAACGCCGAGAACTGTGTTTTCGCGTCGCCCAACGCGCCCATGACCGACTGCGCGGCCGACCGGATCAACGGATGATTGATCCCGCCAACCATCTTGACGATGCCGCTCACGGCCGCCCCCGTCGCCGAAAAGCTGCGCATCACCGTTCCGATCTGCGGACTCAGATCGCCGGCCACCGACAGTAGGCTCGTCGCCCCGCGCAACAGGTCGGCGGCCGACGTGAGATTCCCCGTCGCGAGCTTCGTCAACGTGTCGACCGTGTTCTGACTGGCGCTGCGGTTTCGATCGAAAACCCGCACGACGTGTCGAACGCGTTCGGACGCGACGCTCGCCTGCGTTGCTGCCTGCGTCACACTGGAAATGAAGTCCATCTACCCCCCCCTTACAGATGCGGCGCATCGAACATCGCCGACCGGTTGCTCTTGTCCAGCGACTCGGTCATCGTCCGCTGAATCAGCGGATTGATGCGCGCGAGCAGCTTGTCCGCAATCTCCGTGTCCGTGCTGCCCTCAACCTTGATGTGGAACACCGGAGCAAACGAGTTTTGTTGCTCGACCTTGAACGGCCGCGACTGCGGCGAATCCGGGCCGGCCGCCACCTTCGCGGCCGCCTTCGCCGCATCACTGTCGCCGTCCTTCGAGCCCGTCGCCCACCGCGCCATCGCCCCAAGTAACTTTCCGCCGGCAAACGTGCCGACCGCACCGCCGAGAACGCCACCAATGGCCGCCCCGATCGGCCCACCGAGCATCCCGATGCCTGCCCCGAGCTTCGCCCCGACGACGCCCCCGGCGAGCGAGCCGCCAATGCTTGCGTACCCTTCCGCCTTCCGCGCGGTCGGCTGATCACTGCGTGCGACCGCATACGCATCCTTGGCTGCGAATGCGATCTTCAGGACACTGCCAGCGACCGCCAGTCTCCCCGCGTAGGGCGCGAAACGGCCGGCGACCGTCCGAAACGCACCGATGACACGACCTAGACGACCGCGCGGAACGCGGCCACCGCCAGAGCCGCCGCCGGCCAGATCGCCGAGCAGGTCACCTGCGGCCCCCGCAACGCCACCAAGGCCGCCGCCCGGCAAATTGACGACGAATACGCGCTGCACGCCCCCAGCAGCGCCGCTCAACGCATCGAGCGCCTTACCGAGCCGCCCGCCGGCAGCACCGCCCCCGGCTGCTCCACCACCACCGCGTCGCGCCATCCAACCGCCGCGCAGGATGTCGAGCACACCGCGCCCCATGTTCCACGCGGCACGTGCGCCACGAACGGCAATCGCCGTGCCGATAACGCCGACGACGGCCGCCGTCGCACCAGGTGCGGCGTCCGACGCGTGTTGCACCGTTTCGCCCGCCCGCTTCGCGACCTTGCCGGCGAGATCCGTTACCGGCCGCAGCGCGTCGCCAATGCTGCGCATCGCGTCGTCCCACTGCTGGACGACTTCACTCCAGATCTGTTTCGACGTTGCGCGCCGATCGGCCAGATCCTTGTCGATCTCGCCGTTCGCGTCCGCCGCGTTACGCTTGAGCTTCTGATAAAGGTCGGCGTTCTGCATGTAGGCCGTCAACGCCGCCTTGACCTGCATGTCGTTGAACAGGTCGCCGGTCTTCATCGTGTCCTCGAAGGCCCGCATCTGCGCCTGCCGCTTGGCGGGATCCAGCTCGCTGTTCAGCTGCTTCGCCACCGCCGCGAGCTGCGCCGCCTTCTTCGGGTCGACGCGTTCGATGTAGGCCCGCGCGAGAACGAACGACGCCTCCAACGTCGACCATCCCTTGCCGATCGCCTCCTTCATCTTCCCTTCGTAGTCGACGCCGGCTTTCTTGTAATTGCGCTCGGTCTCGCCCGAACCGATCTTCGAAAACCAGTTCTTCAGGTTGTTCGCCGCCTCGTCGGCGTTGCCGGCGGTCTTCATCTGAACCTGCAGCATCGCGCCGAGCTGCGTCACGGAGTCCTGCCCCGTGATACCGATCTTCTTCATTTCGGCAAGCAGCACCGGGAACCACCGGGCCATGTCGACCGACTCGAACGATCCCTCCTTGCCGAGATACGCGATGGCCTCCAGCGCCTTCATCATCGCCTTGGGGTCCGTGATGTTGGCGTTCTGCTGCAGTGCCTGAATCATCTGCGCGGTCTCGACGCTCGACGCCCCCTGACCCACCGAGAATTTCGCGACGGCCGGGCCAAAGTTCAGCGCCCGATCGACGTCCATCCCTCCCGCGACCATCTGATTGACCGCGTCGGCCAACTCGTTGCGTCCCATGCCGTTCAACAACGCGTCACGGCGAATGCGCTCGGCCATCACGCGCTCCTGCTCGGTGCGCGCGATGCCTGCCTTAATGGCGATATCCCGGATGATGGCCTGATACTGCGCCGACACAACGGTCGGAACAGCAACAGCGGCCCCCAGCTTCACCGCGTCGCCGGCCGCACTGCGCATGTCCTCGCGACCAGCGGCCAGACGCTCATGTCCGGCGGCTTTCAGCTCAAGCCCCCGCACGGTGCGCCCAAGCCGTGCATACGCGCGGTCGAGCCGATCCACCTCGAAGCCGGCATCACGTAGCGCACGGACGTTGTTGTCCAGCTTGCGCCGGATCCCGTCCGCAGCGCTGTCACCAGCAAGATGCAGTCGTCGAAACTCTTCCTGCAGCTTGATGGTCTCGCCAATCTGCCGCTGCCACATGCCGCGTTCGCTTGCAGTCTTGCGCAGTCCGACGATCTTCGAATTCGTATCGGCAAACGCCTTACCGAGCGTTGCCGACACGGCACCGCCGATGACGATGCCAAGTGCAATATCGCGTGCCATGTCAGTCCTCGCTCAATCGGTCAGCCACCACAACAAATCGTCGACCGTCATGTCGTCAACCGACTGCGGCTGCGTTCCGTACTCCTTCATCATTCGCCGAGCCAGCGCCTTCACCGTCGCGATTGGAAGCCGGACGAATGGATCGAAAGGATTCGTACGCACGCTGCATGGCGTCGTAATCGACCATGTCCATTCCTTCGATATCGTCGGGAGCCACTTCGGCCAGCGTCGCGAACAGCACGATTTCGCGCAGCTCATCGTCGCCCTGCGCCTGCTTGCTCGCGGTACGCATATCGCGCACCTTCGGGCGGCGCATCACCAGCTCGTTGCGCACAACGCCGTCGAACGAGACGGGATACTTCAGCGTGATCTTCACGGTTTCCATTCAGCACCTCAGAAATGACAAAGGGGCGGTCAACGGACCGCCCCTCGGGTTATCGAAAAGTTACTTTGACGGGCACTTACATACCGAGCGCCTTGCGCACGTCGGCGAGTTGATCGACACCGTCGATGATGCGAATCATGTTCAGCACGTCGATCTCGCAGATTACTGCACCGTCGATCTCGGCCTTGTAGTACGTCAGCTCGGCGGTGTACTTCAGTTCCGACGTGGACCCCGGCTTCCAGCTCCCCGGATCGTATTCGGACAGCATGCCGCGCATGATGAGCGCGACGGACTTCACCTTGCCACGCGTGTCGCGAAACGCGCCGCGAAACGTCGCGTTGAATGCGTTGTTGTCGGCCAGCCCGAAGAACTTCAGCACGTCGCGCTCGACGCTCCCCATCGAGAACGCCGCCTGCAAGCCTTCCATGCCCTGATCGATCTTGACCGGTGCGTCCATGCCGCCCGCGCGGTAGTCCTCCGTCTTGATCTTCAGCTTCGGCGGGCTGAGTTCGGGCGCGCGGCCGGCAAAGCCGCGTCCGTCGACGTACAGCGCCATGTTGTTGAGAGTTTCCGGGACCATGCGTCACCTCTTACGATTGCGTGTCGAGAACTTCCGTCAGCCACTCGTTCGTGACCTCGAAGCGGAAGATCGGGTTTTCTGCCGGCGGAACGTCCGTGAAGCGGATGTTCCAGTACACCTTGCCCTGCTCGAGCTGCGACGCCGAATTGAGCTTCGGATCCGGGTACACCTCGAAATTGATGACCGCGCCCTGCATGCGCAGATCGCGCATGAACGCTCGCAGCCCCTCGGTGACGTCCTTAACGTACGTCGCGGTGATCCCGCGATCGACCGCCCACTTGTGGCCGGCCTGAACCGCGTCCATCACGATGTCGAGCGTGCGTACGCGCGTGACGAACGACCACTTAGGATCGGCCGACAGCGTGCGGTTGCCCCACAGGCGATAACCACCGTCACGGATGATCGTCGTGATAAACGAGTTGTTCAGCAGGTTGGCTCGGCATGTCTCGTCCCCGTCCAGGAATTCGATCGGCCGCTTCGTGCCGCTGATCCCGACGATCTCCTTGTTCGAGGGCGACGCCCAAAAGCCGATCGCCGCGTCGGTCTGGCAGAACAGGCCCGCAGCGTAAGCTGACGCCGGTGCATCGACGTCCGCGTTCTTCACCGTATCCCAATACCGCACGCCGGGATCGACCAGATACAGACGCTTGCTGCCGAAGTTCTTCGCGTACGCGATCGCGTCCTCGTCGGTCTTGTTCGGCCCGTCGAGAATCGCAATTGCGCGAAGCTTCGCTGCCAGCTCGTCGGCCGCTGTCGCGACCGGCTGCTTGGCCGTGTGTCCGGGTGCGATTAGCAGCCGCGGCTTCAGGTCGAACAGCGATTTGCCGTCGAGCAGCGCCTGCATGCCGGTGCGTACGCCGCCGGCCGACACGCCACCGATGATTGCGGACGTCAGCTCGGCGTCCGTCTGATCGGCCGGGACGCCAACCGCCACCATGACCGTCTTGCTCTGCTTGTAGATACCTTGAATCGCACGCGTGATCGCGCTCGCCTCGCCGAACGCAGCGACGGCGTCGTATTCGCTGGTGATCCGCACCGGGACGTTCGGCGCAACGAGGTCCGGCCCCGGCGTGTAGGTATCGGCGACGCCGACAACCGATGTCGACGGCACGGCGATCGTGCGCGGGCCGGTGTCGACGAGCACGGTCGTCACGCCGTGATAGAAAGAAGTAGCACCCATTCAGATCTCCGAGAAAGCTACAAACAAAAAGGCCGCTCTATGAGCGGCCTGACATTACGAGAGCATCGACACTCGGGTCACACCGTCGCCTTCGGCGGTGAAACCACAAACGACGGAGGCGACGGCAGTTCCGCATTCGGCCACCCCGGAAGGTCGCTGGCTTCTCGCAGCGACTGGCGATAACGGAGCAGCATCGCAAACTGATCCGCCGTCAGCGTCGTGCCATCGCCCAGTAGTTGTTCGTCCTGGTGCCGGGAAACAAGCCAGTCCGTTGCCTTCAAAGCGGTATCGCGCTGCGCGCGTTTGACGTTGGCGAACTCCGCACGCGTCGGCGGTGGCGGATCGACGGCGATCGGCGCTCCGTTTTTGACCGCAAGGCGCTTTCCGGTGGCCTGTGCGCGCATGAGATCGTGCCATTGGTCGGCAGTAATTTCGATCACTGCGACTCCATCGGGAGCGGGACTATCGACCGTGTCGTAAATGGCCGTGATGTAGCCTTCCGCGTTGTACGCGGCGAGTTTGTGTCCCATGTCACTTTCCCCAGCAAAAGATGCGGCCGGCAATACCGCTAGAAGAGCTCGGCCCGTTTGTTCTGTCGATGCTGCGTACCCGAGCCAATGCGGTCGATAGTGTCGATCCCGCAATGTCGAAGGCCCAGATGGTCGTGGTGTTTACACCCCATCCGCCCGGAAAACCCTCGTTCGCGATTCCTCCGAGCACTGCGTTTGGAAACGCGATCGGAAGCGTCACGTTCATGTTTCCATTCGCATCGCTTCCACCCGTGACCCACTGAAAAATCATCCCGCCCGACAGTTTCTGGTAACCGGTTGTCCCAAGCGAACTGGCGAAGGTTTGCCCCATGCGCTGCGTATAGGTCCCGAACGCCTGCCAATACGTTCCGCTCCATACCAGCACGACGAACTCGCCGGCAATGAGTGTGATCGACGAGGCAAGACCAGCGGTGGTATCAATGATCGCGTTCGCCTTCTTGGTGCCGATCGTCAACCCGGCTTGCGCGCCGCGTTGAAACGCAATCGCAGCCCCCGGAGGCAAGCCCGTTTCGCTCGGCAATGTGGCGGTCTGGCTCGCCGCACCGTTGAAGTAATGAAAACCCCCGATGTCGTCGTTCGTCAGTGCCGTTGCAGCGACGCTAATGCCGGTACCCGTGCCGCTGCTGAGGTTGAAGTTCCCCAGGGCACGCTGCAAGAATTCGTTGGTAGTGAGTCTCGCACTGCTGTCAAACTGCGGCGCCGTGGTGCCCTTCGGTGTACCAGTGAAAATCGGCGAGTCCAGTGGCGCTTTCAGCGCGAGCTGGTTCGTGATCGTCGTAGCGAAGTTCGGATCGTTGCCGAGCGCCTTCGCGAGTTCACTGAGCGTATCGAGCGTTTCGGGGGACTGCGCCACTAGCGCGGCCAACTTCTCCGCCAAATCAGCATGTGTCGCGTACTGCGGGTGCGGGTCAACCGCCGCAACGTGCGCGTCAAAGTCACTTTGACGCGCCTCAACCGCTTTTTTCAGATAGCGCGTGCGGTTTGCGAGTTGCTTCGCCTGCAGGTTGTCAATTCCCTCCGGTCCGCCAACGACAGGATCCGAAGTTTCGAGCTGGTAGATCCCATCTTCCCACCGCTCCGTCTCAACCAAGTTGGTCATGTTGTAATACTCCCTCTCGTGTATTGCCCGTCTCGGCGTGCGACACCGTTGTGCCGGATCGGAACGGCCGCATAGTCGAGTGCCGCAAGTTGGCTGCGTGCCGGTGCGTAACGCTCGATTGCGCTCCAGAGCTTGTCGGCCTGATCACGAGTAATTGGAACGCCAAGCTTTACGATGTACTCGGCCCATGCACTCGCCTTCCCGTGAAGCTGCTCGCCATTACGCACAAACGAGCCGTCGCGCCTGCGACCGCTGCGCCCCTCGATGATGGTTACTTCGCCAAAGCCGAGCCGTCGAATCACCTCCCGCACCGCCCACGGCGTCCCTTTCTTCCGGTGCAGGGCCATCGAGCCCTTCACCAGCGCTCGCCGAGCGTCTTCGGATTCGGCCAGCTCCCAACCATCGACAGCAAGCGCCCATGCGAGCCACGGCAGCCATGCTGTCGGACAACGATCCGCGTCCCATAACGTGCGCAAGATTTCGGGGTCGACGCTCGGTCGCATGACGCGAGCGAGTGCCGCCTCCAGCGGTGTCTGGTTCGCCGGTAGAAGTGGTTCATGCGTCATCGGCCTTCACCTCCACATTGATGCTCGTGCAGTGCGCAAATTCGCGCGAACCACACACGACATCGGCAATGGGCGCGCGCAATTCGATTCGCGTAACACCGCTGTCCGGCGCGTGCAGCGCCCCTTCGATCGCGGTTCGGGGCATGCCGGCACGAAGCCGGCGTGACTTCAACACCACGCCGTCGAGCGCCTTGCGCCGTGCGTCAAGCACAATGTTCGGATCCGGCCCGCTGCCGACATAGATCAGCCCATCGATCGCATACTCGACCTTGATCGCCGGCTCGACCAGAACCGTGTCATTGAGCGGGCGAGTCGTCTCCGGTGAAACCTTCGCGCGGACCAGATCAAGCAGTGCCTCATCCGGTACGCCGTCACCGCGAGCGGACATGATCGTGAGTCTCACCGTGCCCGGTTCAGGCCGATCGACAGCCACATCGAGGACGTCAGCCGACGCGTCCATCGCAAATGCGCGGTAGGCCGCGAACGGACCCGCAACCGTCGCACGTTCCATCGACATCTGCGTGCGCAGCTTCAGCCGGTCGTCCGATTCCATCCGAGGCTCGATCGGCGGGTTCGCCTCCGGGTCGCCGGGATCGACCACCGCCCGCTCTGTATCCAGCAATGCAGCCAGATGCTCCAGGTCGGCACCCGTCGAGAATGCGAGCATCACTGCGCGGGCAGTGTCGTTCACCCGCGCTGCCGCACGGATCTCGTCATACGCTGCCAGCTCGATCAGCTTCACGACGGGATCCGATTTCAGCGCCGCCGTCCAGTCGGGATAGATGGATTTGAAATACTCCAGCTTCATCTGGAACGCCGCCTCGAAGTCGAGCACCTGGACAAGATCGGGCGGATCGAGTGAAGCGAGGTCAATGATCGTCATGTTGGTACCTCGATTTCAACGGCCGTACCGTCGTATTCGCCACGGACCGCGAACGTTGGCTTGCCGTCGATGACCGACAACACCTTGACCTGAGCGAGCTTGATTCGCGGCTCCCATCGGCCAATTGCGCGCGCGGCCTCGGCCTGTGCTGCCGATATCCAACCGCGTGTGATCGGAAGGTCGACCATTAGCGGCAGGTCCGAGCCGTAGTCGGGCAATTCCCGCCGACTGCCCCTGCGCGTGCCGAGGATGTCGCCGAGGCTCTGCTTAAGGTGCGCGACGCCACTGATCGGCGCACCCGTCCATCGGTCCATGCCGACGAGCGCACCGGTCCGGCTCATCCGCGCTCCTCAAGCCGCTTGAAGTCCGGATGCGCTTCGAGGTATTCGATCTGTGCAGCCGTTTTCGCGATCGCTTCGCCGGATAGGACATGCAAAACCTCGCCGCTCGGGAAGACGATCACGCGGCTACGGAACCGCGTGTCGAGAAACGTCGCGACGGACGGAATGGGCCGGGTTGCGGCCTGCGGAGTGTCTTTTGCCATGATGAGCCTCTCAAAAACAAAGCCCCGCCGAAGCGGGGCAAAGCTACTTTGCGAACGTGCGTGTTACAGCGGCGGCGACACGGGCGCACCGTCACCCTGTTCCATGTGCGAATGTTCCAGGAACGACTTGCCGCCAATTTCGACGTCGTCCGTGTAACGCGCCCCGCCCTCGACCTTCACGGCCGGGCCACCGTCACCGCCGCCCTTGCCCTGCATCCCGCCGTTGAACGTCAACAGCTTTTCCGTCGTCGTGTTGCCCGTGAACGTCGAATCAGGAACGTCGCCGAGCAATTGCTCCGTGCGCAACGTCACGCCGTCCGCACGTAGCTCCAACTCCGTTGCGCCGATGCGAAACACAATGCGCCCGCCGGCCGGCACGTCGACGCGGTATTCGTGCTTGTCATGGTCATAGACCTCCGACGCGCCGTCCGGGTAGTCCCATGCAGTCTCGTTCGGGTTGGAACGCGCCGAACCACCGTGCTGATCCGAGTAATACCCCGGAGCCGCGTACGCGCCCGCCAGATCACCTGACGGCGCAAACATCGACGCCTGCTCGCCAACGGAAGGCGGACGCCAGAACCGCACGATGCCGGCTGCAGCTGTTTTCCACGGCATCCAGTCGCTGACCCAATCGCCGATCCGCACGCGGCACTGTGGCGGCTGATACGACACGCTCTCGACAGTCCCGTGTTGCACCATGCACGCCATGCGGCGATCGATCTCGCCCAGTTCGTAGTCGCTCATGGTCCACCGCCCGCGGCGTCTGCCGGATCCCAGTACTGGCCTTCATTGCCGGGGCCAATGTCGGGGTCCACACCCCACACGAGTGCTCGCCCATCCGGGATCTCGTCCAGTTCGATCCCGAGCCCGAATTCATGCGTCCACTCGACGAGCCAGACGCAGTACGTATCGAGCTGCGGTCGGAACGGATCTTCCGCGACCTGCACGACCTTACCCGGCGTGATCGGCAGTTCCCACGTGTTCCCGTGCACCACCATCGCGACACGTGCGGCAACCTCGCGCACGGCCAGCTCGGCGCCCTCTTCGATCGGATCGAACACGACACGGGCCTGCATGCGCGCGATCAGCGCCACGTCGCCCGTGCCATCGTCGTGACCGGGTTCGAACTCGTTCAATTCGACCGCGATCAACGGCGTTTCGATTTTCTGACCGAGACGCGGGTATGCCTCGATCCGCTTGATCGTCGGCAGCTTCACGCGCATGTCGCGCTCAATCGCATCATGTAGCGCTTTCAGGTTCTCAAGCACGGCGCATCACCTTCTGCAGTTCGTAGTTCACTTCCTGACGGAGAATCACCATCAGCCGAGCCTCGCATGCCTTCGCGGCCCGCCGAAATGCCGGGTCGCCGGACTGTTGCCACGCCACCGTCACCATCCGGTAAGGCATCCGCTCCTTGCCGACGCGCTCGTATATCGGTCCGTCCGGCTTCCGATTCGTCTGTCGCCACGCGCCCTCGAACGACTGTCGGCCGACTCGCATCCCCTTGCGGGTCCTCGTCGCATTGCCAAGGCGATGCGCCTCGATCGGGTTCAGGCCGAGCCACACCTTGCCGGTGTCAGCCGAGCGAAGAAAGAAGTAGAGGCGGCGACGGATGGCCTTCTGCGGGATCTTCGTCGCGGCCCCGACCTCTTTCGCCGTCTGGCTCTTGATCCACCCCGCCGTTTTGCGCAACGTTCGTCGCCACGCTGCCTGCATCGCAGTCGGCGACAACCCTTGCAGCACGGTCGTCGCCTCCTTGATGTCGATTTCGATCTTCAGGTCGTCCATATCGCCTACTGGAGAATGAGAACGGTCCAGCCGGTGCCGTCCGGATGCGCTTCGAGCACGCGGTAGCGCTCGCCATTCGCGATCAAGATGCTGCCCTGCCGGACCGCAGCAGCATCGCGATCACGCACATGGAACACCGGTGCAACCAGTTGCGTGCGTTGGCTGCCGAGATCGGGGCCGAGCCAAGGAGACGCAAACATCCCCTCGACCGGTCGGCCGTCGATCGTGACATCTGCGTCGCCCAGGTCGCGCAGCACGGCAGCGTCGACGTCCGAGATCAGATCCCGGAACGCCATGTCACGCCTTCAGCTTGATGAGCGCCTTCGGGCGCGTGCACAGGTGGATCGGGTTCGACTGTGCCTCGATCTCGACGCCCTTGCCGAAGGGCATCAGTTCCTGCTTCGCGTAGTACGGAATCCCGGTCGTGTTCACCGCCTCGACGTAGTCGGCCGGCGCGAAACGCGTGATGAACAGATCGGACACGCCCTCCGGCACCGCATGCGCCTCGTCGTCCGCGACATACCCGACATCGCCGACGCGGCCACGATAACGCTCGAACGTGCAGCCACCGAAGTCGAACGCGTCCCGCGCATCGCCACGCAGCTGCGCGGCCATCACGGACGCGAGATACGTTTCCTTCACCGACTTCGCGACGATCACGGACGCGAGATACGTTTCCTTCACCGACTTCGCGACGATCAGCTTGTTCCAGAACTCGCGCCCGCAGAGCACGCGCACGCCCGTGTACGTCATCGCACCGAGCGCATCTTCGATCGCGTCCTGCACCTCAACGCACTTCTGACGAATCTCGGTGGTCGCGGTCGACAGCTCGAACGCAATGACCGTCTGGTCGATACCGAAGTACTTCAGCAGATCGATCAGCACCGTCTTGCCGTCCGCGTCGAGCACTGCGCCCTTGATTGCGCCAATGCGGTGGAATTCGTGCGTCGCGTCGAGCTGCCGACGCATCTTCGCGAGTCGCCGATTCACGACGGTCTGGAGCGCCTCCAGCTCCGTTTCGGAGCCGAACGCGCGCAGGTTCGCGATCTCGTCGGCCATGATCACCGCACGCTGCGGCAGATGCACCGTATTGAACGGGATCATGTTGCGCTTGCTGCCCGCGACAACAGCGGCCGGTGCACCGCGCTGGCCAGACGCGACGAGCGACAGCGTGTCGCCGTCGCGCTCGATCTGGACCGTCGTCGTCGTGATGCCGTCCTCTTCGAACAGACCGAGCGTACCGATACGGCCGGGCACATACGGCTGCTCGTTGATCGCAGCACTCAGGGACGACAGTGAGAATGCGTCGTCTTGAAACAGGGCGATATCCGCCATACAACCTCCAACATGAAATGGATACAAAAAAGGCCACGCGCATTGCGTGGCCTTGACTGGCATCTACTACGGTCAGCGGACGATTACGTGTCGCTCGGCGAGATCTCCGCGACCGGCAACATCCAGCCCTGTCAGCAGGCCGCCCGCAACCTCGGCGAGCCGCACGATGCCGGTCGCCGGGCGCGGTGCATCTGACTCAGCCAGCGCCGCGTAGAGCACTGCCGCCGCGACTTCCGAACCATCGTTTGCCGCGTTGTCGTACGGCGCATATTCACCCGTGCTTGTCACGCCGAGCACCTGCCCGGCCGGCAGTGCCGCGCCTGCCTTCACGACGATCCGCTCGCGCGAGATCTGCCCGTTACCCTCCGACACGAGAAATTCGGCCGGCAGCACGCCTTGTTGCTTCACGTTCGACATGAGTGTTCCCCTCCTCGGGTTACGTCAAAGTTACTTGCCGCTCTTGCGAGCCGCGTAGATGGACGCCGCACGCGGCGCATTCGCGACCACGGGCGCGTCTTGCGACGCAACCGGGGCAGCGCGATGGTTGATCGGCTTCTGCGAGGCCGTGACACGCTCGAACAGCCGCGCGCGCACCTGATCCGGCGTCAGGCCGTCGGCAACAAAGCCGGCCGTCAGCTCGGTCAGGCTCGCAGCCAGACAGATACCGGCGATGTCCTGTGCGTTTCGGATCGCGGCATCGACTGTCGCGCGATCGCGCAGACCAGTCGCCAGTACGATGCCTTCGGCGCAGTGCTCGATGCGCGCGTCGCGGCACGCCGCATACACATGTGAAGCCAGCGCCGCCACATCTGGCCCGGCCTGCGGCGCAGGCTTCGCCTTCGGTTGCGGCGCAGGAACAGGCGGCGACTCGATGTCATCGGCGAGCAGCGCGCGGATCGGGTCCGGCACGGCCGAGAAGCGCGCGACGTGTCGGGCTGCGCCCGCATACGCGGCGATGCGGATCGGCTCGGCGATCGAGTCGCAAAACCCTTGCTCCTTCGCTTGCGCCGCCGTCAGCCAAGTTTCGGCATCCATGATCGCGCGGACCTCCTCCTCGGTCCGGCCGCTTCGCTCCACGTATGCCGCCAGCATGTTGTCGGACGTGCTGTCCAGCAGGTCCGCAAGCCTGCGCAGGTCGGTAGACTCGCCGATCGCGACCGTATGCGGGTTGTGAATCATCAGCATCGCGTTCGACGGCATCTCGATCGTGTCGCATGCCATCAAGACAAGCGATCCGGCCGACGCAGCGACACCGTCAACACGACCCGCCACCTTGCCAGCATGCCGACGCAGTGCGTTGTAGATCGTGAACGCATCGAATACGTCGCCACCCATCGAATTGATGGCCACCACAATCGACGTCGCCGTCGCAGCGACCTCTTCCAGCATCGACGCGAACTCTTCTGCGTCAGTGCCCCAAAAGCCGATGTCGCCGTAAATTCGGATCTCGGCGACCTGCTCACCGGCCGCGTTCGCTTGCGCGCGGATGTCCCACCACCGCTTCTTCCCTTTCATTCGCCATCCCCATTAGAAAGATCGCCCGTCCCGTCGACCGGATCGAGCGTGTCGTATCGAATTCCGAGCCGGCGCTCGCGCGCGAGATCGTCCGCGTTCTCCTGATCGACCTGCTCCGGATCGTCACCACGCGAGAGCACCGCACCTGTCCGGCTCGCGAGCCCGGACCGGATCTCCATCCGCTTCGCCGTCACGTCCTGCACCGGATGGATATACGGCCAGCCCTGCGGCACCCACCGCACCCGCAGATAGTCGCGACGGCGTCGGTAGTAATCCGCCATCGGCATCGCGCCTGATAGTGCGCAGGCATCGACCCACCAGCGCCAGACCTTCCGGCAAAACTGGTGAATGAACACGTTCCACTGGAACTGCTCGATCGACCGCCGGAACTCGTTCAAGATCACCCGCAGCACGCGATCGCTCACGTCGCGCAGATCGCCCGTCAGGACTTCGTACGGCATGCCGACCGACGCCGCAGCAGCCATCAGTTGCTGACGCATGAAGGGGCCGTAGTCGGTCCCCGCGCCCGGCGGCTCCGCAAACTTGACGTCCTCGCCGGGGGCCAGCTCCTGCATGCTTCCCGGTTCGAGCGATACGATCGGCGAGAAACCGTCGACGTCGTACTGCATTTCGCCGCCGGTCACCGGATCGCTCATGAGGCCCGGCTCGGCGGGCGGCTTCGTGATGAATCCGGCAAAGAGGTTGCTGACCTCCTGCCGGAACAGCACCGCGTCGTCGAAGTTGTCCAGCGACTTGAGCCGCAGCAGGACGGTCGACAGCTCGGGAACACCACGCACCTGGCCGGGCCGCAGCGCGAGGAAAACGTGCGCGATCTCGTCGGCCGGCACGCGAACGGTCTGCATGTTTGCCGTCGACGCACGCCCGTACTCGCCGGGATGACGCTGCAGCAGGTGATACGCAACGCGTCGACCGTCCGCATTGAACTCGACGCCGTTCACGATCTCGCCCCCGCCGGGCACGACCTCGTTCTTCTCCACCGGCAGCAGATCGCCTTCGAGAAGCCGGATCTGCATGGGGACCGCTAACCCTTCGCTAGGACTGCGGAACTGGCGACGAACCAATACCTCGCCGTCACTGAAAAAAGCCCGTGCGGCAAGCGTCTGCACACCCGCCATGTCGAACAGTTCGTCCGCGTCGATCTCCTCGCAGCTATCTTCCCAAAGTTGCTTTTGCATCTTTCGCACCGTGTCGCTCGGATGCTTTGGGTGCGCTTGAATACCGTTCCCGATCGTGTTCGATACGAGTCGTGCAATCGCCGTTTTCGCCCACGGATCGTTGCGAATCGCGTCGCGAGCGCGCGAGCGCAGCAACGGCAAGTTTTGCGCCGCCGCCGCGTTCGGTCCCGCGCTCGACGCACGCCACGACTTCGCCCGTGCGCCCGTCGTGCTCGCCGACTCATATGCCGCCGCCTTCAGCCGCGTCGGCACCACGAATCCGCGCCGCGCGAGTGACGGAAAGCCCGCCTTCATCGCACCCCCTTGCCGGCGTGGCGAATCCGGACGATCGACGAACGCCCGGCCGCGCCGTTCAGGTCGCGAATGATCTCGGTGCGTGCCTCGCGCAGCTCGCCGATCGAGCGATATTTCACGCGCCGGTCGGCATACTGGACTTCCAGCTCGCCCTTCGCGATTGCAGACTGGATGTTCTGCAGATCCTGTTTTGTGTATGCCATGCCATTCCCTCGTTTAGCGCCGCTTCAGGTACGTCGAGCGACCAACACGACGCCCCTGAATGCGCGAAACCCCGCTCGGAGGCGGGGTTTCGGTGGGTTTTGCTACCTGCGGCGACGGCCGCGGCGTCTCGATAATCTCTGGTACGTCCGGCGGATCGGGCGGCACCTCGGCCGGCAGCGCCGCAGGCAATGCCTCCAGCACCGGGACCGCATCGAACAGTGAAACCTGCGATGCACGATGCTGCTCGACCTGCCAGTGCGCCTCGGTCATCAGGTGAACTTTCACGCTACGGGCCGCGTGCAGCGCGTACCCTTCGCAGTCCAGCGCCTCGTTGCGCGGGCTGATCTTCTTCCACACGCGCTTACCGCCACGCGGCCCCGGCACCTTGACCTCCGCCGTGAGCTGCGACAGGTAATCGCTGCGCACGCCGCTATACCAGTGCATGCGGCCCGGCCCGTCGCCTTCGAGCTTCAGCCGGTTTTCGAGGATCAGATCCTTCGCGCGGCTCACGCCAACCATATACGGGCGCAATCCGTACTTCGCCGCCTTGCTGTTGTTGCGCGTCGAGTCGATCGACGCTTTCGGCACGCTGAAGATCTCCGCGTCTACGTTGCTGCTGCCCTTGGCGGCCATGACGTTGTAACCAGCCTTCTGCGCCGCGCGCACGTACTTGTATACCGCGTCCGACGTCGCTCCGTCCGACGAGTCAATCGACGTTGCCCGTACACGCATCAGCCAGCCGTTCTCATGGCGGTATGCGTGAGACAGCAGCATCGTCAACGCGCCCCAAACACCGCCCGTCATCGGGTCTTGCTGCTGCTCCGTCACGTTGCCGTAGATTTCTCCCCACACGACGAGCCAGCTTTCCTCGCCGCGTCCCCATGCACGCACGACGACCGCGAGCCGGTCGTGTTGCACGTCGACGCCGAGCGTCAACACCAGACCTCCGAGCGGCACCGTCAGCTCCGCGTATGGCAGCGCACGTTGCGCGAGCACGTCCAGCTCGGGCAGATCGGTCTTGTACTTGTACGCCCGGCCCTGCGAGTTGTTCACGAACGAACGCATCTTCGTATCGTCGCCCTCGCTCAGCGCCTTGTCGGCCGTCAGCCACTTCTTGACCAGCTCGGCCATGTTCGAGCCGGGGAACGGCGACACCAGCTCGTTGATGCGGAAGCCGGCCACGCCGTGAAACGGTGCCGTCGCAACCCATCGCCCGCGACGGACCGCACGAATGCGCGTCGCGTCATCCCACAAAGAGCCGCAATGCGGGCAGGTGTAACGGGCCGTCTCCGGTTGTGCGCGGCCGTAGACCTCATGTACGACTTCGGCGTCCTCGCTCCACGTGACGTTTTCCCACGCCAGCTCATGCTCCTCTTCACAATCAGGGCACGGCACCAGATACACGCGCTGATCCGATGCCGCGTAGGCCTGCTGGATGCGCGATAGGCCGTCGATGGTCGGCGTGCCACCCAAGATCATCTTGCGTCGCCGGGCCGAATAGCTCTTGTTCCGTTCCTCCAGCAGCGTGATCGAATCGCCCTGCTCGCGCACGTTCGTATTCGCGTCGTCCGGCTCCTCGACCGCAACCACCGGGGCCGGCGTCGACTTCACTTCGTCCGGCGCGTTCGACGTGATGAACTTCAGGAAGCCGCGCGCGAACGTCTTGTGATCCCACAAGTTGTTTTTGTCGCGTGCCGCGTGAACCGGCAATTTCGCCGACAGGCGAGGCGTCACCTCGACCATGGGCTCGAACTTCTCCAGGTTGAACTTCTTCGCCGTCTTCTCTTTCGGGAACATGACGATCATCGGGCACGGGTCAACGTCGACCCGCTTGCCGATGTAGTTCAGCAGCACGCCGTCCGTCCACGCGACCTGCGCCGACTTCATGCACACGACCTTCTGCACGGTCGGATCGTCCAGCGCTTCGTGCATGCCGAACACCCACGGCGTGATGTTCGGGTTATACCGGCCGGGGCTGGCCGATCCCTTCGCGCTCAACCTACGATGTTTGCGCGCCCAATCCGTCGTCCCAATCCGCTCCGGCGGACGCAGCATCTTCGCGATCCGGCGAATCACCGCGTGGACTGTCTGGGTCGTATTCAGAAAGCTGCTCAAGGCATCCATATATGTGCTCGTTCAACCATTCGACGTCCACCTCGACGCCGTATAGCGTGCGCAGCTCCTGCACCAGCTTGTCGGACAGCGACAGCAGCTCCGTTTGAAATGCGCCGACCATCAGGCCGTACGCCTGTTCGAGCTGCGCCGCATTGACGAGCTGCCCCTTCTTCTCGGCCAGCGTCAGCAGCTTGATTTCGCGATCGACGCGCTCCGTCATCGCACGCTCGGCGACGAGATCGATCCCGGTCTCGCTAGAGCGCCCGGCCGCAACCTCGCGCAGGTGCCGAATGTAGGCGACGCGGATCTCGTCGATCGACACCGCACGGTAATCGAGGCGGACCTTGTCGACGAACCGTGAAACGGCTGACTGGTCAAGGTCGAGATGGTCAGCGATCTGCTGCTGAGTCGGCATGAATATGACCCCCTATGGAGACTCGCCAGTAGAGAAAAAACGCGGGTGCGAGCCCCCGCGTGTGGCGATGCCCGTAGGGTCCCCGCCTGCTCAAAAAGTGGGCAGACCCGCCCCGATCGCGACACCGGCGCTCGCGCCGTCGCCCGCGCGGTCCATCGCCCACACGACACGGTCCATCGCGTCGTCAAACACGAAGCACCGCGCGGTCACGCGCCCCATGCTTCGATCTTCATCCCACGTCGACCAGACCTCGCTCGGCCCGGCGCTCGTTGATTCGATTCGCATTTCAGTGCCCCAATGCAAAAAGCCCTGAGGGCTTTCGCACTCAGGGCTTTCTAAGTCTCACTCTCTAACAACTTCGCTGCGTCGAACGGAGGTCCAGTCCGCGCAATTGGCAACCCGGCGTCTATTCGTTTCGCAGTACGTTTTGCGGCACTGAACAGCAGCATGATTGTCGTCATGGAAGCAATGAATTTAAGCCGAAGATCCGGGACGCTCCCCGGCTCCGCGTACGCATACATCACAAGTCCGTATGACCGGTCCTCTGCTGCCCACTTGGCGATTTGCTCGACTCGCTCCCTATGGTTAGCAAGAGAGAGCTTAGGATCGGTAGCATTATGGGCGAAATCGTTTCTGATCTTTCGTAGCGTTTGGAGTACCGTCGCAAAATCTTTCTCGATTACGCCCAATCGCTCTGCCAGTTGAATTTTTGTCCCGAACGAAGAAAGCGCCTCCCCTGGATCGAACAGCGGGTCTCGCTTCCCGCCCACCGGTCGAAATGCACGCTTGAGAATTTCTTCAAGGTCCGCGTCGAGTTTTGCAACCCCCAAGACCACGACGGCACGCTCACTCTCGTGCATAAACAAGCGCAAGATCTCGCTTTCCACCTTGCCGTCAGAATCATCAGCCTCCGCATCGGCCATTCCGCCACCTCGACGTGTAAGCAAGTCGCAAAAAGCCCCGAGGGCTTTCGCACTCAGGGCTTCGATATTCATTTCGTAAGGGCGAACGCCCTCCCAACAGATCCCGGCAGACAGTTATCGTTGTTGGTCGCGGCGCTCCCGCGATTCAGTACGCCTGTCGGGCGATTGTTGCGACACGAGTGTGCGGTCGCTCACGTATCCAGTGACGCGGTAAAGGATGTGCAAAGTTTACGCGATCCGCTCTTGAAATGGAATACGTTTCATCCTCGCAATTGGCGACGTAATGTGTCGTAGACCGATCCATCTACCGTATCCAACAGCGCGAGCATGTCGTGAAAGCGCCACGACCAGTTTTTCCGATACTCATCGAGCGATACACCGAGCGCGTGCGCCCGGCCAGCGTCGTCGACCTGCCGCTTACCGGAACCGGAACAATCGGGGCAAATGTGCCGGCCCTTCGCATCCGAAGCGGGCGACGCCGCGATCCGCCCCATCCCACCGCAGTCGTCACATGGTTCGTATTCCCGAAAGACCAGCGGCCCGTTACGCCCTTCGAAGAACGGGATACGTTCTTCCGATACACATACCTTCCCGCTGCCCCCGCATGCATCACACGCGTGCGTTGACGTCGTGACGGGACGCGCGCGACGTACGACGCCCCGCCCCTCGCACTCGACGCACTGGTCGTTCACCCACTCGTCGAGTAACCGCAGCGCGAACCGCTCGACGATGTCCACCTTCGATCGCTCGACAGCATGACCCGCACGTTGATCGCGACGCTCGTCGCGCGAAAGGCCCGTGAACCGCGCACGCTTAAATCGGCCCGACGTCCGGATCATCTGCGCCAACAGCAACGTTGCACGTCGAATCATCGCAGGGGTCGGAAGCGGCCCGGCCTTGATTCGGGCCAGCGAGCTACCGAGATCGTTCGCAAAGGCGAGCGCGCCCAAAGTAACTTTAGGATCGGCAACCGGGTCGGTGAACTGACCACGAACGCTCATAGCAACGCCCACCCGCTCTTTCAAATCGATCACGACTCTCTCCTGTTCGTCCTAATGTCTCAATGTCCCAAGGGATAAGGCTTGCAGGGGTGCGCGCCTGCGACATGCGCGACATGCGCCGCTCACGTCGCGCATGTCGCGCCCCTGCACCCGCGCCCGAGACCGCGCCGTGGGACATTGGGACATGGGACGTCCGCAGCGCGCCAAGACGGGGCAAGTGGCGCGCTTACCGTGCAGGCACAGCGCGCCACGCGATCACAGCGGACTGTCGTCATCACCCGCTGCGACCAGTTCGCGTTCCGCTTCCGGCTCTTGCTCTTCCTTCACGTAATACCAACCGCGTGATCCGGTCGACTCGCGCTTGCGCACCCACCCGAGCGACTTCAACGCCTTGCCGATGCGACGCTGCTCTGCCAGCGTCCACTTCGACGTGTCGAGCTTCAGAATGTCCGCGAGGATCTCTTCCATCGTCGTGCGCGACACGATTTCCAGGGCCTTGGCGATCTTGTCTTCGTACACGTCGCCTTCGTAGCGCTCCGCCTGCTCGATCTCGAACAGCGGGCGCTCATGCTCTTCTACGTGCCACACGACGCCCGAGCGATACAGGTGTACGGCTTCCGCCCAGAGCTGTTCACGAACGGCCACAATGCCGTCGATGTCGACCAGACCGCCGACACGCAGCGGCCAGTAACGCCGGTTGCCCGACTCGTCTTTCAGGTACGTGTCGAAGTTGACCGACCCAGCGAACACGCACTGACGCGGGACGTCGGTCGCTCGCTTGCCGTAGAAGTTGCGGAACCGGTCGACGGCCGTCGCAAAGAAGCTCTTCACCGCCGACGAGTCGGCCTTGTTCAACGAGTCCAGCTCGGCCAGCTCGATCACCCATTTCCCGGCCAGCACCGCGTACGTGTCCTTGTTGCCGATCTGGATCGGCGTATCGGTGAACCACGGAGCGCCGGCCAGCACCTTCAGCGCCGTCGATTTGCGGTGCCCCTGCTTGCCTTCGAGGATCAGGACGTTGTCGACCTTGCACCCCGGCTCCATCACGCGTGCGACGGCGGCGATCATCCACTTCATGAACGCGAGCTGCACATACTCGCTGTCGGCGACACGCAGGTAGGTCGACGGCATCGATCGCACGCGCGACACGCCGTCCCAATTCAGCCCTTCGAGGTATTCACGCACTTCATGGAAGTGGGTCGCGTCCGCCACCAACAGGACGGCGTTCATCACGATATCGGTACGCACCGAGAGGCCGTATCGTTGCGACAACCAGAGCGCGCAGCGCTGATCGTCCATGTCGGTCCACTCGCCCTTCACGCCCTGCGGGAACGGCGGCGCACGGCGCTTCATCACGCGGCCACCGAAGTCGTCCTGCTCGATGACGCCCTGCCATGCCTTGTGGTTCGACAGGATCATGTGCACGTTGCCGAGCGTCGGTAGCAGCGTGCCCTTGTCCGACCGCGCGAGATCCTGCTCCCACGTGTGCGCGCCGTTCTCTGCCTCACGGCCATCCCATTCCGGCTGTTTCGCGGCAGCGGACGTCGCGACTGGTATCGTCGGCGTGTCGTCCGCGGTCGACACCGCAACCGTCGCCGGCCGGATCTCTTCGTTCGCTGGCGCGATGACGCGCAGGATTGCCGCCTGCACCTGCGCCTCGACCGCCTCGATGCCCTCTTCGACGTGCAGGTCGTTGAAATCGGTCAGCTTGCGCTCGCCGCGATTGGCGAATGCCGGATAGACGACGCTGACATCGGCGACCGTCGCTGCCGCCTCGTACGCACGCTTCAGGCCCGTGTTCTCGAAGCGCTTACGGCGCAACGGCATCACGTCGTTTCCGTAGCTAACCTCGACGTACGGCACGCCATTGTCGTCGCGACGGCGTGACACGGCGAGCATGTACCACGTGTTCTTCGCCTCGATCCGCACCGGGTCGGCACCAAACACCAGCTCACCCCGGAAACCGAACTCGTCGGCGAGCCAGTCGCGCATGCGCTGCTCGATTTTCCAGTCGTCGTCGGCGCAGACCAGCACATGCACATCCGGATACGTCGCACGCAGATACTGCACAGCTGGCAGAATGCCGCCCGCATCGAAACACACGGACAGCGGGAATGCGCGGCGCGTTGCCATGCGAATCGAGCGGCCGGTCGCGTAGCCTTCGGCGACCAGCACCATCTTGTCGTCCGGCTCGACGTCGCCGAGCAGGTATGCTGCGCCTTTCTTCTGCATGCCCTTGTTGAAGCGCTTCGCACCGTCCGGCGTGATCTTCTGCAGACCGACCAGACGCGGCTCGTCGTCGCCATACTGGAACAATGGCACGAACATCGTGCCGTCAGCGTCGAAACGCACACCCTCGGCGGTGATCCGCTTGCGCTCCAGGTACGCGGATGAACCACGCTCGTCGGCACGATCCCACTGATCTCGCGCGCGGTTCGCGGCGAGCTTCGCCTGACGCGCATCGCGCTCGGCCTGCTCACGGTCGGCGGCTTCCTGCCGGCGACGCGTCTCCGCGAGCACTTCCTCGCTCATCGGTGCGCCGCTCCATTCGAATCGCTCGGTGCCGGGATCGTCGCCCGAGAAATGACCGAACGTACCGCCATAGCCGATTACCGCGCCCTTGCTGATGATCTCTCGAAGCTGATACCAGTATTTCTTGCGCGGCCCGTACCGGTGATGCTTACCGTCCGCGACGGGATGGCCGGCAGGCAGGTCGGGATGACCCGCAGCACGCAATTGCTGAATGATCTGGTCCAGTGTCGCCATACAAAAATTCCCTCGATCAAAGTTACTTTGGCCGCATGTCGCGGCCAGATCACAATTCGTTGAATGGTTCCGTGCTAACTCGCACGCCGCGCGGTCTCCAGCTCGACGAGACGGCGGTCGCGCGCGACCTTGTGAGAAAAGCTTCGCCACGCGGCCCGCCCCGCCGCATAGCACTGCCGTCCGCTGGGCGAGCGGCTGTACTGCGATGCACCGCGTCGCAACGCGCTACTGATTCCGTTCACGTTCACGTGTGTCTCCGGTTATTTGCCGCGCAGTCGACGCCATTCCGCCGACATGAGATCGTCGAACGCGGCAAGGTCCAGCGCGCAGAGACGATCGGTAAGCTGGTCGCGAAACGCGTGGCGTTCCGCCTTGGACGCGAGCGCGGCGCACGCGCGCGCAGCTCGTTCGATGAACAGACGCACGCGCCCCGCTGCGCTCGCCTCCGCAAGAATCGCAGCAAGGCAATTGGGAAACGTGGCGATCAGTTCGGATAGCAAGCGCCCCGCTTCAGCGGGGGCAGATTCGAATCGGGATGCGAGCGTCGTGACAGCGCATGCCAATTGCTGCTCGGGCGAGCAGCAAAGGCCGATATGCTCACGGTCGGGACGACAGCACCCCATGCCGGGCTTAAACCGCTCCATGACGACGACGTCGACGCGCGGCGAGGTTGCGAGCAGCGTGAATCAAACGCTGGAACAGACGCTGGCCCTTGCGGCCGGTCGCGATGATCTTCTCGGCGTGTTGATCGTCGATCCGCTGATCCGCCAGCGCACGCGTCACGTCGTCAGCGACGAGACCAACATGCGCCTGCAGGTGGAGCGCCGTCGAAACAAGACGCAGCGTGCCGGGTTCGCTGACGTCGTCAGTGGCATGGTCTTCGACGTGTTCGGCAACCAGCCCGAAGCGCGCGTTCAACGCATGCAGCGCGTCCAGCGCGTACACCTCTCCCTCTGCCTTTTCCTGCATCCACTCGATCAGGAGCTCGAACATTTCCATCGACAAGCGACTGTCGCCAACACCACGCAGGCGGAGGCGAAGCGATTCCGGCGTGATGTTCTTACCGCGCCGGATCGTGAGGTGGTTCGCCGCGTCGGCGACGCCGCCGGGCGTGTTGCGAACGGACGTATAGAGCACGTCCAGCCATTCGGTACTGTCGTATCGGCAGGTCATATTGGATATTGAGCGGAAGCGGCTTTCATCCTGTCGCGGCGGCCTAGCCACGATTACGATTCGGCCAATGGATAAACGGACGAAGTCAATGCACCGCAGGTTGTGCCGCGCGCGAGACAGGGTGATCGGCGAAGTGGTCGTAGAGCGCCTGTACGGTCGACACGCGCGGATCGCGATGGATGCGCAGGGCGATCTTTGTCAGCGTCTGGTAGGGGATGCCGCACTGGCGGGAAATTTCCGGCCACGCGCCTTTGGCTGCGTCAAGATTGCGCAGCACGGTTGCGAGCATCGGTTCTTTGTTGTTCCGCATCGGACGATCCTTGGATGATGACCGCCCCAATAATATCCCATTCGGGATATTCACTCAACGCTTACCACCGGGCCAATATCTCGCAAGGGATTGTTCTTTCGCGGCAATATGCAGCCATGAATAAGATGCCGCTTCGGAAAATCTTGGCGCGGAACATTCGCCGGCACATGGAGGCGAACGAAAACATCCGCACGCAAGTGCAGCTCGGCAAAGCCGCTGGCGTGGCGCAGAGCAGTATTGCCCGCGTACTTAAGGGTGAAGTCGACACCCAGCTCTTCGTTATTGAAGCGATTGCCGAGGCAATCGGCGTGCCCCCCGGATCGCTCCTCATGGATGACGAAGTCGAGCAGGAATTGCTGCGCTTCAATCGATCGCTTGTGGCCGCGCTACCGCCCTCCGAGAAAGCCAAGATCGAAAGCTACATCGAGTTCGTTTTGAGCCAGACGGAAGCCGTTCAAGTTGAAGACGACGGCTCCCTCAGCATCTCAGAAGAAGTTCCAGCAACAAGCGAATCTAGACGCCGCGCCGGTGTGGCTGCTCAACGTCCATTATCAAATGAAACGGTGAGCAATGAGAAACCACGCCGCGAAACAGCATTCCGAGAGACCAGAAAGCAGCGCCGATAACGTCTACCACCTTTCGAATCACGACCTCAATCCTCGGCACCGGGCAATTCGCGAACATCTTCGCGACCAGCTAGCCCGGCACGCCGAAGAGTCGATCGTTGCAATCGCCTGCGTGACCATGCAGGCCGACGGAACGATCAGCATCTCCGCCAAAGGAATCGAAGCCGATCTGGCCGACGACATGCTCGACGGCCTGGGACACTTGTCGGCCCGAATTCGCCACCACACAAAGGGAAAGCCAAAGCCCGGCGGACGGCAGCGCGGATATGCTGCAGTCGGCTTAATGGCAGCCGTTGCGCTGCTCGCCTTCGCGTACGTCAACGAGATACCGTGGCTCGATTGCGCCACCGTACTCGCGGGCCAG
>Ga0068855_100001774_pt1 | contig 26981 bp, 20 predicted proteins | sample KBSCornC52_FD_66592 | JGI IMG/M metagenome (GOLD analysis project Ga0068855, IMG submission 66592) | Corn rhizosphere microbial communities from Kellogg Biological Station, Michigan, USA - KBS Corn C5-2 | ecosystem: Host-associated > Plants > Roots > Rhizosphere > Soil ... | reverse complement strand
TGCCATTCTGTTCGACGAGTCGAATCGCGTCCAGGTCCGAGCCGGGTTGCACCAGGCGCAGGTCGGCGCCTCTCGGGTCGTACCGTGCGGCCTCGTCCAGGACGTCCTCGGCGAGCCGCCGTTCCTCGGACGAGGCGAGCTGGCTTTGCGCCAGCTTCCCCAACAAGATCAGCCCGAGCCGGCGGCGCTGGGGCTCGGTGTCGCCTACGGCGTCGAGGGCGGCGGTGAATCGGCGTCCCCATTCCTCGCGCCTGCTTTGCCGCTCGAGTTGCCGGGTGCTCAGACGTGAGGCGAGGTAGGGCAGTCCGGAGCCGATCGCGGCGCCGGCGAACGCGAGCACTGGCGATACCCACTGCCAGCTCACGGCGGTTCCGGTCGGTCGTAGCTGGCGAAGGCGATGGCTTCGCGTCCGATGTCGAGGGACGTGGCGAGCGCTTGGGCCGCTCGGGTGGCGGGCCCTTCGAGTTGATGTCCAGCGGTGCCGACCGCGCCGAGAGGATCACCGACGTGTTCGCCGCCCTCGACCGAGACCAGACCGTGTTGTAGCTGGCGTTGCAGGAAGGCGGAGATCTGGGCGAGCAGCTGCGGCAGCCTGCTGGCGAGCTGCCCGAGCTCGGCGATGAGCAAGTAGGCGTCGGCGGGGTAGCGCAGGGCCGGGCAGTGGTTGGAGTGCCGTGTGGCGTGGTTCAGCGTCCGGATCGCTTCGTTCGCTGCGCGGGCGAACTCAAGAGCCTCGACGGGGGTCGCAGGACGGGGCTGAGACGGGGCGGGTTGGGTGTCGGACGTTGGCCCGGTGGGTTTCGGTGCGTGGACGGCGCTCACGCTGCGGGCCGCTGGACGAACAGCAGCACGTCCGCACGGTGGTCGAGGATGCGAGCCAGGCGCAGCGCTTCGGCCGCAGTGACGCTCATCCGGCGAACGGGATCCGCACCGTCCGCCCGCTGCTGCTCGATAACCACCTGCGCTGAGCCGGGCGGTCGGGCGTCTCGTGGCTGACCGAAGCGGGACAACGCGGCGAGGTAGGCCGTAACGTCGACCGGCGCGCCTTCCAGCCGTTCCCGGGCGTCCTCGAGGTGATGCTTGAGCCCGCGGCATTCGGCGGCCGGATGATCCTGCGGATCCGAGTAACCGCCGTGCCGGTCAGGGTGGGCTTCAGCCTGCGCGCACCACGGCTGCCCGTGGTCGTAGATGCGTGAGGTATCCGTGACGGGCGGCCACGGACCGTCCTGATTGGGGCGTGCGGCTGGGTCGGTACGGTCGGACATGGGTCGGGCCTCCTGCTTGATCCAGGGGTTCGATCAAGGCCCGGCCGGGTGTTCCAGCACCCGGTCGGGCCGCTTGCGGGGATGGGTCAGTCGGATGGGCCAGGCGTCGGGAATTCGGCGCGGCGGCGGCGGCGCTCCACGTCCTGTCCCACGAACTCGTCCCAGCCGGGCGGTGTCGGTCGCTGGTCGTCGGTGAGGGTTTCGTGTTCGCGGCCCGGGACGCTGCAGGGGTATCGCTTGATCCAACTCTCCGTGCGCAGCTCCATGTCGCGCAACGCCCGTTGCCACTCGACCGGGCCCGTTGCAGGGGCGCTGCGGTCGAAGCTGGCGCGTTCGAAGTCACGCAACGCCGCGAGCACCTCGACCAGGTCGTTGTGTCGCCACCAGCAATCGGGTAGTCGTACGCCGAACGGGTAGCGGGTGCGCAGCCGCTCGACCCAGCGGTGCAGCGCATCCCATTCCTCCGCCGCCTCCTCGGCGGTGAGGCTCGCCCAGTGGACGGGGCGCGGCGGAGCTGTCCCGCTCACGAGGCGTTCCGAGCACCATGACGCAGGACGTCCTCGATGGTTGCCCGCTGCCGTTGCAGCCTGGCGGCATCGCGCCGGCTCGTCCACGGTTCGAGGCCGAGCAGAATCGGTGGGGCGGCTCGTAACAGCAGCACGGCCTGTCCGAAGGGCAAGGTTCGCAGCCGACCGGTGTCCAGGATCGGAACCTCGTGCACGGAGGTGGAGGTGGTGCGGCGGCCGTCAGGTCCCCGCGAGTCGTTGGTGCGGCGTTGCTGGCGGTTGCCGATCAGCGCCGACAGATCGCGAAGGTCATCGGCGCTCCCCGTGCCGCCGAGGACGAGCTTGACGATGGCGGCGTCCCAGATCGCCGCGGCTTCGTGCTGGCCCCATCGCGCGCGGGCCTGGGCGAGCGACTGCAGAACGACGAACGTGGTGATGCCCGTCCCACCGCCCTCGCTCATCATCGATGGCAGGGACGGCAGCGGGTAGTTCGCCGCCTCGTCGAGGATGACCGCCAGCGGCGGGTCCAGCCGCGCGCCGGTGCTGACAGCGGCGAGGCGGCGTGCCGATTCGACGATGTCCTCGACGAGCGCGGCGACAAGGTTCGCCGTCGCCGACGCGCCGGCTGCCGTCCCGATCAGAAACAACGAGCCGCGATCGCGCAGGAACGCGTCGGGATCGAAATGCTCGCCATCGCGTGGGCTGACGGCGTCGAGCACGTCCGGATCGCCCAGCGCCGCGAACGTGTTGGTGACCATGGCCCAGGTCGAGTCGCGTTGTCGCGGATCAGCGGAGAGGATCGTCTCGAGGGCGTTGACCCATGAGGCGGCCGAGTCGGGGTGGCGACGCAAGATGTCCAGGGCGTCCTCCGCTGCGAGCGGTGACAGCGACCATCGGTACAACTCAGCGGGCGAGCGGTGCTCCAACGCCGCCGCGTGCAACAGACAGCGGACGGCCAGTAGGCACTGCTGCGCCCAGAACGCTCCGTTATCGATACCGGTCCCAGGCTCCGCACACAGCGCCTTGGCCCGAGCCATCGCAACGCGCGGCACCTCGCACCCGCGGATTGGCGACCATCGCATGGTCGCCGCTATCCCGGGTGCCAGCTGCTGCGGATCGAAGACTGCGACCGGGCCGAGGGCCGCGCGAGCGCCGATGGTGGCAGCCAGATTGTCCGGGCGAGTACTCGTCGTCACGACGGACCCTGGAGCGTCCAAGATCGCCGGGATCACCAGGTGCAGCCCCTTGCCCGAACGTGGAGGCCCGAGCACCACGAGCGAGTCCTCCACCGACCCCCAGCAGTCGACGCCGGCCGCCCGACCCAACCGATAACCGACATCGACCGACTTCGGCTCAACCAATGACGGACGCAGCACCTGGGCCCGGCGAGTGAGCGTCCGCGCTCCGGCGGCCCGCCGAACCTGCGCGCGGCCAGCCAGCCCGTCAGACGTAGCCGGGCGCAACCGCGCGCCCAGGAAGTGACATGCCGCGATGACGAGACCGAGCGCCGCGCAAAGCACGAGCCCGGTAGCAATCCAGTACACGACGGGCGGGCCGACCTGCGCCCGCCAAGCGCTCGATGGGTCACCGGGATCGTCTAGAGCCAATACACCGGCCAATGGCCGGTCCTTGGGCACCCGGTGCCCGCACAGCAGAGCTGACGTCGCGCCGCCGGCCCACAGCACCGCGACCAGCACCACGGCGCCGCCTGTGATCAAGGCGCCGTATTCGTCCACATCCTTCGCTGCCACTCGAGCGTGTGCTCCGTCCCGACCCAGCCGATGGTGTTGTCGGATGGGGCCGCCGTCGGGAATTCACCGCCTTGGGTCGGAGCCACAGACGTCCTCGATCGGCGGTCAGACGCCGAGAAAATCCCGCACGCGAACGCCGAATCGGCGTGCCCACCCAACATCTCGACGGAGGCTGGCGGCGCGTCAATATGCGCCTGCCGATTCAGTCTGTGTCCCGTAGCACGATGGTCGCGCGGACGAGCGCGGCGCCCCGCGTGGCGCAGTAGTTGGTTGGGCCGAGCAGTGGCTAGGCACCTGAGGCCGACGGGGCCGGCCAGGCCGTGCGGGTCAGCCGTGGTGGCGGCGAGTCCCGGCGGCGGTAAGAACGGCACCGCAGAGCAGCGCCATCAGCGCCAGGCTCAGCAGTGCCGCCGTGTCCGTACCGGTGGACGCGAGCCCGCTGCCGCCCATGCTCGGCGCGGCTGGCCCGCTCGGCGCTGCCGACCGGGTCGGCGCGGCGGTCACGGTCAGCGCGCCCTGCGCGGTCCGGCCATCAGTGACGCCGGTCAGCACCACCGTGTGCGCGCCGATCGCGAATCTGGCCGGGACGGTCGCTGAGTGGGTGACCCGGCCTGCGCTGTCCGCCGTCCACATGCCGAGGGCGAGCGGCGTCGAGTGCAGCACGGCCCGCACCTTCTCACCGGGCGTGAACCCCGACCCATGGACGGTGACGGTGCCGCCCTGGGTCACCGTGCCGGGCGTCACCGAGACCCGCGCCGTCCACGCAGTCCACTGCGCGTACAGGGTCAATGAGGACGTGACCGGGCTGGTGAAGTCATAGACGCTGCCCCCGGACGCGGCGCTGAACCAGCCCGCGAAGGTGTACCCGGCGCGGCTCGGATCACCCGGCCGCGGAGCGGCCGCGCCGTAGCTCACCGTCTGCGCGGGAACCGCGCTGCCACCCTGACTGTCGAACGTGACGGTCTCGGCGACCGGAGTCCACTGCGCGTAGAGGGTGAAGGAGGAGGTCACCGAGCTGGTGAAGTCATAGACGCTGCCCCCGGACGCGGCGCTGAACCAGCCCGCGAACGTGTACCCAGTGCGGCTCGGATCCTCCGGACGCGGAACGACCGCGCCGTAGCTCACCGTCTGCGCGGGAACCGCGGTGCCACCCTGACTGTCGAACGTGACCGTCTCCGCGACCGGAGCCCACTGCGCGTAGAGGGTCAGGTTGCTGGTGACGGTGTCGGTGGCGAAGTTCCACTTCGTACCGCCTGACGAGGCCGTGTACCAGCCTTGGAACGTGTAGCCCGTCAGGGTCGGGTCACTCGGCTGCGTGGTTGGGGTGCCGCATGCAATCGTCTGGCTGCCCGGAGTTGACCCGCTGCCTCCCTCCGCGTTGAAGGTCACCGTGACCGGTGCGGACCAGGTGATCGTGACGTAGCCGTTCCCGCCCGCGTGACCGTCGTTGAACGAGCTCGACGAGGGAGTGGCAACAGTGTAGGAACCTCCGCCCCCGCCCCCGCCCGGTGTACCTCCTTCGCTGCTGGAACCGCCCCCGCCGCTATAACCGCCACCGCCGCCGCCGCCACCACCACCACCACCGAAGCCGCCAGCGCCGCCGGGTATGCCGAGAAGAGTGCCGCCAACGCCGCCAGCAGCGCCGGCGGACGGCGTAAGACCACCGTCTGCGGGAACATCACCCGCAAACGCCGTGCTGTTCGCGCCGTTCGACGAAATCCCGGCGCCCCCGCCCCCACCGTCCCGGCCAGCAGCCCCACCACCGTTACCGTCAGTACCGCCTTGGCCGCCATCACCCCCTGCAGTTCCGTCCGCCGACAACGAGGCGTCAGCACCCTTGCGGACATCCTGCGCACCGCCGCCTCCACCCGCCGCGACGAGTTGCCCAGAGATATCCGGCGTGGTGTACAAGAACGAGCCGCCACCGCCGCCGCCACCGGTACCGCCTCCGCCTAGGGGGGCTCCATTGCCGCCGACGCCACCAACCAGGACCGTCCACGTCGTGCCCGAAGTCGCTGGGAGGCCGGCGACCGTTTCGGCTGCTCCGCTGCCGCCGGAGGCGAACCTGGCGTTGCCGCCGTTTGCACCAGCGAGAGCCACGTCGACTTCGGTGACGCCGATTGGCACGGTAAACGTCTGAAGATCACCGGTGTAGGAGAAGGTCTGAGAGCCGCCGACGCTGCAACCGGGAGGGAGCGCGTAAGTGGGGGCGGCGGTGAGGACGGTCCCGGCCGCGAGGACGAGCCCGGCGACGAGGCCCGCAGACACCGAACCCGCTGAGACACGTGCGCACGCGCCACGCGCTCGCCCCGCAACCCTCTGCCCGGAGACTCGTCGTTCACGTACCACGCGGGGACTCTTGATTGGCACCGCTGCCGTCCTTCGTCATCGTCGCTGTGCGACTGCCAATGCCGCCCCGGTTTCGGCTGACAGAACTGCCTACGGCACCGTACGGCGGGCGAATCGTGACAGCAACTCCAAACCGTGATGAAACGCTCACTCCGGCGCAGCCGCGAGGTCCCGGGAAGAGGCGGACCAGCGCGCAGCGGTGGCCCGGCGGGAGCCGACCCCGGACGCGGCCGCCCGCTTGTTCTCCCGCCGCGGCTGGCGGGCTACCGGCCTGGTCGGGCTGGCAAAGAAGGTAGGGCTGACCCACAGCGGTGTGCTGCACCACTTCGGCACCAAACAGAACCTGCTCCTGGCCGCCGTCGTCGCCCGCCGTGACCAGCAGCAGCGCACGCTGATGACCGACATGAGCCAACACATCGGGATCCACGCCATCGGCCGGGTGCTGCCCATGACCGCCGCCGACCAGCAGGCCAAGCCGACCTCACCCGCCTGTTCGCCGTACTCGTCGCCGAGAGCCTCGACCCCGACGAGCCCCTGCACGACTACTTCCGCGACCGGCACCCCCGAATGCGCCGCAACTTCGCCGCTTCGGTCCGCACAGCCCCAAGCCGACGGCCACATCCGCGCCGACATAGACCCCGACCTCGCGGCCGCCCAGATCGCCGCGTTCATCGTCAGCCTGCAAACCCTGGGGCTGCTCGACCCCCACAACATCGACAAGCCCGCCACCTACCAGCAGCAGACGAAGACGCTGCTCGACGGCCTCCCCCACCACAGTCCTGACCGAACAGCACCCCGCCAACCTGGATCCGTGTCTCCGCGCCGCCGGCGCCTGCGTCCGCAAGCGGAACCTATCGCGGCACATGATCGCCGCGCCGGCACCGTCGGAGCCGACCTCATGGCGGACCGTCCCGTAAGACTTGTTCGGTGAACCGTCCCGTCAACGTGCGCATACCGCGACATCTCCAGGCCGCGCGAGAACGTGCAATCCGCGCGCGTAACGCGCTTCTCCTGGACCGACCCATCGCCAAGCAGAACGACGGCTATCGAGTCCGAGGGACTTGATGAAGCCGATCAGGGAGTGCCGTACATCCTGGCGTTCGTGTCGAACAGCTCGAGTTCGTCCGGTGTGCAGAGGTGGCGGACGACGAAGGCTCGCTCCTTGATTCGCCAGAGGCCCTCGCCTTGGACAAGCTGAGGGAGTTCGTGTGCCTCGGTGGTCGACAACCCGAGCGCGGCAGCGGTCTTCTGGGATTCCCCGGACTCCTGAGCATAGATGATCTTCGTGGAGCAGTCGGCGAGCAGGCCGAGCGCCATGTTCCGGGCCTCGGAGTTGGCCTCACCGACGGCATCGAGGTCGGAGAGCCGGTGGATCACCATGAGGTTGGCGATGCCGAGTGCACGCGACAGCTTCCATTGCGACTGCATCCGAGCGAGCAGGGAGGCTTGGCGCAGCAAGCGCCAAGCCTCGTCGTAAATCACCCACCGTTGCCCGCCGCGCGGGTCGGCAATGGCCGCTTCCATCCAGGCCGAGGCGCAGGTCATGACGAGGGCGATGAGATGGTCGGAGCCTTGGATACGAGACATATCCAGGGACACCATGGGAAGGCCGGGGTCGAACCGGGTGGTCGACGGGCCGTCGAACAGTCCAGCAAGGTCTCCCCGGACGAGCCGGTTGAGAGCGTGCGCGACCTGCCGCCCGTCGTCGACGAGCTGTGCGACTGTGGACCCGTCGACGTCAGCCTGCGGGCGAAACATCGCCTCGACGACGTGGGACAGCACCGGCACGTTGTTGTCGCGCACGGCGGCATCCAGGGCGGCGAACAGTGCCGTCGCCTCAACGGCGAACAGTGCGCGGCCGAGGGCCGATTCGCTGACGGCGCGCAGTAGATCTCGCCGTCGAGACGTGACGGTCGCCAACCAGTCCGCCTCGCCCAGCTTGTCGTCGCGCGGCCCTTCGTCCAAGGGGTTCAGCCGTGTGGGGAGTCCGCCGCCGAGTTCGATCGCTTGTCCGCCGCACGCCTTGGCGACGACGGTCCACTCCCCCTTCGGGTCCCCGGGGACGTAAACCTTGCGTCCGAACGCGATGGACCTGGTCGCCAGCGCCTTGGCCAGCGTCGACTTCCCCTTGCCGACGACGCCGGCGAGTAGGCAGTTGGGATTGGTCAGCACCCCCGCCTTGTAGAGCACCCACGGGTCGTAGCAGAAGGAAGATCCGCTCCAGGCGTCCTGGCCGATGAAGATGCCTTCGGAACCGAGGCCGGCCTCGGCCAGGAAGGGGTACGCCGCGCCGAGCACCTCGCTGGTGGCGCGATGGGGCGGCACGCTCAGCCGTCGGTACATGCGCAGCGCGTTCGGTCCAGGCTCGCCGCTTGTCGGAAGGTAGGCGGCCTCGCGGCGCTCGTCTCGCTCGCGACGGATCCGTTCGCGCGCGGCGTCTCGCCGGGCACGTCGCGTTGCGGTCTCCAGCGCATGGGCTTGCGTTCGTGCTCGATGTCGCGTTGATCGGTCAGCGCTTGCGGCAACGAACAACGGCGCTGCCACGGTTCGAGCTTCGGGCTCGTACCGTCGCTCGGTCGTGGGCGTCGACGGCAGATCGGGCACCTGGGTCCACGCTTCGTCTTCTTCGTCGACGATGCGCGGCGGCAGGTAGGGGCGGCGACGCTTGCGCATCAATGGACGGTCCGTCCCAGCGGTAGCCCGGCGACCGTGAACGCCTGCGCCTGCTGGCCGGCGAGCACTCGGGTTTCGCACCCGCACTGGGTGGCGGCGCGTTCTGTTGCTGAAACCGCCGCCGAGAGCTCGTCGCGAGTGCGTGCAGTGACGACGACGAAGCCGCTGAACCGCAGGTCGGCATGGCCCGAGATCAAGGCGCGCTCGCGCGCAAGGACGTCGGCGTACTCCTGCTCGGCCGAGAGGTCGGTGATCTTGCCGATGCGGGCATTCTGGCTGGCATCCGTCAGGTACTCGACCTTCTCCTTCCGGATCGCGCGCAGGGCCTCGCCGGTGCCCAGCGGCTTCGCGACGATGGAGATCGTCTTGCGGACGCCTTGCAGGAACACGAGCGAGTGGAGGAAATGCGGGGCTACGTCGACTCGGGGCCACTCGCTGATCCACAGCACCGACGAATAGGCGGAGTCGTGCCGCAGGTAGTCCCAGTGCTCGTCGATCGCGACCGGCCCGGCCGTCGCGAGGGTCGCTGACGACTCGGCGACGTCGATTTGGGGGTCGTAGGTTTCGCGGATGACGGCCGCGAGTTCGCGCGGGCCGAGCCAGCCGTCGGTGCGCAAGTCGGCCGCCCGTAGGGAGGCAGCGCAGTTGTTCATGTCTCCACGGAGGACGTGCGCGGCGCCGGCTATCCCGCGGCCGGCGTCGCGAATCGCCTTGGCGGCGCGGCGCAGGTCGAGCGTGAGAACGATGAGGGTGCGATGCGTGTAGGACGCCGGTGCCGCCTGCTCCATCAGTTTGGCGTACTGCTCGGTCGGCCAGGACGGGCCGGGGGTGGCGTGGGTCGACCACCACTCGCGGACGCCGTGACCGGGGTCGGGCAGCGTCGACTCGAGTATCTGAACGCCGGCGCAGCTGCCGGTTGCGGCGAGGCCGGCGAGGACTCGCGACCAGGCATCGACTCGTCGTTGTTGATCGTCTGGCGACAGCAGGACGTAGGCCGGGTGGGATACCCGCACCACCGCCGACAGCGTCCGACGATGCGGATCGTGGATCATCGCGGTTCCGCTGGGGTCGTCGACGTGAAAGCGCAGGGCGGCTGCGTCGCCGGGCAATGCCATGGTGCCGACCGGGCGGGGACCGGTTGCCCGCACGAAGTACCGGGTCTGCTTCGTCGCCGACCGCGCGCCCCAGTGCGCAGCAGTGGGCAGCCCGTCGGCTAGCGGCTCGCCGTTCCACCTGACGAATGCCACTCCGAGCAGGACACCCCAGACCGGCGACGACACCGCTAGTCCCACGCCGCCGAGGGTGAACATCGCCAGGACGAAGATGCCCAACGCGCCGCCAATGGCCAGCAGGCGAAGGCCGGAGAATCCCAGCAGTACGCCGCGTGACTGACGTCGGCCGAACCGCACGAGGGGGCGGCTCAGCTGCGTGTCGTTCGCTACCACGGCGACCTCACTCTGAATTCCTCGGCGGGCCGCTCAAGTCTCGCTGCGGCGGATTCACGCCTGCTTTCGATGTCGTTTCGCTCCTTGAGTTGTGAGCCGGTGATCCACTCGGGCCAGGCGGAGAAGCGCCCGCCAGCACGGTGTCGGCTCGGCCGCCCCGCGCTTCGTTGCTCGTCGCGCTGCTGCCGTGGTTCGGGGGTGACTTCGGTTGGCCGTTCGTGCCGACCACCCGCGAGCCGGCGCGCCCTCCGGCCATGGCTGCGATGCCGCGCGTCCCCGTGACGGCCGCGACCTTCTGCGGTGCTGCGAGAACGGTCTGCCCGCCGGCCGTGGCGGTGGCCGCGTGGCCGTGCACTGCGTGGAAGGTGTCGCCGGTGAAGTGAACGAGTTTGATGGCAATCCACGGAGCGAATCCCGCGAGCAACAGCGTCAGCGCACCGATCACCAGGTTTGTGATCGAGTTACTTGCGCTGTGCTGGCCGCTGCCGGATTCGCCGGCGCCCTGCAGCACCGACAGCCCGATCATGAAGATGATGACCAGGATCAGTTTGCTGAACACCAGCGCAACCGTGAACTCGATCCAGCGACGGACCCAGGATCGAGACACATCGCTGCTCGCGCCGGCGAACGCCACCGGCGCGAATACGGCCGAGATGATGATCAGCATCTTGCGGATCATCAACGCGACCCAGACGACCACGACGGCTGCGATCAGGACGAGCGAGATCAGCAGGAGACCGGCCGGGTTGCCGATCGAGGACAGCGTGGACGCCACGACCAGCTTCGAGCCCATTCCCTGGGTGTTCGTGTTGAGCGCGAACTGCACGACGCCGTTGCAGAGTCCGTCCACCGCCGCGAGGAGTAGTTGAGTCGAAGCGACGGCGAAGGCGGCGCCGATGAAGGCGATGCCCAGACCTCGGGTGGCTCGTCCGAGTCCGCCCGGGTCCTGGCGAAGAACCGAGCCGATCACCTGGACGAGGAACAGCGCGAAGGTGACGAGCGCGGCGATCGAACCCGTGGCGATCAGATCGGTCTTGATGTTCGGGGAGGTTAAGTCGATCGACGTCGCTGAGCTCAACTGCTGCCAGAGCCACTTCACCGCGGAGTTGGCGGCGTCGGCGAAGTAGTGCGCGATCGCACCGAAGACGTCTTTTCCGACCGCCTTGCCGGTGTCGCCGAGCACCTGCTTGACCCGGCACAACGGGTTGACGGCGTCCCATCCCGAGCAGCCGGACACTCAGCTCACCTTCTTGACGACGTAGTTGTTGGTCGCGGCCACCCCGTATCCGCCGTGGCTGGACGTCCCCAACTGAAGCGCCAGCGCGATCTGGTACCGAGTCGTGCCGGCAACTCCCGGTGAGTTCGCGTGCTGGACGACGGTGAGAGTGACATCGCGCACCGTGGCCAGCGGATCGGGCGGCTGGAAGCCAGAGGCCACCTGCTGCTCCCACTGCGAGTCGACGCTGACCTTGACGTCAGAGACGGTTTGCGTTGTTCGCTCCGAGCGGAGAGCCAGCCACAGACCCGGCGCCGGTACGGGAGTGTCAATGGCGTCGTCCCAGGTGAGGTCGGTGAGAGAGTCCACCAAGACTTTCGACCAGTCGGCCCGCGGGTAGTTCGAGGACTGCAAGGGAGCGTCCTCGTATTGCGCCCACGCCAGGAGCTGTTGCCGGTCGGTCGAGTAGTCGCGGGTGAATAGCTCTGTGGCGAAGGCCCGGGCATAGGCCGTTGGGTCGCGGCGCACGTCGCTGGTCAGCGCGGGGTAGGCCGTCGAAGCCGAAGGCACGATCGTGGGCTTGGCGTCCCAGGCCGGTACGTCCGTTGCCTCGGCACTCGAGCTGGGCGGGGCCGTCGTCGACGGCTGGGCAGCCGTCCTACCGTGGGCCGCTGCCTTCGGCGGGTTCGAGTGTCTCGTCGCGTGGAGGAAGACCGCGAGCGCACCGAGCAGGGCCACGAGGGCGGCGAAGGTGATCGCACTGACGACGAGCGCCCGGCGGCGCAGGTGCCAGACGTCAATCACGGCGTCAAGGACTCGCATGGCTAGAGCGCAGACCCCGCGTGGGCGAAGAAGCCGACCAGGATGTCGGCACCGCCGACCAGCAGCGCGGCAAGGCATGAGACGACGACCCCGGTCTTCCCGCGTCCGGCGAGATGCGGGTTGGCGGAGTGTGAGCCGAGGGCCCAGGTGATGGACGCTATGGCGATGCCGGCCACGGCGGCGATGAGGCCGAAGGTCAGCAGCGCGCCGACGATCTTCTCGGCCTCGGAGGTGCCCGGCAGACCGTTGGTGTTGGGCGAGATGTTCGGGTCGGCGTGGAACATGCGGTGGTTCTCCTGTCGTCGTTGGATGGCCGGCGTGTCGGGATTTCGTCAGGCGAGGTGTCTCAGTGCGGCCAGCCCGTGGCCCACCTGGAGGAAGTTCTGATAGGTCTGCACTCGAATCCCGTCCTGCTCGTCGGCGGCGTTGAGGACGAGTCCGTCGCCGATGTAGATCCCGACGTGGCCCGGCGCCGCGAGGGTGCCGTCGTCGCCCGGCACGAGCACGAGGTCTCCCGGGACGAGGCCGGCGGCCGTCGTCGTTACCCCGACAAGCGCCTGAACCTGCGAACTGTGCGGCAACCTCACGCCCACCTGTGCCCAGGCCGCCATCGTGAGGCCGGAGCAGTCGTACGAGTTGGGACCGGCAGCGCCGAAGACGTACGGCTTGTCCAGCTGGCTGATGGCGAACGACACGACTCGTGCCTCAGTCGGCGTCGCGGTCGCCGGGATCGTGTAAGTCTTCGGCAGCCCGTGGGAGCCGGGCGCGGTGCTTGCGGGCAAGCCGCCGGACAGCGCACCGCAGAGATTTCCCACGGCGTCGCCGCCGATCGCCGCGACGATGCGTCGCGCAATCGCGTAATGGGCGCGGTAGTTGCCTCCGTAGACGTTGCTTTCGTTGTTGGCGGGACGGGGATGTCCGTCGTAGGCCGAGCGCTGGACGTCCTGCGCCGCGACCCACGGTGGCTTTCCGGCCCATCCGGAAACGAACTGCAGCCTCGCGACGAACAGGCCGGTCGACACCACCGGGTCGAGTCTCTGGGCAACGGTGCCCCACGACGCACGTTGCTGGAAGATGCCGAGTGAGTCGGCGTTGCTACCCGTTCCCTCGACCGGGTGGTTCCCAATGTCGACGGTGTTGTTGCCCAGCACCCGCAAACCCGACTCGGTGTAGCCGACCATCACCGCGATCACGGCGGCGTCGGTACCGGCGGCTCGTTCGGCCGCAGCGGTTACCAACCGGGCGTTGTTCGCCGCGACGTCGCTGAGTCCCTTGATTGGACCGCTCGTCGCACAAAGCTCGGTGGCCGTGACGGCCGCGGCGGCAGTGGGGGCGGTCCCAGTGATCGCCGCGAAGCCGAGGACGGCTGCGAGTACGAACGCGAGCGGCGCGACGAAGGCGAGGGCGATCTTCACCCCAGCACCGCCGGCGAGATCCGTCGATCAACGTTCCGCCACCCCGCCACGAGCCGCAGACTATTGACCGCTTTGATGGTGTTTAGCACGACACGCCCGTAAGACACGGAGAGTTCCGAATTCGACGGGGAGTCGGCTGTGGCGAGGTCTGGGTTCGAGCCTCGATTCCTTCCGCCGCCCGCAGGTACCGAAGCCAACGAGCGCGGACGTCGGGTGCCACGTCCTCCGGGGCGGCATGACGCTGAGCGCACCACCACAGCACCGCCGCCTCGATCGGACTGTGATCAGCACCGACGAGCAACCGCGCGATCGCTCGCGATGCGCGTGGGTCGCCGAGCTCCAACTGCAGCCGGGCGGCGAGGCGCGACGGCTTGCGTGCGTCCGACCTCATGGCGAGCAGGGCCGGCCCACTGCCGCGATTGATCGCATGGCGCTCAGCCAGCTCCAGCGCGATGGTCACCGCAGTGAGCAGACTCTCCCTCGTCACCACCGAGCACGGAACCCATCCAGTGAGGTGAGCCAGCTTGATCAGCACCAGGTCAGGCACGGACCGGTCGGAGTAGCGATCTGGAATCTGCTCGAGCGACCACTGGCCAGTCGCTTCGTGCGGCACCGGCAGCTCGCTCAGATGAACCCGTCGAACGTCCATCTCGGCTGCGCACCGGGCGGCGAGCAGTAGCCCGAGCGACGAGCGTTCTCCCGTCGCAACGGCGCCGCGATGGCGAAGCAGGTACTCGGCGGTGCGTCGTTCGTCAGCGGTTCGGTGGTTGACGGCCGCGATGAACACGAGCTGACGAGCCACGTCCCGGCGGTTCGTCTCGTCCCACCTGATGAGCGCCCGGAGGAGCGGGAACGATGACCCCGGCGCGGGCGTCAGATGATCGGGAAGCGCGCCGAGTACACCCGTCAGCAGGTTGGCGAGTTCGTTGTCTGACGCGTAGGTCGGCTTGGGTCGTGGTGGGTTGTCGAGCGGCTTGCGAGGAATCCCGGGCAGCTCGCTCGTGGGCGTCGTCCTAGTGGTGATCTCCATACTCGGCAGCGTCGGCCCAACCGAGGCCCCTCACCCGCAAAATCTCTCCGGGTGTCACTCCCGGCGGCCGTGCTCGAGATACGGATCGTCTGCGCCCTGCTGTGCGCTGCGCAGCCTCTCGAGGAGGCGGGCCGGCATCCGGTCATCGGCAGTCGCGAGGTCGACGTACTGGACCCGGTCGATCTCGTCCTTCTCGAGTGTCAGCCGGCTGGTCTCCAACTCCACCTGACCGCCGTCGAAGATGAACAGCAACTTGTCACCCTCGTCGGGGTGCGGAGCCCAGTCGACGGCAAGCAGCCGCCCGATCGGCGGCGAGATGCCCAGCTCTTCATGCAGCTCACGCCGCGCCGCTTGTTTGGGGCTCTCCCCCGGCTCGACGTACCCGCCAGGGATGTCCCAGCCCTGCTTGTAGGTCGGCTTCACGAGCAAGACCCGGCCGGCGTCATCACGGAACAAGACGCCGGCGGCCACTCTGGGGGTTGCTGATCGGAATTCCTCGGGCACGCTTATGCAGCGTGCCCGAGTCGGCGCGCGAGTGCCACCAGGTCAGGGCTCGGGCGCGTCCGAGTGCTTCGCATCCAGCCGTGGACGAGTTCGTGAGTGATGAAGTGCCGCCGTACCTGCTCAGGTGCGCTGCACTCGGCGTCAAGCAACGCGAACAGCGCATTGTCGCGGCGGCCAAGTCTCGACAGGGCACGGGCCACTTCGAGCTGGTGGCGTACCCGCCGCTCCCGCGGCATCCCGTCAACCTTCAGCGACGCGCCGATTTCAACAGCTTCGGCCACATCACCGAGTTCGGCCGCCACGGTGACGCGGTGGATGGCGACATTCGTAGGCCCGAAGGACGTCCAGACCTCGTTACCGTCGTGGTTCAGCCGGTCGGCGAGGAGTCCCGCGTGCCGGAGGAACGTCGTTGCCTCATTTCGTTCGCCGGCGCGCGCCGCGGCGGTCGCGCCGACGAGCATGAGCGTCCCCGTCACTGAGAGCCCGGCCGGACTGGTCAGATCGGCGGCCTCGATCAGTCCATCGCGGACCACATCCACCGCGATGTCGAACTGACCGTTGCTGAGCAGTGTGTGCGCGATCGACCGCTGGAGCGATGTGAGCGTGACGGGATCGCCCAGCTTGCGAGCTTCGATGTCTCCGCGCTCCGCGCACAGCCAGGCCAGATCGAGATGGCCGAGCTTGACGAGCACGCTCGCTGCGGCTTGATAGAGGTACGCGAGGGCGCGGGTCGCGGCGATCTTGGTGTCGGGCCGTTGCTGCGCGAGGTAGACGACAGGCAGACCTTGGTTCAGGCGCATGACGGCATACCCGAACTGGGAGTTCTGGTAGGCCGTCCACACGTCGGCCACGAGGCGCCGTAGCTCGTCGGAGCCGGCCGGCGCCAGCGAAGCATCGCTCGCGGCAAAGCGCGGGTTGACGGCCCGATAACTGAGCACGAGGTCGCGGAGCGCCGGCACGCTCTGCCGTCGGGTCTCAGCGAGGACGCCGGGGATGTCGTCGGGCAGCAAATCGCGGAGGGAGACGTCGAGCGCGTGCGCAAGGTCGCGGACGACAGAAATTCGATCGAGTGGCGCCCGTCCTCCTTCCACTTTCTCGAGCCAGCTCGTCGTCCGATTGACGAGCCCCGCGAGGGTCTCTTGGGTTAGTCCACGCCGGCGCCGGTAGAAGGCGACTCGCTCGCCGATCGTGAGCTCGAGGCCGGCGCCCTTCATGAGCAGCGATCCTGGCACAAAAGGGACATTCGGCGCTGCGGCGCGCTCGTCGTTGTGGATAACCCGGCTGGTCACGGTGTCCCGCGACGCGGCAGCCGTTCGACTACCTCCGGCTCCTGAGGCGCTCTGAAGGCGATCGTCCGCCGGAGTTCGACCTTCGTCGAACCGAGCAACGCCGCCGCCCGGTCGAGGCCTGACACCCGAACGAGCGCAGCCTGCGCCGTCGCGAGCACGGCGCGCGCCTGATCGACAGTGGCGTCCGCGGCGGCCACGGCGGCCTCGCGTTTCGCGAATGCCCGCTCGAGCGCCCCGCTGGCGGCGTACACGGCCGATACGGCACCCGACTCCGCTTGCTGAGCTTCGCGCAGCCGTTCGCGGGCGTGGACGTCGCGTGGCAGGCGGCTCCCTTGGCTTGCCTGGTTCGTCATCGTGAGTCCTCTCTCTGTGGCTCGGGCCCCGACGCGGGCCGACCCGAAGGCGCCCACGTCGGGATTCGCCCGCTCCTTGAACCACCTCCGCACGCCGAGAGGCCCACCGACTCGCTCGGGTCGACCGGCCTCCACGACCACAGCCACCGAAGGCCGGCCAGCCCCCGACCCGCCCGCTGCCCCTCCCCTCATCCACGCGTCTTGCACCTGACGGTGCCGGCGACGGCTGAGGTGCTTCGTCAGATCCCCGACGCGGTCGCCATCTCGGTGGTCACGACTGTGTTCGGAGGTGCTGGCGGTGACGGTGTCGATTCGCCGGATGAGCCTGGGCTCGGGGTTCGCGTACTTGATGAACTCGGTCGCGCGCGGAGACGCGGCCATTGCGACCTCCTCGCCGCTGACCCGGTACTACGCCGAGTCGGGCACTCCGCCGGGCCGGTTCGTCGGATCCGGACTGGCCGGCCTGGACCGCGGCCGCGGTCTCCCGGCCGGCACGGTCGTGTCGGAGGAGGCGCTGTGGCGGATGCTCGGCATGATGGCCGACCCGGTCACCGGGCTGCCGCTGGGTCGACGACCGAAGGACTGGCCGACCCCGCTAACCCAGCGCGTCGCCACCCGCGTCGCTGCTCTGCCCGCCTCGCTCAGCGGCCCGGACCGCGCGGCGGTGATCGATGCGATCGAGGCCGAGGAACGCCAGCGGGAGGCGTCGATCAGTCGGCCGGTCGCCGCCTTCGACCTGACCTTCTCCGTCCCGAAGTCGGTCTCGGTGCTGTGGGCACTCGCCGAACCCGACACCCAGACCCTCATCTACCGGGCCCACCAGGACGCCATCCAGGTGGCCCTGGCCTGGGCGGAGCAGAACGTGATCTTCACTCGCACCGGCGCCGGCGGCCGGGTCCAGGAAGAGGTTCGCGGCGTGGTGGCGGCGGCCTTCGATCATTGGGATTCCCGGGCCGGTGACCCGCACCTGCACACCCACGTCGTGGTCGCCAACCGCGTCCAGGGGCTGGACGGGCAGTGGCGCTCGCTCGACGGCGCCACCCTGTTCCGCTACACGGTCGCCCTGTCCGAGCTGCACGAAGGGGTCCTGCAGGACCTGCTCACCGACCGGCTCGGCGTCGCCTGGGAACAGCGCGCCCGGCACCACTCGGCCGTCCCGCGGCACGACCTGGCTGGCGTCCCGACCGAGTTGATCGAGGAGTTCTCCACCCGCTCGCGCGAGATCGCCGCCGCCAAGGACGAGCTCGTCCAGAGCTTCCACGCGCAGCACGGTCGCCACCCGAGCAACGTCGAGGTGATCAAGCTGCGGCAGCAGGCCACCCTCTCGACCCGCCCGGACAAGCAACACCACACCCTCACCGAACGGATGAGCTCCTGGCGCCGCCGCGCTTCACGGCGGCACAGCCGCGACCCCACCGCCTGGATCCCCCACGTCCTGAACCGAACCGACCTGCCCTCGCTCGACGGGGGCACCTTCACCGGCCAGACCCTCAACAATGTCGCCGCCGTCGCGCTTGAGACGGTCGCCGCCAAGCGCGCCACCTTCGGCCACGCGAACCTCCTGGCCGAGGTCCACCGCCAACTGCACGGCCTGCGCTTTGCCACCGCGACCGAACGCCTGCAGCTGGCCGACCGCCTCGCCCACCTCGCCCTCGAACAGGCCCTCCCCCTCCGCGCCGCCGGCGAGGCCGTTCCCGAATACCTGCAGCGGCCGGACGGCACCTCCAAGCTCCATCACCGCGGAACCGACCGCTACACCACCACCCAAATCCTGGACGCCGAAACCCGCCTCCTGGAGGCCAGCACCGAGCTGACCGCGCCCGCGATACCCGCTTCATGGGTCGCCAACGTCGGCACGAAGCTGGGAGACGATCAACGAGCCGCGATCACCGCCATCGCCACCTCCGGCCGCGTGCTCGACCTGCTCGTCGGACCCGCCGGCACCGGCAAGACCACGTCTCTGTCCGCCCTCAAGTGCGCCTGGGAAACCCACCACGGGCCGGGATCGGTCGTCGGCCTCGCACCCTCCGCTGCCGCCGCCCAGGTCCTCGGCGACGAACTCGGCATCCCGGCCGAGAACACCGCCAAATGGCTGATCGAGCAGACCGGCAACCCCGACCGCGTCAACCGCCTCCACCGCCTCGCTGCGGAGCTGGATCGATGCAGCAGCCCCAGCACCGTCCATGCCCGCCGCCTCGACCGCCAACTGCGGGGAGCGCGCAGTGAACTCGACCTGTGGAGTCTGCACCCCGGCCAACTCGTCCTGATCGACGAGGCCAGCCTGGCCGGCACGTTGACCCTCGACACCATCACCACCCACGCAAGACACTCGGGCGCCAAGATCGTGCTCGTCGGTGACTGGGCCCAACTCGGCGCCATCGAAGCCGGCGGCGCGTTCCACCTGCTCGCCAGCCGCCGCCCCGACACCCCTGAACTGACTGCGGTCCGACGGTTCCACGAACCCTGGGAAGCCGACGCCTCCACCCGCCTACGAACCGGCGACGCATCGGCAATCGACGACTACCTAGCCCACGACCGTGTGCACTCCGGCAACCGCGCCGAGATGCTCCACGCCCTGTTCGACGCCTGGCGCGCCGACGTCGACCGCGGCCTCACCTCAGCCATGATCGCCCCCGACGACGACTCGGTCCGCGCACTCAATGCCCTCGCGCAAGCGCACCGCCGCGACAGCGGTGCAACGGGCCCTGGTGACGTGCGAACCGCCGACGGCCACCTGATCGGCGTCGGCGACACCATCGTCACCCGTCGCAACGACCGCCGATTGCGCAGGAGCAGCGGCTGGGTCAAGAACGGCGACACCTGGACCGTCGCGACCACTCACTCCGATGGATCGGTCACCGTCATCAGCCAGCTCGGCGACCAGGCCCGGCTGCCGGCCGACTACGTGACCGGGCACGTCGAGTTGGGCTACGCCAGCACTCTCCACCGCGCCCAAGGCACCACCGTCGACACCGCCCACGCCCTGATCACCACTGGAACGACCCGCGAAGCCCTCTACGTCGCCACCACCCGCGCGCGTTCGGGCAACAACGTGTACGTCGACACGGCTAGCGACCCCGACCCTGAAACGCTTCACAACGACCTCGACCCGAGCACCGCGCGAGCCGTCCTCGCAAGCGTGCTCGCCCGCTGCGCCGCGGAAACGTCAGCCCACGCCGTCCGCGAGCACCTCAACGATCCGAACACCGATGTACCACCGGTCCAGACGTTCGGGTTTGCGACGGACGCTGTGCGTCATCCCGCTCAGCGTCTCGCCCGCTGACCCTGGCGAGCGGCGGTCCAACCGACGGAGGCCTCTGATCACGTCAATTTCCGCCGATGCTCAGCGGAGTCGCCGGCCAGGCCGACGTCCCATGAACGGCCGCGGTGGGAGGATGGACCCTGTATCTGATCACGTCCGAAGGCCTAACTAACTCAGTTCAACGTCTCGTCGGTTGCAGGATCAGTGAGGGGCAAGGTGTCCGAGCTGGACGCGTCGCAGGTCGAGCCCTACCGGGCGGCGCAGCTTCCCGCTCGGATTCCGTCGATGAACTGATACGGCATGGTTCCTCTTTCTGCTTATCCGGGCCCGGATAAGGCGCCGACTTTGGCGGCAGCCGCTATTTCGGCGGCGACTTGGTCGCGATCTGTCTTCACCAGTCCGGAGGTGACCCGGACGTGCTGACACGACTCGTCGGTGCAGCAGGCCTACGCCCTCGGCAAGATCTTCCATCACGCGCCGCCGTGCTCAGGCCGTCCGGGACGCCATCATCGATCGGACGCCCTTCCTCCAGAAGGTCGTCGGAGAGACCTCGCCGGGCGAGATCGTCGCCCAGCTGGCCGGCATCGACGGGGCCGAAGCGCGATTCCAGACCCTTCGCGGATCCGCGACGTCATGAACCCCGGCGAGGGGCAGGCCGCGACAGGGGCGCGACCCCACCCGCATGGTCGGGCGACCAGGGCCGCCGCGACCATGCGGGTGAGGGTCCGAAAGAGGGTCAGTTCGCTCGCCCGGTGCCCGGCTGGGCGGCACCGATGAGGGCGACGACGTTGCCGAATACGTCCTCGCCGCGGCCCATGGCGGCGTGGGCCTCGGGTAGCTGGCCGAACGTGATCGTGCGGCCGAGGCACGGGTCGATCTTCTCGGCGCGCACGAGATCGTTGTAGGCGATGGCCTGCGCATCGTTCGTGCCGTGGGAGCCCTGGAAGCGCTTCTGCCGGGTCCAGTGGTAGCGCAGGTCGACGACCGCGTCGTAACCGGTCGTTCCGGCGCAGATGACGACCATCCCGCCGGGCTCGCAAACGAAGATGCTGGTGGGGATCGTGGCGGCACCGGGGTGCTCGAAGACGATCGCCGGGTCCTTGCGTTCGCCGACGATGTCCCAGATCTGCTTGCCGAACCGGCGGGCCTCGGCCGTCCACTGCTTCTGGCCGGCCGCATCGTCCACGAGGGGCGGGATGCCCCAATGGCTGAACTCCCGGCGATTGATCCAGCCCGCGGCCCCGTAGCGTTCGGCGTACTTGCCCCGGTCTTCGTCCGAGACGACGGCGACCGGGATCGCGCCGGCCAGGCGCGCCAGCTGGGATGCCTGCGACCCGAGCCCGCCGGACCCGCCCCAGACCAGCACGACGTCGCCTTCGCGGACGTGGTTGCCATCCCAGCCGTGCAGCATGCGGTAGGCGGTGGTGCCGACCAGCGTCGGCGCGGCTGCCTCCTCCCAGGTCAGGTGCTCGGCCTTGGGCAACACCTGGTGGGCCTGGACGCGCGCGAACTGGCCGAAGGCGCCGTAGTTGGTGTCGTACCCCCAGATCCGCGCGCTCGGGGCGATCATCTGGTCGCGGCCGCGGGCGATCCACGGGTCGTCGGCGTCCCACCAACCGGGGTGGGTGACGACGTGGTCGCCCACGGAGACGTTGCTGACGTTGTCGCCGACGGCGTAGACGATTCCCGACGCGTCGGAGCCGCCGACGTGGAAGTCCTCGGTCTCGCCGCGCTTCTGGCGCACGGCCACCTGGTCGACCGGGTAGCCGCGTGCGGCCCACACGTTGTTGTAGTTGATGCCGGCGGCCATGACGGCGATCAGTACCTCGTCCGGGCCGATCGCGGGCGTGGGGACCATCTCGGGCCGGAAGGCTTCAGCAGGGTCCCCGTAGCGCTCCGGGCGGACGACCTGGGCGAGCATCCTGGTCGGGACCTCGCCCAGCGGCGGCAGCGTCCCGAGGTCGACCACCTCCATGGAGGGGGTCGAGACGACCCGCCGGTCGGCGTCTGTAGTGCTCATGAGCTGCGCTCACTCCTTGGTTCGGGCCGCGGCCGGTTGCCGCGACAACGCTGTGCGGTGGTCGATCGCGTCACGGCACCTGGATCGCCTTCGTCTCCAGGAACTCGTCGAGCCCGTAGGGGCCGAGCTCACGACCGTTGCCGGACTGCTTGTAGCCGCCGAACGGGGCGCGGATGTTGAACGCGGCGCCGTTCACGTCCACCTGGCCCGTGCGCAGTTGCCGGGCAATCGCGATCCCGTCCTCGACCTCGCCGGCCCACACACCGCCGTGCAACCCGTACGCCGTGTCGTTCGCGAGCCGGATCGCTTCCTCGATCGTGTCGTAGTAGGTGATCGCGAGTACCGGGCCGAAGATCTCCTCGCGGGCGATGGTCATGTGTGGTTCGACGTCGCCGAACACGGTCACGCGGGCGAAGTTCCCGCCCGCCCGATCGTGGGGGTGCCCGAGGCCGCCGGCGACGAGGGTCGCGCCCTGTTCGACCCCCGCCTGGATGTAGTCCTGCACCCGGTCGTACTGCTGCGGCGAGACGAGCGGGCCGAGCTCGGGTTCGATCTCGGCCGCGACCCGCCGGGCGATGCGAGTCACGGCGTGCCGCTGAGCGCGTGGGGCGATCAACCGGGTCCAGGCGTTGCAGCATTGTCCGGCGTTGGTCATGCAGTACTGGACGGATGCGGTGACGGCGGCGTCCAGGTCGGCGTCGGGCGTGATGACGCTGGCGGACTTGCCGCCCAGTTCCAGCGTGACTCGCTTGACAGTGGGGGCGGCGGCCGCGCTCACGAGTGCGCCCGCCCGCGTCGAGCCGGTGAAGGACACCATGTCGACGTCCGGGTGCGCGCTCATCGCCGCGCCGACCACCGCGCCGGAGCCGAACACGAGGTTGAACACGCCGGCCGGGACGCCGGCCTTCTCGAGCAGTTCGGTGAACCCGTGCGTCGCCAACGGCGTGAGCTCCGACGGTTTGGCAACGACGGTGCAGCCGGCCGCGATCGCCGGGACGATCTTCGCAACCAGCTGGTACAGCGGGTAGTTCCAGGGCAGGATCGCGGCAACCACACCGACGGGTTCGTGGACGATTAGGGAGGACCCGACGTACTCCGGTTCGGATTCTCGACCGAGTTGCCCGACGTAGTCGTCGATGATCGCGATCGGGGTGCCGACGTGCTCGCTGAACGCGAACTCGAACGGAGCGCCCATCTCGAGCTGCACGAGCCGGGCCAGTTCCGTGGCATGTCCCCGGATCAACTCGTTGAGCGTCTTCAACAGGTCGGCCCGGTCGGACGGTGCGGTCGCCGCCCACGCCGGGAAGGCCGCGCGAGCGGCCGCGACCGCGCGGTCGACGTCCTCGGCGCTGCTCATCGGTGCGGAGCCGACGACCTCGTGGGTCGCGGGATCGACGACGAGGTGCGTCTCGGCCGTCGTCGGCGCGGTCCATTGGCCGCCGATGTAGTTAGCGGTGATCTCGTTCACGGGTGAGTCCTTCGCGGGCAGGTAGGAGTGGTCACGGGCCCAGCACGACCAGGGCGTCGACGGCGTGCGCGGTGCCGTCCGGTGCACAGATGATCGGATTGACGTCGATCTCGAGGACGCGGGGGCTGCTCAGGGCGACGGCTTGGACGGCGAGCAGCGCGGCGGTCAACGGCTGCGTCCACGCATCGAGTCCGGCCTCGTGAACGGCGGCGGCCACCGCCTGTCTGGTGAGCGGTCCGAGGAGCGTGATCGGCGCGTAGCTCTCGACGTCGGTGCCGCCCCGGCCGATCGCGTACGTGGGGCCCCACGTCGTGTCGCGCACCATGCCGCAATAGGCCTCCAACCCGGCCGGCACCTGTTCGGCCACGAGGACGCGGCCACCAAGACGGGCGGCAGCGTCGCGGACGGCATCGGCGGTGTTGAGACCGAGGACGACGCCGCCCTCGCGGGCCTTGTGGGCGGGGCCGTCCGTTTTCACCGCCACCGGATAGCCCAGCTGCTCGGCAGCCGCGACCGCTTCGTCGGCCGACGTGGCCCGCAGCCGGCCGGCGAACCGGAGACCGGCGCGCTCCAAGGGCATCGCCGAGTCGAATTCGGCGAGTGCACCGGGCGGGCGGCCGACGAGGAAGGCCGACAGTTCGCCCGGCGGTACCGCCGGTTGCGCCGCCTCGGGTGCGCCGCTCATCGGTTGCCACCGCGACGCCCGCGAGATCGCCGCGAGAGCGGTATCCACGCCCTTGAGCAGGCTGACCCCATTCGCCGTTGCGAACGCGGCCAACTCGTCCGGGGCGTCGGCGGTGTGCACGGTCGAGACCGCCGTGAACAACCCGGTGCGGGCTCCGGCCTCGGCCAGGGCGTGCACGACCGCGGTACACCAGCGTTGTTCGGTGCTCCCGCGGTAGCGAGACATGTCGACCTGGGCCAGCAGGACGTGGTAGGCATCGGCGTCGGCCAGCGCCGTGATGGAGGTCGTGAAGGCGGCCACCGGCTCGGCCACCGCCCAGGGGTCCAGCGGGTTGCTGAGCGGCAGCAGCGGAATCGCCTCGTGCAGCGACGCGCGGGTGCGCTCGGGCAGCGGCGGGAAGTGCAACCCGTGTCGTTCGGCCAGGTCTCCGAGCAGGGCCGCCTCGGCACCGGACTCGGTGACCGCACCGATGGCGGCGCCCCGCGGGCGCCGCGGCGCCGCCAGGACGCCGAGCAATTCGATCATCTCGGGCAGGTCGTCGACCTGGAGCACGGCGTGGGCGCGCAGTACCGCGCCGAAGGCCGCGTGCGACCCGACCACGGCGCCGGTGTGTGCGAGAGCCGCCCGGCGGGCCTGCTCGCTGCAACCGACCTTGAGGCACACCACTGGCTTGCCGGCCTCGGCCGCGCGCTGCAGGGCCTGCCGGAATGCGGCCGGCCGGCGCACTGTCTCGAGAAAGACACCGATCACCGTGGTGGCCGGATCGTCCGCGAAGTACGCGATCCAGTCGGCTGCGTCACGGTTGAGCTCGGCTCCGCACGACACGACCCCGGTGAAGCCGAGGCGCGGGCCGAGCGCGAGGAAGGCGTCGGCAATCGAGCCGGATTGGCTGACCACGGCTACCGGACCCGGCACGAACGTGGGCTGGATCGTGCCCAGCCAGGCCGATGGTGCCGTCGGCGAGGCAATGCCCATGCAGTTGGCGCCCAGCACCGCCGCCCCGGCGTCAGCGGCGAGTTGCCGCAGGTCGCCCACCGCTTGCGGGCCGTCCGGCCCGGCCTCCACGCCCAGGCCCGGGACGACGAACGAACGCACGCCGAGAGCGAGCGCATCGCGCATCGCCGAAGCAACGTGGGCCGGGCCGACGGCGAGCACCGCGAGATCGGGGACGGCGGGCAGTTGCGCGAACGAGTCGACGCACGGGAGGCCGGCGACCTCCGAGCGGTGCGGGTGGATTCCGTGAGCGGCGACGGCGCCGCGCTGGACGTTCTCCACCAGTTCGAGGTTGCGGGTCGATGCGCCGACGAGCGCGACCCGTTCGGGCACGTGGATGGAACGCAGCCCGCTGAGCCGGGGGTTCGCATCATCGGCGGGCGCGGCAGTGGCGCCGGCGCCGGGGAGAGCAGCGGCGAGGTCACGCTCGATGGTCATGCCGGCTCTGTTCTACGTAGGCGGTTACGAGTTAGGCCGGTCATGCTGACCAGACCAGGGCGCCGGAGGCGAAGGTGTGGGTCACGGTTGCGTCGGCCGGCAGGCAGCCGTCCTCGAAGACGTTGCGGTCGAGCAGGGTCAGGTCGGCCCGCCGGCCGACCGCGATCGAGCCGGCGTCGTCGTCGTGGTTGACGTAGGCGCTCCCCGCGGTGAAGGCACCGAGCGCGGCCGTCAGGGGCAGTCGCTGGTCGGGCAGCAGCGGCCGTTCGTGCCGCGTTGCCGGATTCACGCGCCGGATCGCCACCTCGATCTGTTGCAGGGGATCGGCGGTCGTGACACCCCAGTCGCTGCCCATCGCCAGCGTGGCACCCGATCGGTACAGGTCCCCGAAGGGGTAAAGCCGGCCTACACGCTCAGCACCGATGAGCGGGATGGTGTGCACGTCCAGTTGCGGGTCGTGCTGGGCCCAGAACGCTTGGCAGTTGGCGGTGACGTTCAACTGCCGGAACCGCGGCAGGTCGTCGGGGTGAACCAGTTCGAGGTGCGCGATGTGGTGGCGGTTGCCGCGGTGGCCGTTGGCCGCGCGCGCGGCCTGCACCGCGTCCAGGGCCATGCGCACGGCGCGGTCACCGATTGCGTGCACGTGCGCCTGGAAGTCGAGCGCGTCCAACCGGGTGACCGCCGCACTCAGCAGGTCGGGCGCAACATAGGTCAGCCCCCCCGAGGCACCGACGATGCGGTGTCCGCAGTACGGCTCGAGCAGCGCGCCGGTGTAGTTCTCGAGCACGCCGTCAACCATGATCTTGACTGCCGTCGGGTGGTACGACCCCCGCGCGCTGGTACGCCGGCGCTCGACGAGTTCCTCGATTTGCTCGAGGCCACGGTGCCGGTCCCACCACAGCGCGCCAACCACCCGCGCCTGCAGCCGACCGGTGTCGGCGAGTCCCTGGTAAGCCTGCTCCGTCGCGGGGGTCACCAAGGCGTCCTGCCAGCCGGTGATTCCCAGGCTGAACAGGTAGGCCTGCGACTCGAGGATGGCGTCCTGCCACATCTCGGTGCTCGGCGGCGGGACATGGTCGTAGTTGAAGCTGTGGGCCGCCCCCTCGTGGAGGCAGCCGGTCAGTTCCCCCGAAGCGTCGCGGTCATAGCGCCCGTCGGACGGGTCCGGTGTGGAGCGATCCACTCCGCCCCGCCGCAGCGCCTCGGTATTGACCCACGCGCTGTGCCCGTCCCGGTTCAACAGGTACACGGGCCGATCGGGAACGATCCCGTCGAGCGCTTGTCGCGTCGGCGTCCCGCCCGGAAAGCAATCGAGGGCCCAACCGCCGCCGCAGATCCATTCCAACTCAGGGTTCGCCTCGGCGTAGGCGCCGATCGCATCCAGGCACTGTAGCCCGGTGGCCGCCGTTCGCAGGTCGATCCGCAGGCGATCCAATCCGGCGAACGGCGCGTGGACGTGCGCATCCTGGAACCCGGGCAGGACCAGACCGTCGGCCG